>Ga0316204_10011026_pt1 | contig 11449 bp, 9 predicted proteins | sample 6monrhotite_MG_2_FD_205661 | JGI IMG/M metagenome (GOLD analysis project Ga0316204, IMG submission 205661) | Microbial mat bacterial communities from mineral coupon in-situ incubated in ocean water Damariscotta River, Maine, United States -... | ecosystem: Environmental > Aquatic > Marine >...
ATTGTTTTGCGATGACAGTGCGGCGAGATCACGTTATTGTTTTGCGATGACAGTGCGGCGAGATCACATCATTGTTTTGCGATGACAGTGCGGCGAGATCACGTTATTGTTTTGCGATGACAGTGCGGCGAGATCACGTTATTGTTTTGCGATGACAGTGCGGCGAGATCACATCATTGTTTTGCGGTGACAGTGATGGGACGAGATCAAATCATTATTTTGCGATAATAGTGCGGTGTTATCCGCAGCTTATTATCTAAACCGTCTCTGCGCATCCACTGTTAACCCCAAACCGACACTGCCAAAGCGATCCCCTTCAACCAGTTCACAATCATTAAAGATAGCTTTCACTGCTTGTCTAACCGATGGCAGGCCGGTGGTGCCGCCGGTGAGAAAGACGCTGCTGATCTGTTGTGGTTTAAGTTGTGCGCTTTGCAGGCAAGCGTGAATGGTCTGGCTGATGCCGGTAACTTCGCGGGCGGTGGCAGCGTCAAACTCGCTGCGTTGACACGGCAGGTTAAGCCCTTGTTCGATGAAGTCGAGGTCCAGCGTGGCGGAAAGTTCGCTGGCGAGTTCGATTTTGCACGCCTCTATTTTACCGATCAGGCGGTGGCCATCCTGATTTTTGAGTAGCTGCACCAGGCGATCGATCAACTGCGGTTGTTCGCAGTGAATGCGCATCTGTTCCATCTGGTGAATGTTTTTGGGATCGTATTGATGATGGATGAGATGCCAGGTGGCTAGGTTGAAATAAGGGGCACTGGGCAATTTCAGGCGTGAGTTTTCATTCATGTGGCTGTTCATGCCGAGGGCGGGCATCGCTTTGTCGAGATTAAAGCGCCGGTCAAAATCGTTGCCGCCGATATGAACGCCAGTGGTGGCGAGGATGTCGTCAACCCGGCTGGTCTTGTTTTGATTGTTGGGCGAGAGGCGAATGATGGTGAAGTCAGAGGTGCCGCCACCGATATCGACAATCAGTGCGAGTGCTTCCTGCTGTAGCTGCTGTTCGTAATTGAGCGCGGCGGCGATTGGTTCAAACTGGAATTCCACCTCTTTAAAACCGACGTCACGGTAGATCGCTTCAAGGGCTGTCTGCGCGGCATCATCGGCGGCTTTGTCGTCATCCACAAAATGAACCGGGCGACCAGCTACCACCTGTTCTAGTGGCGCATCTAATTGCGACTCGGCGCGCTGTTTCATTTCGTCAATAAACTCCGCGATGATCTGTGGGTAATTGAGTTGGTACTGTTGGACCTGAGTGGTTTCAAGCATCAGAGGGGTGCCGAGGATGCTTTTCAGTGAGCGCATAAAGCGGCCGTATTCGCCGTCGATATAGTCATCGATCGCGCTGCGGCCGAAGGTTGTTCTATTCTCTTCAAAATCGAAAAAGAGTGTGCTGGGTAGCGTCAGTTTGCCATCTTCCATCGGCAGTAGGGTTGGCTGGTCATCTTTGATCACCCCGAGGGTGGAATTGGAGGTGCCGAAATCGATGCCGCAAATCGCGTTCATTTAACGTTGTCTCAAATCATAAAAACAGAGCGCGTGACTATACGGGATGTGCGGCTGTGGGTCATCATTGGTTGCTGTTACAATATTGGTTTTTAAACCAGTCAAATCTGTTGTTATGCCCAAACCTTTAGATACCCGTCTGAATACCAGTGTTAAAAGCAGCGCTGATACGGTGATCGTGCTCGATTTCGAGACCTCCGGCTTGTCGCCCAATCAGGGTGACCGTGCGATTGAGGTCGGTGCGGTGCGCATCGAGCAGGGTGTGATTACCGATCGCTTTCAGCGTTTGATGAATCCGGGGCGGCGGATTGATGGTTTTATCGAGTCCTATACCGGGATTACCAATGGGATGCTGGCAAAGGCAGCGCCCTGTGCGGAGGTGATGGATGAGTTTGCTGACTTTATTGGTGACTATGATCTGGTGGCGCATAACGCCTCGTTTGATCAACGTTTTCTCGATGCGGAACTGCAGCGTGTGCAACGTCGATACGGCGGCTCGTTTGCCTGCTCAATGCTGGCAGCGCGTCGCCTCTATCCCGAGGCCTTTAATCACAAGCTCGGCACGCTGGTGAAATATAAAACGCTGCCCAACGATGGCACTTTTCATCGCGCATTAGCGGATGCTGAAATGACGGCCTATCTATGGCTGGCGATGTTGGCTGATATCGAGCAGGTTCATGCGCTGGAGTGTGTCAGTTTTGAGGTGATGCAAAAATTGACCAAAGTGCCCAAGGCCTCAGTGGATAAGTTTTTTCAGCGGTATAATTGATCAGCCTCATCGCCTAAGCGGGATCCGAGTCAGCGGACCCTGACCTCGGGCGGGTGTTTACTGCGCTGCAAAATCACCGTTGCGATCACTGACATCATAACGCCGGGGATAATCGCATTCGGAATCGGTGTGCCTTCAATGATGAGCAGTAGTAACACGACCAGCGCTGGGTTGAGGTAGATGTACGCGTTGACGCGCTTTGGCCCTAGCGCAACAGTCGTTATCTGATAAAGAAAAACGGTTGCCAGTGTGGCACCGAGAATCAGATAGGCCATGTGAAAGATCGCGTCATGTTGCTGCAACAATTGCCATTCAAGCGGTTGCCCGGTGATCAGCAGTGCGAGCGCCATCCAGAAGGAGCCGCCGATCAGGGTGCAGAAGGCGAGCACAATCATCTCGTCGTTGCGGTAGAGCATTTTCATCGCGATTGAATAAAATGACATGAAAAATATCGTGCCCATAAAAATCAGATCACCTTTGTTGAGGGTGAATGACAACAGTAGTGTTAACTGTCCGCCAAAGATTACCCAGGTGGTGCCGATTGCGCCTATCGCATAGACCAAGAGCTGTTTACCTGAGAGCCTTTCGTGCAAGGCGAAGATCGACAGTAACCCGGTGATAAGCGGCACCAGAGTGAAAATGGTCGCGGTATTGGTGGCACTGGTGGTGTTGAGTGCTTCAAAAAGCCCAATGAAAAATATCGCATAAAATAGGCTGATGACGATTGCACGCGGTAGTGTGGATAATATCTTTGCACGCCACTTTGCTTTTATGAGCACGATCGGTAGTAGGAATAATGACGCGCCGATGAAGCGCAGCAGTGTTAATGAAATCGGGTTGATTATCCCGGCAAGTTTTTCGGATGCCCAGAAAGAGCCCGCGACCAGCGTTGTCGCAAGCAGTATTAGCAGGTGATGTTTGATGTTGTTCAATGCGGTGATGGCTCGAATCTGTTTTTGATTACGACTTCGTTTAGCGCTAGTTGTCCTGCCCGAGGGCGTGCTGGCTGAATCCCTTTTCCGATTGCGATAAACATGGTGATGAGGTGATCATCAGGCAGTTGAATCAGCTGTGCGACCTGCTTAAAGTCAAAGCCGTCCATTGGGCAGGAGTCGTACCCGAATGCCTTTGCGGTCAACATCAGGGTTTGCGCGGCGATGCCGCAGGAGCGCATCGTTTCGTCTCGCTGTGTTTGTTCTTTATCGCGATAGTAGTTATCGATCGCGGGCAGCATGAATGACAAAACCTCATCCGGTGCGTTTGCCCAGTAGCGTGCGGGTTGTTTTTGCCACGCGTTCAGGTCGGCGCAAAGGATGACCAGCATCGATGCGTCAGTGACCTGAGCCTGGTCCCACGCGGCAGTTTTGATCTGCGTACGTAACTCGGCATCATCCACCACCACAAAACGCCAGTGCTGAATGTTAAAGGCGGTGGGGGATAGCATGGCGAGTGAGAGGATTTCCTCCTGCTCTTGCTTGCTGATGCGATGGTCGGGATCAAAATGTTTAACCGAACGGCGTGATTGTATCGCTTCAATGATGTCCATTATGTGGCCTCTGTTGATACGTGGTTTATGCGCTGGGGTCCTGGGTAAATTCGATCACGTTGTAATCGGGGTCGCGTATAAATAGTGAAGTCTTGCCGTTGCCGAAGGTCACGGGTCCTTCACTGATGGTGATGTTGTGTGCTTCTGCAAATGTCACCGCTTCTTCAATCGCATCAATGTGAAAGGCGCAGTGGGTGTAACCGGCATGTTTTTCTGCGATATCCATCAGGACGTTTTTGATCTCGTAGCGGTTATTGGCGCTATCGAGAAAGTTAAGCGTGATGCCGCTGGGATGGCTGACGGCGATCACGCGCTCATTCATATCTTCCCTCAACGGCTCAAAACCCAGTTGCGCGTAAAAGGCTTTGGTGCGTTCGAAATCGGTGACTCGAATGCCGATATGGTCGATTTTATTGATCTTCATCTCTGGCTTCCTTCTTTGTGGCTAACAACACGATGGAAAGAAGTCTATCTTGTTTCTTATTGACTGATAATCTAGCTAACTGGATAATTACTGTTGACTAAATATCAACAGTTGGTGCGGTTATGGATGGATTTAACGCGATTCCGGTGTTTGTGGCGGTAGTGGAGTGTGGTGGTTTTTCACCGGCGGCACGTAAGTTGGGGGTGTCAAAGTCAGCGGTCAGTAAGCGCATTACTCAGCTGGAGGATAAGCTGGGTGTGCGGCTGCTCTACCGTACCACCCGTAAATTGAGTCTGACCGAGGCAGGTGAGCACTATTATACCAATGCGGTTAAGGCGCTGGCCTATGCTGGTGAGGCGGAGGATGCGGTGACGCAGCTACAGCAAACGCCGCAGGGACGCTTGCGGATTCATACCCCGATGTCCTTTGGGCGGTTGCATATTGCACCGCTTATTCCACAGTTCCTCAAGCGCTACCCCAATATACAGGTCGATATGGTGATGGATGACCGGGTCGTCGATCTGGTCGAGAGTGGCTTTGATTGCGCCATTCGTGGTGGGAATCTGCCGGATTCAACATTGATTGCGCGCAAGCTCGCACCACTGCGTCTGGTGTTATGCGCCTCGCCTGAGTATGTGGCGCAACATGAGATGCCGCAAACCCCGTCTGACCTGGTCGATCATGACTGCCTGCTGTTTTCTTACTCTGTGAGTGAATGGCCGTTTTCAGCAGATGGAAAGAGCGAGTCGGTATTGGTGAAGGGAAGCTATCAGGCGAATAATAGTGAGGCGCTGCGCGAGGCGGTGTTGCAAGGGATGGGGATCAGTCGCATTCCGACCTTTGTCGTCGGGCCAGATATCAGGGCGGGGCGGCTGAAGGTGGTGCTGGAAGATTACCAGATGCCGGTTAAAGCACTCTATGCGCTGTTTCCCAAGCGGCAGCACCTGCCGGCGAAGGTGCGAGTGTTTATCGACTTTGTGGTGGAGCGGTTGGGTGGTGATATGCCTTATTGGGATCGGTTGATGTAGTGGGGGTAAAATAATGCCGCTTGTCATACGCTACAAAACAGGCTTGTTTTAGTCTCTCGTTGCCGCGTTCTGTCGCTTCTTGCCTTAGGGTGAGCTGGGTTGGTGATAAAAAAGCGCTGAGATCGGCCCTGACGCGCTACAAAGGTGTGGCGGTAGCTCTGATTGTGTTACTATTTCGAGCTTGATTAGAGCGCAAAACGCTTATGGGTGCTGAAAGGCGGGAGAATACCCGTTGTTAGTCTCAGGTCGTTGCTCGAAAATACCCGAAATATTGTGATGCTGGATAGACATCAGACGTTTAATGCGCCATTTAGACAGGACAGATTGATTCCCCGATGAGCGAAATCGCTAAAGAGATACTCACCACCAATATTGAAGAAGAGATGAAGCGCTCCTACATGGAATACGCGATGAGCGTAATCGTGGGGCGTGCTTTGCCGGATGTAAGGGACGGTTTGAAGCCGGTTCATCGTCGCGTGTTATATGCGATGCATGGTCTCGGTAACGACTGGAACAAGCCTTATAAGAAGTCGGCGCGCGTTGTCGGTGACGTGATTGGTAAATACCATCCGCATGGCGATTCGGCCGTTTACGACACTATCGTACGTATGGCGCAGCCGTTTTCGCTGCGTTATATGCTGGTCGATGGCCAGGGGAACTTTGGTTCGGTTGACGGTGATTCACCAGCGGCGATGCGTTACACCGAGGTGCGCATGTCGAAGATCGCGCATGAGATGATCGCCGATCTTGATAAAGAGACAGTCGATTTTACCCTCAACTACGATGAGTCGGAAAAAGAGCCTGTGGTCTTTCCGGCGCGTCTGCCAAATCTGCTGATCAATGGTTCTGCCGGGATCGCGGTGGGTCTGGCGACCAATATTCCGCCGCATAATCTGACTGAAGTAGTCAACGCCTGTCTGGCAGTGATCGAAGATCCTGAGATTGGCATTGCGCGTCTGCTCGATATTATTCCTGGCCCTGATTTTCCAACCGCAGCCATCATTAATGGCGTGCGCGGTATTCAGGAAGCCTATTATACGGGCCGTGGGCGTGTTCATATCCGCGCGCGGACTCACTTCGAGCCTTACGGTAAACACAATGACCGTGAACGTATCGTCGTGACAGAGCTGCCGTATCAGGTCAATAAGGCCAATCTACTAGAGAAGATTGCACAGCTGGTTCGAGAGAAGAAACTTGAAGGGATCAGTGAGTTACGTGACGAATCTGATAAAGATGGTATGCGCATGGTGGTCGAGCTGAAGCGCGGCGAAGTGACCGAAGTGGTGCTGAACAATCTTTACAAGCACACCCAGATGCAGAATGTCTTCGGCATCAACATGGTGGCGCTGATCGATGGCCAGCCGAAGCTGCTCAACCTGAAGCAGATTCTGGAGGCGTTTGTCCGTCACCGCCGTGAAGTGGTGACACGCCGTACTGTATTTGAACTACGTAAGGCGCGTGACCGTGGCCATATCCTCGAAGGGCTGGCGGTTGCGCTCTCTAATATTGATGAAGTGATTGCGCTGATTAAGGCTGCGCCAAACCCAGCAGAGGCGAAGCTGCAGCTGGTCTCTAAAGCGTGGCGTCCGGGCGCGGTCAGTGAGATGCTGAATCGTGCCGATGCGACGGCTCGCCCTGAAGAGTTGGCGGTTGAATTTGGTCTGGGTGACGAGGGCTACCGTCTGTCGCCGATTCAGGCACAGGCAATTCTTGATCTACGACTGCATCGTTTGACAGGCCTTGAGCAGGATAAGATCCTTAAAGAATACAAAGAGATACTGGATGTAATTGCGGAGTTGCTTGAGATTTTGACTAACCCTGATCGTCTGATGGAAGTGATCCGTGAAGAGTTGACTGCGATCCGTGATCAATACGGCGATGAGCGCCGCACCGAGATTCAGGCCTCTTCGCATGATCTATCGCTGGAAGATCTGATCAGCGAAGAAGATGTGGTGGTGACGCTTTCTCACGGTGGTTATGTGAAGGCGCAGTCGCTTGATACCTATCAGGCGCAGAAGCGTGGTGGCCGCGGTAAATCGGCAACCAATATGAAGGATGAAGATTTCATCGACAAGTTGGTGATCACCAATACCCACGATACGATTCTCTGTTTCTCGAGTCGTGGCAAGGTCTACTGGAAGAAGGTTTACGAATTGCCACAGGCGAGCCGTAGTTCACGTGGTAAGCCGATCATTAATCTGCTGCCGCTGGAAGAGGGTGAACGTATTAACGCAGTCTTGTCGGTGCGTGAATACGATGCAGATAAATATATCTTGATGGCGACCAGCAGTGGTGTGGTTAAGAAGACCCCGCTGACCGATTTTTCACGCCCACGTTCAAACGGTATCATCGCGCTTGAGCTGCGTGACGACGACTGCCTGATTGGGGTCGATATCACCGATGGTTCAAAAGATGTGATGTTGATGACCAGCGCCGGTAAGGCGATTCGTTTCAACGAAGATACCGTGCGCCCGATGGGCCGTACCGCACGCGGTGTGCGTGGTGTGAAACTGGCACCGGGACAGACCGCGATTTCGCTGATCATCGTCAATGATGGTGATGTATTGACCGTGACCGAGAAGGGCTACGGCAAGCGGACCGCGATGAGTGATTACCCGGTGCATGGCCGTGGCGGTCAGGGTGTGATCTCGATTCAGACTTCGTCGCGTAACGGTAATGTGGTGGGCGCGGATCTGGTTCATGACGACGATGAGCTGATGCTGATCACCAATGGCGGTACGCTGGTGCGTACCCGCGTCAATGAGGTCTCGATCCAGGGTCGTAATACCCAGGGTGTGCGTCTGATTCGCCTGAGTGATGATGAAAAGCTGGTGGGACTGGATCGTATCGCCAACCTTTCTGCGGATGAGATTGAAGGTACTGTTGATGCTGATGCTGATGCTGATGTGGCAGTAGACGATGTGGCTGGTGCTGTTGATGAAGATGCATCCGAAGCGCCTAAAGAAGATTAATAGTAAATAGTAACTAGTTGATTTTATAAGACACTATCTAAAGGAAGCTGTTGATGTCGCCTATTTATAATTTTAGTGCAGGTCCTGCCTGTTTGCCTGAAGCGGTATTGAAGCAGGCGCAGGAAGAGATGACCGACTGGCAGGGTGCCGGTATGTCAGTGATGGAGATGAGCCATCGCGGCAAAGAGTTTATGTCGATTGCGGCGCAGGCTGAGGCTGATCTGCGTGAGCTGATGGCGATCCCGAGCAATTATAAGGTGCTCTTTCTACAGGGCGGTGCCAGTGCGCAGTTTGCGAATATACCGATTAATCTGCTGCGTGGTAAAAAGGGTGCGGATTACATCTACACCGGGCAGTGGTCGAAAAAGGCGATCGCCGAGGCGAAGCGTTTTTGTGATGTGAATGTCGCGGCGAGTGCCGAGGCGAGCAACTTTAGCGTGTTGCCTGATCCGACGGAATGGAACCTGAACAGCGATGCGGCCTATGTGCATTACACCCCAAATGAGACCATCGGTGGTTTGGAATTTCACTGGACGCCTGAGACTGGCGATGTGCCGTTAGTGGCTGATTTGTCTTCAACGATTTTGTCGCGTCCAATTGATGTCTCAAAATTTGGTGTGATCTACGCCGGTGCGCAGAAGAATATCGGCCCAGCGGGTTTGACCGTTGTCATTGTGCGCGATGATCTCATTGGTGAAACAGTACCGGGCATGCCGGTAATGTGTGATTACAAAACCATGGCGGATAACGATTCAATGTACAACACGCCACCGACCTACGGCTGGTACCTTGCTGGATTGGTGTTTGCGTGGTTAAAGAAAAATGGCGGCTTAACGGCGATGGCTGAAATTAATGAGCGCAAAGCAAGCAAGCTTTACGCTGCGATTGATGATTCTAGTTTTTACGCTAACCCAATCGACCCGGCTTGTCGTTCGTGGATGAATATTCCGTTTACGTTGGCGGATGCCGAACTCGACGCAGCTTTCTTGAGTGGTGCGAAAGAGGCGGGTCTGGTTACATTGAAGGGTCATCGTTCGGTGGGTGGCATGCGCGCCAGTATCTACAATGCGATGCCAGAAGCGGGTGTTGATGCGTTGATCAGCTTTATGGCTGATTTTGAAAAACGTAACGGATAGGGCGGTCGCCATGTATAAAGTCCAGACGCTTAATAATATTTCTGACCTGGGTCTGAAACGTTTGCCGTTGGGACAATATACGGTGGACGATGAGGTGGCAGAGCCCGATGCAATTTTGGTGCGTTCCACCAAAATGCACGATATGGGGCTTGCCGATTCGTTAAAGGCGATTGGGCGCGCGGGCGCGGGCGTTAATAATATTCCGGTGTCGGCAATGACTGAGCGTGGTGTGGCGGTCTTTAATTCGCCGGGTGCCAATGCCAATGCAGTTAAAGAGCTGGTGCTGGCGGGAATGTTGCTCGCGAGCCGTAATATCTGTCAGGCGTGGGACTATGCGCGTAACCTGGAAGGTGACGACGCTAGTATTCACAAGCAGGTTGAGGCGGGCAAAAAGAATTATGTCGGTGTTGAGCTGCCGGGCCGTACGCTGGGTGTCGTTGGACTCGGCGCGATCGGTGTGCAGGTGACCAATGCAGCGCTGAAGCTGGGTATGAATGTGATCGGTTACGATCCGAGCATCACTGTGCGTAGTGCGTGGCGTTTGTCTGCAGAGGCGACGCAGGCTCACAGTATTGAAGAGCTGTTGTCGCAGGTCGATTATGTTTCATTCCATGTGCCGCTGATTGAAGCGACTACGCATATGATCAATGCTGAGCGTATTAAGTTGATGAAAGACAATGCGGTGGTATTGAACTTCTCGCGTGATGGTATCGTCGATGACGCGGCGGTGTGCGATGCGATTGAAGGGGGGAAGCTTCATTCATATGTTTGTGACTATGCGAGTAACACGCTGAAACGCCATGAGCGGGTGATCACGTTGCCGCATATCGGTGCTTCGACCGGAGAGGCGGAAGATAACTGCGCGGTGATGGTGGTCGATCAGATTCGTGATTTTCTGGAAAATGGTAATATCGTCAATTCGGTTAATTTCCCAGAGGCAGTAATGCCGCGTACGAGTGGTTCACGCATTACCATCGTTAATTCAAATGTGCCCAATATGGTGGGGCAGATTTCAACGGCGATGGCCGAGGCAAACCTCAATATTATCGATCTATTGAATAAGTCTCGTGGTGATATCGCCTATACACTGGCGGATGTTGAGGGTGAAATTCCGGCAGATGTGGTTGAAAAAATCAGAGCGATCGATGGTGTCGTGTGTGTCCGAACACTATAGACAGATTGCAGTAGGTTAGAGAGAGATGAAAGATACCAGTGGTCTACAGGCAGTGCGCGTGCGCATTGATGAGGTCGATGAAAAAATTCAGGCGCTGATTACCGAGCGGGCGAGATGTGCCGAAGAGGTCGCGCGCCAAAAGGGCAATGGCCCCGATGTGGTTTTCTATCGCCCTGAGCGTGAAGCGCAGGTGTTGCGTGCGGTGATGGAACGTAATGAAGGGCCGTTGAGCGATGAGACCATGGCGCGCCATTTTCGTGAGATTATGTCGTCGTGCCTTGCGCTGCAGTACCCGATGAAGATCGCCTTTCTTGGGCCAGCCGGTACCTTCACGCAGGAGGCGGCGACTAAGCACTTTGGTAATGCGGTTAACACGGTGCCACTGGCGGCGATCGATGAAATTTTTCGTGAAGTTGAATCGGGCAGTGCCCACTATGGTGTCGTGCCGGTTGAGAATTCGACCGAGGGTGTGGTCAACCATACGCTGGATATGTTTATCAATTCACCGCTGAAAATTTGTGGTGAAGTGGCGTTGCGTATTCATCATAACCTGATGAGTAAGGCGAAAGATTTAAAGGCGATTAAAAAGTTGTTTGTCCATCATCAGGCTCACGCGCAGTGTCGCGAATGGCTCGATGGTAACCTGCCTGGTGTGAACTGGGTGGTGGTGAGTAGCAATGCCGAAGCGGCACGCTGTGCGGCGGAAGAAGCGGGTGCGGCGGCGATTGCCGGTGAGATGGCGGCTGAAATTTATGGGCTGAATATATTGGCGCAGAATATCGAGGATGAGCCGGATAACACAACGCGCTTTTTGGTGATTGGTAATCAGCTCTCTCAACCAAGCGGGCATGACAAGACGTCGCTATTGTTATCGACGGCCAATAGTCCCGG
>Ga0316204_10011027_pt1 | contig 11448 bp, 5 predicted proteins | sample 6monrhotite_MG_2_FD_205661 | JGI IMG/M metagenome (GOLD analysis project Ga0316204, IMG submission 205661) | Microbial mat bacterial communities from mineral coupon in-situ incubated in ocean water Damariscotta River, Maine, United States -... | ecosystem: Environmental > Aquatic > Marine >...
TAAAGTGACGGCACAACAAACAAAGTGAACAGGGTTCCAATTGCCATACCACCTACCAGAACCAAACCTATTGAGTTACGTGCAGCAGCTCCTGCGCCGGTGACGAGCACCAGTGGAAAATGTCCGGCGATGGTCGCGAAGGTTGTCATGAGTACCGGGCGTAAACGTATCATTGCTGCCTGGTGCACGGCTTCGAGTTTATCAACACCATCGAGCTGCAGCTTGTTGGCAAACTCAACAATCAGAATACCGTTTTTTGCTATAAGCCCAACCAGTGTTACCAGCCCTACCTGCGCATAAATATTCATGGTGGTTGTCCAGCCATTAGTCCAGTACGGCATATTGGGATCTGGCATTTTCAACAGGGTGAATACTAGCGCACCAAACATGGCCAATGGAACTGAGCCTGCGAGAATGACTAACGGATCGCGAAAGGCATTAAACTGCACGGCCAGTACAAGAAATATCATCAATATTGCCATTGAAAAAGCCGGTAGAAATTTATTGCCCTCGGTACGCAACTGACGAGATTCACCGGTATAGTCATAGCTATAACCTGGCGGAAGTATTTTGGCCGCCTCTTTTTCAAGAAAGCTTAAGGCTTCGTCCAGGGTGCGCGTGCTCACACCGGATAACTTAACCGCGTTAAGTTGCTGGAATCGATTAAGCGAACGCGCCACCACCGAATGTTCAATATGTGCAATTGATGAAAGTGGCACCATCTGCCCGTCCGGTCCTGCGATATGAATCTCACCCAGCTGTTCACTGTTTAATCTGGCAGCACGTTGGATAACGGGTATTACTTTGTAACTACGTCCATCCATATTAAAACGGTTAACAAAGTTACCACTGGTGGCGACGGCAAGGTCAGCACCCACCTGCGACAGATTCAGACCCAAATCGGCGACTTTATCCCGGTCAAAAACGATGGTGTCCTGTGGTTGATCCAGTTTCAGGTCGATGACCGGGGGAAACGCAAACAGTCCACTTTCCATAGCTTTCTGTTGCAATGTATTAGCAAACTCAAGCAGTTGCTCTGCATCCGCAGTTGAAGTGATAACAAACTCAACCGGAAAATTACTGCCTCCGGGTAATGCGGGTGGCGTGGTAATAAACATCTGCAGACCCGGTATTAGAGATACCTTGGCCTGAACTTCTGGCACCATTTCGGTCACTGTTCGGTTTCGTTCGCCCCAGGGTTTTACCACTATGCCACTAAAACCATCGGCGCCAATCGTTGCTCCAACTGACGGTGGGAATAGTAACTGAAAAGTTAATGCGGCCTCGGGAACTTCAAGCATGATTTTTTCAGCGGCTTCGGCGTAGACCGCATTCTGGTCTACGGTGGCATTGGAGGCTGTATTGATAATACCAAACAGCACACTTTGATCTTCGGTTGGCGCCAGTTCATTAGGCGAAAACATAAACATCGGAATCGTACTAAGACTGATCACCGCCCATACCAGATAAACTGCCGGTCTGGCATTAAGTGTTGACCCCAACAGCCTTCCATACACCTGCTGAAGCTGGTCGAATCGCTGGTTTAACCAGCCACTCAAACCACGCTCTTCTTCCTTGGCGCTGGGCAATAATCTTGCCGCCATGGCTGGGGATAATGTCAGCGCAACCACACCGGATATAGCAACGGCCCCTGCCAGTGAAAAAGCAAACTCACGGAATAGTGCGCCCGTTAATCCGCCCTGTAATCCGATTGGAATATAAACCGCGACCAGTGTTAAGGTCATGGCAATAACGGGGGACACCAGTTCACGTGCACCTAACTTGGCCGCCTCAAATGGTGTGCGCCCTTCCCTTAAATGACGCTCGACATTTTCAACTACGACGATGGCATCATCAACCACCAGTCCAACTGACAGTACAATCGCTAATAGCGTTAACAGGTTTAGCGTAAAGCCAAACATCTGCATCAGAAAAATACCGCCGATTAATGAAACCGGAATCGCCATTACCGGCACCAGTACTGAGCGCACCGAACCAAGGAATAAAAAGATAACGATAATAACAATCAGCAGCGTTTCTACGAGTGTGCCGGTGACCTCATCAATAGCATCACTGACATATTGTGATGCGTCATAACCGATACTGGCATCCAGACCCGCTGGCATTTCCTGTTTTAACTTATCCAGTTCAACACGCACACCATCAATAACATCAATTATATTGGCGTTGGGCTGAGGGAATACACCGATGAAAACCGCAGTATCACCTGAGTATCGCACCAGGGTATCGTAGTCTTCCGCACCCAGTTCTACATCCGCTATATCTTCAAGCCTTATGATGCTGCCGTTGCTTCTATAAACCACCAGTCGCCGAAAATCATCAGCGTTATGCAAATCAGTATTGGCTGCCAGGTAGGTTTGGACTAATGCACCTTTGGTGCTGCCAATTGCAGCAAGATAGTTATTTGCCGCCAGCGCCTGACTAACCTGTGACGGTGTGACATGCAAGGCCGCCATTCGATCGGGTTTAAGCCAGACACGCATGGCGAATGTACGTGCCCCAAAAATCTCAATTCGCTGAACGCCGGCAACTGCAGACAGGCGTGGTTGCACGACACGTGTCAGATAGTCGGTAATCTGTTCTGGCGATAAGATATTTGACCAGAAGCTAAGATAGGCAGCCGCAAACTCGGAGTCTGCAGACTGCACACTAATGGTGGGCAATTGCGCTTCAACAGGTAAATCATTACGAACCTGATCAACCTTAGAGGAAATTTCGGCCAGCGCTCGGGTGGAATCGTGGTTGAGTTTAAGCCGAGCATTAATAATCGAAACACCCTGCAAACTTTTTGATTCAATGTAATCTATGCCTTCAGCCGCCGCGATGGCTCGCTCAAGCGGTGTGGTAATAAAGCCACGAACCAGTTCGGCACTGGCCCCGACATACACAGTAGAAATCTGTACCGTTGCATTTTCACTCAGCGGATATTGGCGAACACTCAATGAGTTCCAGGCACTTAAACCGGCAATGATAATCAATAGATTGATTACCAGAGCCAGCACCGGGCGCTGGATAAATAAATCCGTAAAACTGGGTTTAGCTGCTGGCATCAGGAGTCCTTCGGAGTTGGCTCAAGACTGGCTTTGGGTGCCAGCGTATTATCAATAACCACCTGCGTTCCAGAACGCAACTTAAACACTCCGCTAGTAACTACGGTTTCACCATTTTTCAAGCCATCGGTTACATCAACATAATCACCACGTGCCTGCCCCAGAATAACAAATTGCTGACGAAGCACTTTCTGTGTTTCGCCAGTTTCTTCATTTTTCTTTTCATCAACAACAAACACCGAGTTACCAAACGGCGCATAAAGCACAGCCGTTGCCGGAATCGGTAATACTTTTAGCGTATCAGGCAATATCAACTCGACATTAACAAACATGCCAGTGCGAAGTTTCTCACCCGGGTTGTCTACCACCGCACGAACCTTTACATTACGAGTCACCGGATCAACTTCCAGGTTAACCGCGGTAATCTCGCCATTAAAAACTTCATCGGGTGTCGCATCAGATTTCACACGCACTTTCATATCTGGCGCCAACTGCGACAGCTTTTGCTGCGGCACAGAAAAATCCACATACACCCGACTTAACATCTGCAATGCAACAATCGGGTCACCGATAGAAAGGATCTGCCCCTGATTTACCTGACGAATACCCAGACGTCCGGTAAACGGTGCACGAATCGTTTTCTTATGGAGTGAAGCCTGGATTAGCTCAACCTGAGCCTCGGTTTCTTTGACAAGGGTAACCGCCCGATCAACCGCATCTTCAGAAACCAGATTTTTTGCGATCAGGCTACGCACTCGCTTCAGGTCGGCACTGGCCTGGGCGGCTGAAGCTTTGTTGGAAGCCAGTTGTGCATTTTCACTAGCGCTATCCAGTTGCACCAGAACTTGCCCTTCTATAACACTGTCACTCGAATCGAACTTGATTTTAGTCACACGACCGCCAGCTTCAGCGCTGACAAGCACGCCATGTACGGCAGATACGGAAGCCGTAGCGGGAATAAACTGCTCCCATTCGTTTTCGCTGACGGTAGATGCGGTGACGGTTTCAGGTGGAAACGTCATCATCGAGGCCGCTTCACCCATCGCAGCAAACTGCCCGAGTTTCACTAAAACAATAAAACCAACCAGTAAGGTGACAGCAATGCCTGCAATAAGTATTTTTTTCATCATATAGAATTATCCATAACTTAAAGAAGCCCCGATTAAAGAAACCTCAGCCACTTATTTTTCAATAACAGTAGAGCGTAATCCCTGCTTATTTGCGTAGCAAGAACAACTGGAATTTTGCAACTATCTACAACAAAGGTATAACAAGCTTCGACTACGAACAATACCCTGAAACCCATGCACCAGATTGCCGATATTTTGGCATAAAAAAGCTAGCCCTGTTACTTTGATTTACAGTTTAAAGTAGATCGAGTTTAATCCACCACTGTTTTTCTGCTCAATGTTAACAACCAAACTGATGGAATTCATCAGTTTTTTTAACTTTCATGGGGTATGGTTTTTATGAACGTTTAATTAAGAAGGGTGATAAAACACCACAGCGAGTCGGGGTTTATATCTGTAATTTCTGATTGTGGCTAATATTGTTTTATTTGAAGCACTACTGCCTGTTGCATTTAGCACACAATATTTTCAATATGAAATGGTTCGTAAGACGATGCCAGAGATATCTTCACCGGTTTATTTAGTTTGGTTGTAGAAACCACACTACAAAATCCAGCTTTATGGCAACAGTATTTTTACCTTGTTTATCCTTATCCTTTAATCGCAGTATTTAGAACGCCCCGCTAAAATCAAAAAAAACACCTCACTGTAATCACGCCAGATGATCAGCAATTAATTCAGTAATACCGATTACCTCCATGTCCATTTCATTCTCTTCCAGGCCTTCCTCCAGCATTAGCCGGCAGTTGGAACATGATGTCACCATAGTTGTGACATCGAGTTCATCCAGCTGACGTTTTTTTACATTAAATACCTTTAGACGTAATGGCTCTGCGCGTTCATTTGAACTAACACCACCCCCGCCTCCACAGCACCAGTTCATTTCCATGTTTTCATTCATTTCAACAAAATTTGGCGCGACCTGATTTAATAAATTTCGCGGTTGTTCCAGCACACCACCACGTCTGCTGATATTACAGGGGTCATGATAAGTCAGGCGTTCATCAAAGCTGCCTGTGGTTTTCAGTTTTCCTTCTTCACGTAACTGATCAAGTAACTCCATAATATGAACCACATTAAACGGCAGTTCTCTGCCCAGAATATTCGCCCCATCCCAACGGAAAGTTGTATAGGCATGACCGCATTCCGGACTGATGACGGTTTTTATTTTAAGTTCGGTGGCAACTTCGACCAGACGTTCGAGCAACTGTGCTGCTATAACCGAATTACCCATCTGCACGCCAGTATTGGTGGCTTCGAAATACTTGCTGCTCACTGTCCAGGTAATACCCGCCGCAGAAAATATTTTGCTAATCGCGGTAAGAAATTCGGTATAGAGCACAACTTCGTTGGATGACAACATACATAAATATTCAGCACCTTCAACATCTACCGGAATATCTAAGCCATGTTCTTTTTTCTGTTTTTCTACGGCAGCAAGCAAACCTTTAGAGGTTAACCCCATAGGGCTACCAAACTCAAGTGCACGTTGACTCGCACCCTGTAAACCTTCAGGTACAAAACCTGCTGCTGCCATACCTTCCTTAACTTTACGAATCAGGTACGCAATATCAATGCCTACCGGGCAGACCATAGTACAGCGACTACACATGGAACAACCGTCATAGACTAGCGTCTCCCAATCAGACAGGTCATTCTCTGTTATTGGTTTACTCAGGCCCAGGCTACTTGAGAGTTTGCCCCATAAGGTAAAATTCTGCTGCCAAACTTTACGTAAGGGTTCTGTTTTGTAAATGGGTGTGTAACGCGGGTCGTGTGTTTCAGTATAAAAAAGGCAGGCTTCCGCACAAACCCCACAATGTGTGCAACTGGAAAAATAGGATTCAACCCGTGTATCGACCTGCGATTTCAGCATATCAACGCCACGCTCTAACGGTGTACTCATAACAATCTCTCCAGCTACCTGATATTCGGTGATATTAAACATTCCTGTCTAAACCCTGCCTGCTCTAAACACCAACCCTTCTTAACATTAACCCTCTAAACTTTAACACCACGCCGACCTAAAAATGCACCGGTAAAAGCACGACTAGGGATAAACATAAAGGCATGCATCAGCGCACTGAATGGAAAATAAATCATCAGTAGTTCGACACTAAAACGATGTAATACTCTAAGCTCACTTGAAGCCTCCCCTAAGGCCATACAACCCGTTAACATCACCACGAACACGAGTATGGTTGCGATATGATCACTGCGTTTGGAAATTAAACGCGTGACCGGGTTAAGTACGCGATGCACCCAGAGCAGAATCAGGCCGGCAAAAGCAAACTGAGATGCAACGATAAAACCCCAGTAGGGAATCGTTATGTAACTGAAACCGGTAATGTGTTGAGCAATAAATTTTACATGGGGGGCTGCGAAAAAAAGTAATACAAACAGACCAAGGTGGAACATATAACCCGCGATCACCTGCAGTCGGATGCGGGAAGAAACTTCCTTACGCGGATAAAAACCACGGACATTCGCCATGATTGCCCCGCTGAACCCTGAGTTACGGGGTTCAGAATAATCGATACGTTTGTTACGCAGTAATAAAACAGTAATCAAGCGCCAGGCAATACCCACGAAAAAAACAATTAAAGCAATATCCCAGAAAATACCATCCACAAACTGTTCAAACATTTCCAGCTCCTTTCAAAAATTTATTTAAACGTTCACATAAATTAAGTGGAACCATCATTAGTCACCTGCCGGGTTGGGCGCAGGTTTAGTACTGGAGCTGGTAATACCCTTGTTTATATCTTGCTCAGAAGATTCAGGTTTTTCACTGGTTTTTGATATCTCTTCATACCAGAGATCATGATGAGATTTTGCCCAGTTTGCATCCACATAACCCGTGGTCATACCTTCGAGGGTGCCTTCCACACCAATAGTGCCAAGATAGATATGGCCAAATGAAACCGCAATTAATAACAATGCCGAAATGCCATGAATCATGTGCGACAGTGCCATGATTTCCCTGCCCTGTCCGAAGATAGAAAAATCTAAAATTAATCCCGTGATACACAATAAAAAACCAAAGATCATCACTAACCAGAACCAGGTCTTCTCCCCTGCATTGAAACGCCCGGCACTAACATGCCCACCAAACATTCCACCGCCTTTTGTTAGCCAGGTAATATCACCACGGTTAAAAAAGTTATCTTTAATATAGAGCACAAGCAAGGCAAGAACTGCAAACACGAATAACGGCCCGATAAGATTATGCATCTCCTTACAGGCGGATGCGGTAATAGAAAAACCGTCGGCACCTAATAGCGGTATCAGCACGAATCTGCCATACAGTAAAATCAATCCTGTAATACCAAGCAGCCAGAAGATACCTACGGCAAACCAGTGTGCGGTACGCTGATTAAGCGTAAAACGACACAGCAATTCACCTGAACGACCACCGGGTAAACGTAATTTACCGCGCAGAAGAAAAAACAAAACGATAGCAGCGATGATAGCTCCCATAAAATACGCACCATATGGCATCAGCATTTCCATTCGGAATCTGCGCCAGTCTTCACCCGTCTTATTGATCAAGACCCCACTATCCACCCCTTTTACCTGGCTCGTACCCTGCGTCACTTCATTTCGCTGACGCACTTCATTCCATAAATTTATCGCCGGGTGTTGCAAAGCAGCAGGCTTGTCTGCCTTACTGGTTATATCATCCTCTGCATGCGCATCAATCACATAGGGAATTAATGGTGCTGTGAGCACAAAAAGCAGGGACAGGACGCAAGCAAAAATAACCTTGCGTTTTCGAGCTGATTTTTTATCTTTAATACCTGTCATCTTGAAACCGCCATTTTAAGACTCTCATCAATCAGAACCCTGTGTTGATGTGTGGCTTGTAATATCAGGTAACGATTCAACATCAGAAAACACACAAGGTTATCTTTAAGCGTATGTTTAACCATCTATGCCGGCTTTCTTATACTGCACGCCCCAGTTAAGAACACTGGCACCACGATTAATAACACGCTTACGATAGATGTCCGACAACACATCAGCATCACCGGCAAGTAACGCTTTGGTGGAGCACATTTCGGCACACAATGGCAACTTGCCTTCAGCGATTCGATTAGAGCCATACTTTGTAAATTCATCAGCGCTGTTTGTCTCTTCCGGGCCACCCGCACAGAAGGTGCATTTATCCATTTTACCGCGTGAAGCAAACGCCGCCGAAGTTGGGAACTGTGGAGCACCAAAGGGACAGGCATAAAAACAGTACCCACAGCCTATACAGGTATCTTTATCGTGCAGCACAATACCGTCATCGGTGGTGTAAAAACAGTCTACCGGGCAGACTGCCGCACAGGGTGCATCAGAGCAATGCATGCAAGCTACCGATAACGAACGTTCACCTGGCTCACCGTCTTTAATCGTCACCACTCGACGTCGATTAACACCCCAGGGCACCTCGTTCTCATTCTTACACGCCGTAACGCAGGCATTACATTCGATGCAACGTTCAGCATCACAATAAAATTTCATACGTGCCATTGCTATCTCCTAAAATTAAGCTTTAGTAATTCGGCACAGGCTGCATTTTGATTCCTGCATCTGTGTCACTGAGTCATAGCCATAAGACATAGCCGTATTTGCCGCCTCACCTAAAATAATGGGGTCTGAACCTTGCGGGTATTTGTCTCGTAGATCTTTACCTTCGAGGTGACCACCGAAGTGGAATGGTACAAAGGCAACGCCGGCAGCCACTCGCCTTGTTACCTGAGCTTTAACTTTAATTCTGGCCCCTTCAGCGCCTTCTACCCAGACATCTTCACCATCCTTGATACTGGCGTTATTCGCATCTCTGGGGTGGATCTCTACAAACATGTGCTGCTGTAATTCTGCCAGCCAGGGATTGGAACGTGTTTCATCACCCCCGCCTTCATATTCCACCAGTCGGCCGGAGGTCAGAATGATCGGGTAATCCTTTGAAAAGTCATTCGCCTGGATTGACTCATAACGTGTTGGCAATCGCCAGAATGATTTGCGGTCTTCATAAGTCGGGTATTTTTCTACCAGATCACGGCGACTGGTATACAAAGGTTCACGATGAATGGGCACTGCATCGGGGAAAGTCCAGACAATAGCTCTCGCTTTTGCATTACCAAAAGGTGAACAGCCGTGTTTGATAGCTACACGTTGAATGCCACCTGAAACATCCGTTTTCCAGTTTTTGCCTTTTGCTGCTTTTTTCTCTTCCGCAGTCAGATCATTCCACCAGCCCAGCTTGTTTAGCAGCTTGTCACTAAATTCAGGATAACCGTCTTTAATGTCAGAACCTTTACCATAGGAACCTTCGGCAAGCAGATTGTCACCATTGCGTTCAACCCCGAATCTGGCACGGAATGTCAGACCACCATCAGCTACATTTTTACTTGTGTCATACAGGTTGGGAGTTCCCGGATGGCCCATCTCGGGCGTGCCCCAGCATGGCCATGGCAGACCATAGTATTCACCATCACAGGCACCGCCTTCGGCTTTTAGCGAAGTGAAATCGAAAGTCGCCCAGTTTTGTTGCTGCAGCTTGAGCCGTTCCGGACTCTGACCGGTATAACCAATTGTCCACATGCCACGGTTGTACTCTCGAGTGATATCTTCAACCAGGGGCTCATCATTTTTAACTTCGATATGTCTGGTTAACTGCTCAGCAAAGCCCAGTTTTTTAGCCAGTTTGTACATGATCGTGTGATCAGGCAATGATTCGAATAATGGCTCTATTATTTTGTCACGCCATTGCAGGGAACGGTTTGATGCCGTCGCTGAACCATAGGTTTCAAACTGAGTTGCCGCGGGTAACAAATACACACCGTCTTTACGATCATGCATAACAGCAGACACTGTGGGGTATGGGTCCACGACCACTAACATGTCGAGTTTCTCCATCGCTTTTTTCATCTCCAGTCCGCGAGTCTGGCTATTAGGTGCATGCCCCCAGAAAACCATGGCACGGACATTATCCTTCTGCCCGATATTCGCCTTATCCTCAAGCACGCCATCGATCCATCTCGATACTGGAATGCCTTTGGTATTCATTACTGGAATATCCTTTCCCTTGCTCTGTTCATAACTACCCTGATCAAAACGGTTTTTTATCCACTCTATGTCCAGATCCCAGACGCCGGCCCAGTGTTTCCAGGACCCGGGTTTGAGTCCGTAATAACCGGGTAAGGTATTGGCTAGAACACCTAAATCCGTTGCCCCCTGAACATTGTCATGGCCACGGAAAATATTGGTACCACCGCCGGCAACGCCGATATTGCCTAATGCCAGCTGGAACACACAGTAGGCACGTGTATTGTTATTACCAATGGTGTGCTGGGTTCCGCCCATGCACCAGATAAAAGTCCCCGGGCGGTGCTCGGCCATGGTTTTAGCCGCGGTATAAAGTTCTTTTTCAGGCACACCACTAACTCGTTCAACTTCTTCAGGCGTCCATTTCGCCACTTCTTCTCTGATCTCATCCATGCCGTAAACGCGCTGTTTGATAAATTGTTTATCTTCCCAGCCATTTTTAAAGATGTGATAGAGCATGCCCCAGATAACCGGCACGTCACTACCAGGACGTAGACGTATAAACTGACTGGCATGTGTTGCAGTGCGCGTAAAACGTGGATCGATAACAATTACCGGTGCATTGTTTTCTTCTTTGGCTTTTAATACATGCAGCAGTGAAACCGGGTGGGCTTCTGCTGGATTACCACCCACGATCATTATGGCTTTGGAGTTATGTATATCGTTCATAGAGTTGGTCATGGCACCATAACCCCAGGTATTGGCTACCCCGGCAACGGTGGTTGAATGACAGATACGCGCCTGGTGATCAACATTGTTCGAGCCCCACATGGCTGCCATTTTTCTGAACAGATAGGCCTGTTCATTACTGTGTTTGGCCGAGCCCAGTAGATAAACAGAATCCGGACCAGACTGCTCACGAATCTCCAGCATCTTGTCGCCGACTTCATTTATGGCCTGTTCCCAGGAGATTTTTTTCCATTTGCCATTAACCAGTTTAGTCGGGTATTTCAAACGCCGTTCACCATGACCGTGTTCACGAACCGAAGCACCTTTTGCACAATGTGCACCTTTACTAATGGGGTGATCAAACGCAGGCTCCTGCCCCGTCCACACACCATTTTTAACTTCTGCAATCACTCCACAACCTACGGCGCAATGTGTGCAAATAGATTTCACTTTTTTTGTTGTGCCATCCATTGATACCGATT
>Ga0316204_10011028_pt1 | contig 11446 bp, 7 predicted proteins | sample 6monrhotite_MG_2_FD_205661 | JGI IMG/M metagenome (GOLD analysis project Ga0316204, IMG submission 205661) | Microbial mat bacterial communities from mineral coupon in-situ incubated in ocean water Damariscotta River, Maine, United States -... | ecosystem: Environmental > Aquatic > Marine >...
TGCAGCAAAGCCCCACATGTGCCCCATGAACTAAACAACAGACCTGTAACTACCTACAATAGAATAGGCTTCTCCATCTAAACTACAGTACATCTACACCGTGATTTAAGGGACTCAACCCTACAATCACGCTGTAGATCGGCTGTGCCAGCGCACCGAGGAGCGCTGGGTTGTGCTGAACAGCGCCGGCCTGCCCTCGGGGCGGGGTGGAGCGGGGTGAATCCACTCCGAATCACCTGACAGCCTGTTCCGCATGAGCCTCTCCACCACCCGCAGCCGCGCCCGCAACCTGCTGCTCGCGTGATTTCCTGCGACGGATCACGCGGGCAATGTCCCGAAGAATGATCCGAATCCAGGGTTGTGCTCTCCTGTACCTGTGAAGGCCATCGCTCTGCCTTCCGCAGCTACACCCTCGAGAATCGGAGTCCCATGATGCGTCACACCACCCGCATTTCCGCCCCTCTGTTTGCCGCCGCCCTCTACGGCGCCCCCACCCTCGCCGCCTGCCCGGCCAGCATGCCGGACACCGCCTTCCGCGGCTGCATCGCCAACGAGCTGACCGGCCTGGCCAGCGCCGTCGTCGACACCCGGGAGACCCTGGCCCTCCAGGAGACCACCATCGCCGATCTGGAGGCCACCGTGGCCTCCCAGGCGGCCTACATCGAGGCCCTGGAGAGCTACCTCTCCGTCGACACCGCCACCCACGACGTCGTGTTCAGCGGCGCCAATGTGCACATCCAGTCCGGCAGCGGCGCCACCAACGGCACGGTCAACGGCCTGGGCAACCTGGTGCTCGGCTACAACGAGTCCGAGGGCGGCGAGGACCGCAGCGGCTCGCACAACCTCGTGTTGGGCTACTGGAACGGCTACAGCGACTACAGCGGTATCGTCGGCGGCTTCCGCAACGACAGCATCGCCCCGATGGCCAGCGTCATCGGCGGCAGCCAGAACATCGCCAGCGGCAACACCGCCGTGGTCATCAGCGGCTTCCAGAATACCGCCTACGGCCTGCGCGCAGCCATCGTCGCCGGCTGGGACAACACCGCGCCCGGCGACCACGCTGCGGTGGTCTCCGGCTACCAGAACAACGCGGGAGGCAATCGCTCCGCGGTGCTCGCCGGCGAGGCCAACAGCGCCGAGGGCGAGTACTCCGCGGTGACCGGCGGCAACGGCAACACTGCCGCCGCCGACCACGAGGTCGCCCCGTAGACTCCTACGGATACTGAAGAAACGCCGGGTCCAGCGCCACCTCGAAGCGGATGTCGCTGATCGGCCCGTCGTGGTAACGCATCGTGCGCAGGTAGGCCGAGAAGCCCGTCCCCTCCCCATCCCAGTTGACGAACACCGTGTCGCTCGATGGGGTCGGGGTGCCGCAGTACGCGTCGCCATGAGGCCGTCCGGGGAAGTGCTCGCTGCGCGACCGGCGCTCGCCCAGCGCGGCGTCCATCAGCGCCGTCAGCTCCGCCACATAGGGGCTCAGATCCGACACCTCGCGGTTTGTGCCGATGTTCAGCTCCAACCCCACCACCTGGCGCGCGCCGTCGTGCTCCTGGATGGAGAGGTCCGGCAGCACCACGGACTCGAGGTAGTCCAGCCGCATCAGCGACACCGGCGTGCCCTCCAGCGGCAGGTAGTTCATGGACAGCGGCCGCTCGGCCACCTCGCCGGGCGTCATGCCCAGACAGACGCCGGGGGCGAAGCGCGCCATGAGCGGCGCCAGCGGCCCCGGGTCGCAGCGCGCGGCCTCGGGCGGATCGACCGACCCGCGAACGATCACGCCCTGCAGCCAGTCGTAGCCCTTGGGGTGGGGCTTCAGCGCCACGATGCCCGCGCCGGGCTTGCGGCCGTGGATCCGCGCGACCTCCCCGTCGGCGAGGTCGTAGTGGAGGCTGAACCGGCCGTGCTCGTCGGTGAAGGCCCGCGCCAGGAAGCGATCGCCGACCTCGGCGATGACCTCCACGTCCACGACCGGCTGGCCGTCGCCATCGATCACCTGGCCGCTGGTGGACTCACCGCCGTAGACGCGCTCGGGACCGTAGACAGCGGCCTGCGGGAAGTCGGTCCAGTCGCCCGCGAGGGCGGGGGCCAGGAGCAGCGCACAGGCGAGGGTCATCGCGGTCCTCCGGTCGGCGGTGGGTAGTATTGTGCCATGAAGATACCCCGCTTTCTTCGAGGTGATGACGGCGCAGGCGCCACCGTATCCGGCGAGGCCCGGGCGGCGCTGACCACCTTCCTCACCATGGCCTACATCCTGGTGGTCAACCCCACCATCCTGAGCGGCGCCGTGCAGGTCGACGGGGTCAACCTCTTCGGCGAGCTGCTGGCGGCGACCGCGCTCGCGGCGGCGGCGGGCTCCATCCTGATGGGCGTGCTGGGGCGACACCCCTTCGCGCTCGCGCCGGGCATGGGCCTGAACGCCTACTTCGCCTTCGAGATCGTCGGCGCCCGCGGCGTGCCGTGGCAGACCGCCCTCGGGGCGGTGTTCCTCTCGGGCTGCCTGTTCCTGCTGCTCAGCGTCACCGGCGTGCGCGGCCTGATCGCCCGGGCCATCCCCGAGGCGCTGCAGCATGGGGTGGTCGCCGGCATCGGGCTGTTCCTGCTGCACCTGGGCCTTCAGAGCGCCGGGGTGGTGGTGGACAACCCGGCGACCCTGGTGAGCCTCGGCGACGTGACCGCGCCGGGCGTCTGGCTGCTGCTGCTGGGGCTGGCGGTGATGGTCCCGCTCCAGGTCCGAGGGGCTTCCTGGGCGCTGCTCGCCGGTATGGGGGCGGTCACTGCGGTGGCGATCGTGATGGGCCTGCCGGTCTGGCAGGGCGCGGCGCTGGCGGCGCCGGAGGGCGGCTGGATTCAGGCGCCGGCCTGGCCCACCCACCTGATCGGCGCGCTGGATCTGAAGGGCGCCCTGTCCCTGGGGCTGCTGGACGTGGTGTTCGTCTTCCTGTTCGTGGACTTCTTCGACACCACCGGCACCCTGCTGGGCCTCGCCCGGACGACCGGCGCGCTGGAGGAGGACGGCAGCCTGCGGCGAGCGCGGGGCGCCTTCTCGGCGGACGCCATCGCCACGACGCTGGGGTCGCTGGTGGGCACCTCGACGACGACCTCCTACATCGAGAGCGCAGCGGGCGTGGACGCGGGCGGGCGCACGGGGCTGACCGCGGTGTTCGTGGGGCTGCTCTTCCTGGCCAGCCTGCTGATCTGGCCCCTCTTCGCGGCGGTGCCCGGCGCGGCGACCGCGCCGGTGCTGGTCCTGGTGGGGCTGTCCATGCTGGGCAGCCTGGGGCGGGTGGACTGGTCGGATCGGGCGGCGGCGGTGAGCGCGGGGCTGGCGGCCATCGTGATGCCGCTGACCTACTCCATCGCCAACGGCATCAGCGCGGGCATCCTCACCTGGGTGGTGCTCAACCTGCTCAGCCGGCGATGGGAGCGCGTACACCCGCTGATGTTCGCCCTCGCCGTCTTGTTGGTCGTCCGCTACGCCTGGATGGCCGGCGGCTGAGCCAGGTGGACGGACGCCCTCACAATCAGGACAGCACATCCAGGTCACTGCTGGTGGTGTTGCTGTACCCGCCGGTGACCGTGGCGTAGGCGGCGGAGATTGTGTTGTCGAAGCCGAACACAGCGCCGGCGTAGCTGGTGTAGCTGTGGTCGGTGCCGACCACCAGGTTGTGGCTGCCCGACTTGGTGTCGCCGCTGGACCCGTCGTAGCCCACGATCAGGTTGCCCAGCCCGGTCAAGCTGCAGCCGTCGTTGGTGCTGCCCGATCCGCTCTGGACATAGACGTTGGCGCCGCTGAACACCACGCGGTCACTGGCGGTGTCCACGCTCAGGTAGCCCTCCAGGTCAGTGATGTACGCCTCCAGCTCAGCGATGGTGGCGGACTGATCGGCGATGGTGATCTGGTTCGAGACGAGGAGGCTGTAGAACGAGCTTGTCGAAATTCAACGACAAAGCGGGTGTCTCTCTTCTACAGCCCCCGCGACCTGGAGGGCCTATGCTCTGAAGCATGGAGTCCCCCCCATACCGTCAGACGGTACTGATCATTGACGACAACCCCGACAACCTCCGGGTCGCCGTCGAGCATCTGGCCGCCTACAGCTTCGAGGTCCGCACGGCCCGAGATGGGGAGGCGGGCTTGCGCCGGGTCCGCAACGGCACCCCGGACCTGATCCTCCTCGACGTGCAGATGCCGGGCATCGACGGCTACGAGACCTGCCGCCGGCTGAAGGCTGACCCGGATCTGGCGGACATCCCCGTCATCTTCATGACCTCGCGCTCGGACATCCGGGACAAGGTCCAGGCCTTCGAGGTGGGCGGGGTGGACTACATCACCAAGCCCTTCGAGTCCCGGGAGCTGCTGGCGAGGGTTCGCACCCACCTCAAGCTCCAGACCCTGAAGCGCGCGCTGGCCACCAGCAACGCGACCCTGGAGAGCCAGGTCAGCGAGAAGACGGAGGCCCTGCGAGCGGAGCTGTCTCATCGCGCCTCCGCCGACCAGCAGCGGGAGCACCTGCTGCACCTGGTCCGCACCCAGGGCGAGGAGCTCCGCATGCTGACCCGCAGGTGGATGGAGGACCAGCGCACCCGGGATCAGGATCTGGCGGAGAGCCTGAAGGACCACATCATCACCCGGCTGGAGATGGTCGCCGTGCACCTGAAGCAGACCGGGGACCTGCTGCCCTCCGAGTCCGGCGCGTGGGCGGATCCGGACGCCTGCCGCCAGCACCTGGAGTCGGCCACCCAGCTGCTGACGCCGGTGCTGCGGGGGACCCTGGACATCCAGGGCAGCCTGAGCCGGCCGACGAGCGCGCAGGCGCCGCGAGAGAGCGCGCTGCTGGGCCTGAGCACCCGGGAGTACGAGGTGCTGCAGCTGCTGTCCGAGGGCCGCCCCAACAAGGAGATCGCCTTCGCCCTCGGGGTCGCTCCCAGCACGGTGAGCACCTACCGCACACGCATCATGGAGAAGCTGGGGGTCGAGGACATGCCGTCGCTCATCCGGATCATGCTGCAGCACGAGACGAGGTCGTAGGTTGCCCGCGGTCCGATGGGAATCCAACCTGCCCCCCGCGCTGTCGGCGACGGCGCTGCTGCACCACAGCGAGCGGACTCTGGTGGCCCGCTGCCACAGCACCCAGCTGGGCGCTGTGGTGCTCAAGACGACCGCCGCCGAGCTGCCGGACACGCTGGAGCTGGCCCGCTACCGACATGAGCACAGCGTGCTGTCTCGCCTGCAGAGCTCCGGGGTGGTCCGGGCGCTGGGCCTGGAGGAGCTGGCCGGTCGGCCGATGTTGATGTTGGAGGACACCGGCGGCCAGTCGCTGGCCGCGTGGTTCAGCCAGCGACGCCCGACTGCGCCGGAGGCCCTGTCGCTGATGACCCAGGCCGCCGCCGCGCTGGACAGGGTGCATGTCCACGGTATCGTTCACAGGGATCTGAGCCCGGCCAACCTCGTCTGGACCCCGGAGACCGGCCGCCTTCAGATCATCGACTTCGGCCTCGCCACGATGCTGGACAGGCTGCGCCCCGGCGCGCCGCCGCTGATGCCCGTGGGGACCCTGGCGTACATGTCGCCGGAGCAGACCGGTCGGCTGGGCCGGGGGGTCGACGCCCGCTCGGATCTCTACGGACTCGGGGCCACCTTCTGGAGGCTGCTGATCGGCCGACCGCCCTTCGAGGCCGCCGATACCGTGGGGCTCATCCACGCCCACCTGGCGCAGCCCCCGACGCCGCCTCACGCGCTGCGTGAGGACGTGCCCGAGGACCTGTCGAGCGTACTGATGAAGCTGCTGGCCAAGGAGCCGGACGACCGCTACCAGAGCGCCGCCGGACTGCTCTCAGACCTCCAGCGCTGCTCAGATCGCGGAGGCGGCGAGCGCTTCGAGCTGGGCAGCGACGACCGACCGCTCGGGCTCAGCTTCACCGGGGTGCTCGTCGGTCGCGCGTCGGAGCGGGCCCGGCTGCTCGAGGCCTACGCCGAGACCCGCCGAGGCCGATGGTCGCCCCAGCTGGTCACCGGCCCTGCCGGCATCGGCAAGAGCGCGCTGGTCGGAGAGCTCGCGCGGGCGGCGGCGCTCGACGGCGGCTTCTTCGTCATCGGCGAGTTTGATCCCCAGCGCCGCGACCTCCCCTACAGCGCCTGGGTAGCCGCCCTGCGACAGCTCCTGCGACGGCAGCTCGCCGAGGGAGAGGCGGCGCTGACCCTCGTGCGCCAGCGCGCCGAGGCGGCCGCGGCTGACGGCGCGGCGTTCCACGTCTGGACCGACGCCCTGCCCGAGCTGCGGCACCTCATGGGCGACGCGGCGCCGACGCCCGACGGGCCGGAGCTGGAGCCCGCAGCCGCCAGAGCCAGAGTCCATGCCAGCCTGGTGATGTTGCTGCGTGTCCTCTGCCGGCCCGATCGGCTGGTTGTGCTGGTGCTCGACGATCTGAATCATGCGGACAGCGCCTCGCTGGACCTGCTGCAGACCGTCGGCGCCGAGCACAACATCCCCGGGCTGCTGCTCGTCGCCACCTGCAAGACCGAGCCGGGCAGCGTGGTCGCGCTGACGGAGGGGGTCAGCGGGGTCTTCGGGGCCACGACGCTGCAGCTGGGCCTCCTGGACCAGCACGACATCGGAGCGCTGATAGCGCGCTGCTGCCATCGAACGCCCGAGGCTGCCGCCCCCCTCGCGGCGCTGCTGATGCAGAAGACCGCCGGCAACCCCCACCTGCTGGTGACGCAGCTGAAGCGTCTGGAGCGCGATGAGCTGCTCCGTCCGGAGGTGCAGGGCTGGGGCTGGGATCTGGCCGCCGTCGACGCCATCGAACCCGACGGCGACGGCCAGCTGCTGGTCGCTGAGCTGGCCCGGCTCCCAGCGGCGTGCGGCGCGACGCTGAGCGCCGCGGCGGTGATGGGGCGGCGCTTCAACCTGCGCGTCCTGGCCGCGGCGCTGGAGCGCGACGCCGCCGCGGTGGCAGCCAGCCTGGAGCCCGCCGTGTCGAGGTGGCTGGTGGCGCCAGAGGAGAGCGTGTCGCACGACAGGGTCCTGCACGGCGCCCGAATCGACGCCTGGTACCGCTTCGGCCTCGAGCAGGTGCGGGAGGCCGCCGCCGCTCAGCTCTCAGAGGCGGACACCCGCGTACTTCGACGCGCGCTCGGGCTGGCGCTGGCGCAGCCCTCGGGCGACACACAGACCGGGTCGCTGTTTGAGATCGTGGGGCACCTGGACGACGCGCTGCCGCTGCTGACCCCCGAGGAGCGGCTCCAGCTGGCGGAGCTGGCGCTGCTCGCGGGCCATCGGGCCTGGGCCAGCGCCGCCTTCGCCAGCGCCTTCGACTGCTTCGACGCCGGCAGCAGGTCCCTGGGTGAGGCTGGCTGGGACTCGCGCTACGCGCTGGCGCGGGATCTCGCCCACGGGGCGTGTCGGGCGGCGCAGGTCGCCGGCCTCACCGATAGCCTCGGGCGCTACACCGCGCTGGTCATCCACGGGGCCCGCGGCCTCGCCGACCAGTCTCCGGCCTGGATCGCCCGGTGCACGGCCGCCATGGCCGCGGGCCGCTTCGATGACGCCATCGATCTCTCCGACGAGTTCCTGCGGCTGGCGGGGCAGCGCCAGCCCCGGCGCCTCAACCCCCTGGCCGTCGCCTGGGGGCTGGTGCGCACGCTGTGGCTGCTCGGCGGCCGCCCCCCCGAGCAGCTGCTGGCGCTGCCTGAAGCGCGGGAGCCGCTGGCTGTCAGCGTTCAGCACATCCAGATGGTGGTCGCGTCCGCCCAGTTCGTCCAGACCCCCCGGGCCATCCCGCAGGCGGTGCTGCGAGACGTCCGGGCGGTGCTCACGGACGGCGTGACCGCCCTGGGGGCCCAGTGCTGGACCGGCCTGGCCATGCTGCTGATCGCCGGGCTGGGCCGGGTGGAGCTGGCTACCCGCTTCGGGCAGCTCTCGCTGGATCAGGTCACCCACCTGCGTCGCCCCGACATCTGGCCTCGAGCGGCCTTTGTTCAGTACGGCCTCATCCTCCCCTGGTCCGTGCCACACCGCGATCTCGTCGAGCCTATGGCCGATCTCATCGACCGCGCCCTGATCGCCGGCAACCCGGTCACCGCGATGAACGCCTCCGAGCTCAGCGACTATCTGCTGTTCTTCACCGGCGCGCCGCTCTCTCAGGTCGACGCGGCGGCGGCGGCGACCGGGCGGCTGAGCCTGCGGCACCGGGTCACGGCCGTCGCCACGCTGCGCAGGCCGCTGGAGGCGATGCTCAAGCGGCTCCGCGGCGAGCAGTCCCAGGTGCCGGAGGTGGGCCCGGAGAGCCCGCAGCCCGATCGGGTCGCGCAGGTGGCGTTCAGCCTGATGATGGCCCTCTTCTTCGGTCTGGAGGACTCACCCGTCGACTGGGACGCCCTGGACAGTCCGAGGCTGAAGCCGCCAGTGCCGTTCTTCCTCCTGTACTACGTGTGGTTCTACGCAGGTGTGCTCGCGCTGGTCGCGCGGCGGCGGGGGCTGCTCTCCGGCCGAAGGGCCCGCCCGATCGTCCGCTACGCCCTGAAGCAGGCTCGCCTGTGGGCGAAGCACCGGCCGGAGCGCGGGTACCGTGTCCTCTGGCTTCAGGCGGCCCAGCTGCAGCTGCGCGGGCGGGTGCTCCCGGCGCTGCGTCGGTATGAGGAGGCGCTCGAGGGCGCCCGAAGCGAGGGGGTCCACCAGGACGCCGCTCTGATCGCCGAGCACGCCGCCGAGCTCTGTGAGGCGAGCGGCCTGGAGCGCAGCGCAAAGACCTACGCCCGTGAGGCCCTCGGAGCCTACCGAAGCTGGGGGGCGACCGCGAAGGTCTCCAGCATGGAGTCCAGCTCCAGGATGAGCCCGCCGGAGTCCATCGGCTCGCTGTCGACCCTGTCGCGATCGACCGAGGGGGCGTACGCCCTGGATCTGCTCTCGCTGATGAAGGCCTCCCAGGCCCTCTCCGAGGAGGTCGTCTACCGGCGGCTGCTGGAGCGCATCATGACGACGCTGCTGGAGAACGCAGGCGCCACCCGGGGGCTGGTCGTCCTGGACAACCCCGACGGCCCCACCGTCGAGGCGGTGGTCTCAGCCACACCCGGCGCCCCCCCCGGTCCCGACGCCCCCACCCTGCCCCGCGCCCTGGAGGACGCGGACCTGGCACCGACTGCGCTGATCCAGTTCGTGCTGCGAACCGGCGAGTCGCTCGTACTGGCGGACGCCGCCCGCGAGGGCGCCTACACCTGGTCGCCCTACGTGCGTGAGCACAAGCCCCGCTCGGTGCTGTGCGTGCCTCTGGGCCGCGGCGCCCCCCGGAGCGGCCCCGAGCGTCGCACGATCCGAGGCGCGGTCTACCTGGAGAACACGCTGGTCACCGGCTGCTTCACCCCGGACCGGCTGGAGACCGTGCGCCTGCTGACCGCTCAGGCGGCCATCTCCCTGGAGAACGCGCACCTCGTCGACAGCCTGGAGACCAAGGTGGCCCAGCGCACCCGGGAGCTGGAGATCGCCCGCAAGCGAGCGGAGATCTCCAGCGAGGCCAAGAGCCACTTCCTGACCAACATGAGCCACGAGCTGCGCACGCCCCTGAACGCCATCCTGGGGTACGCCCAGCTGCTGCGCGAGCGGTCGGATCTGGACCGACAGCAGCGCGAGGGGCTGGACACCATCCAGCGCAGCGGAGAGCACCTCCTGGGGCTGATCAACGACGTGCTGGACATGAGCCGCATCGAGGCGGGCCGCTTTGAGCTGGAGGTGACCCCGGTCAAGCTGGCGGATCTGATCAAGGGGGTCGTGGACATCTTCCGCGTAAGCGCCCGACAGAAGGGCCTCTCGCTCAGCGCGCGCCTCCCAGAGACGCTGCCCCGCTGCGTGCTCGTCGATGAGCGACGCATCCGTCAGATCCTGCTCAATCTGATCGGGAACGCGGTGAAGTTCACCGACCGGGGCTGGATCGAGGTGGCCGTGAGCCGGGCCCCGGGCAGCGACGAGCACGAGCGCCTGACGATCGCGGTGCGGGACACGGGCTGCGGCATCGCCGCCGGGTCGCTGGCGACGATCTTCGAGCCCTTCGAGCAGGTCGGGGACACCGAGCGTCGCGCCCAGGGAACAGGCCTCGGCCTGCCCATCTCACAGGAGATCGCCGGCATGATGGGCGGCCGTATTCACCTGGAGAGCAGTACGTCTGAGCCCTCGGGCAGCGCCTTCACGCTGGTGGTGCCGCTCAACGAGTGCGAGCCCGATGGGCCCACGCACGGCCGACCTCAGCCGGAGCCCATCGCCGCCCCGCCGGTGTCCCTGGAGCGCGCCGAGCTGCAGGCGCTCCACCAGATGGCGCTCACGGGCAACCTGAGCGCAATCGCCGATCGCGCCCGGGAGATGGCGCAGGGCTCAGCGGCCCTGGCGCCCTTCGCGGAGCACCTGAGCGCGCTGGCGGGGGCCTTCGATGATCGGGGCATCGAGGCCCTGCTGGAGCAGCTGCTGGAGGACGGGGCCCGCTCCGAGGAGTGACCGTTCCTCAGAGAAGGACCGCCATATCCAGCTCGCAGTCATCGCCCGTGAAGACGCGCTCACAGCTGCCATAGATCTCTCCCTCCTCCGAGCAGTCGCCGTTCTCCAGCAGGTCCAGGCACTCGGCGGCGGTCTTCTTGTCGTACTCACAGGCCTCGTCGCTGTTCAGGCTCTCGATCGCCTCGGCCAGCTCCCCCTCACAGTCATACACCTCCGGGCCATCGTCGCCGGGGAGCTGCTCGTCAACACAGTCGCCGCCCCAGGTGCAGGCGGCGACGGGGAACTCGTCGAGGAAGGTGTCATAGGACGGGCTGCAGCCGGTGGTCAGCGCGGCAGTCGCCAGGATGCTCAGGAGAGCGAGGGGGCGGTTCTTCTTCATGGGATCTCCGGTGGTTGGGACAATCGGTTCACAGGCACCGTATGTCTGACCGCTCCCCCGCTCTGTAGAACGGACCCGACTTAATCTGTAGTAAATGAACGACACGCGACGGCTGTCAGCGGGGCCGCAGCCGGACTGTCGTCCAAATTCGACAGAATCCTCCGGGCTGTTCTACAGACCGGATCATCTTGATCTCCTACGTTTTTCTCCAGCATCACCCGCAGGAGAGCACCGTGCGAACACTCACCGCCGCGCTGGCCCTGACGCTACCCCTGGCTCTGACCATGGGATGTTCAGGCAAAGATGAGCCATCGGACGACCCCTCTACCGAGGTGGAGACGGACACCGACTCGGACACGGACTCGGACACCGATTCGGACACCGACACCGACACCGACACCGATACGGACTCCGATACGGACTCCGATACGGACACAGACGACAACAGCGCCTTCGGCCCCTATGTCGAGGCGCCGACGGCCGAGCCGGGCGAAGACGGCGCCTATGATCTCCACCTCACGACGACCGAGGTCACCATCGACGGGGAGCGCTACTGCCTGCGCAGCTACAACGACGCCATCCCCGGCCC
>Ga0316204_10011029_pt1 | contig 11445 bp, 5 predicted proteins | sample 6monrhotite_MG_2_FD_205661 | JGI IMG/M metagenome (GOLD analysis project Ga0316204, IMG submission 205661) | Microbial mat bacterial communities from mineral coupon in-situ incubated in ocean water Damariscotta River, Maine, United States -... | ecosystem: Environmental > Aquatic > Marine >...
CCCGCCTCTTTTAGCGAGCGCATATGTTCGATCAGGAAGTCGTGGACGCGCCCTTTGGCGTCCCATGTGACAACGACGGCGACATCCTTGGCGCCGTCGAGCTCATCGCTTCCGGCCCAGGTTTCGCGAACCATGGACTTGGAGCCGATGAGGGTGGCCACACTCCAGGAGAAGGCCTGTGCAATATAGTCTTTCCGCTCGCGCTGATCGAAAACCCATCGCCACGGCCATTTGATCCATCGAATGTAACGCCGCCAACTCACGCGGTATCCTCCTTCATGCCGGTCCGCGCTCTATATCTATCGGTTAACTCCTTGATCCGCGACCCCAAATCGCTGTTCTCGGGGTTTGAGATTTCCAGTTGATGAATCAGATCGGGAAGAATTCGTGCTTTTGGACCTTCGCCAAGACGGTCGGCGGCGAGTGCCAGATGGAATTCGGCATTCAGTCGGAAATCGCCAGAGGATAGCTCCGCCGCTCTGGCGAACCATTTGACGGCGTTGGCTGCATCGGGATCGATATTGAGGTTGAAAATGCCCAGAGCGAAAGCAACTGAGGCATCTATTTCGGGGTCCGTAACGGCCAGTCGGTTGAGCGCTTCGCCGAACGGCCGCGCGGCTTGCGGGTTCTTAGAGTTCAGCGTGTCCACTAATTCTTGCCCACGGCTTGGGGCTTTCGGCTTTAACGCGGCGACTTTCTGTTCGAAAACAGACATCTCAGCTGGGTCAGACATGGCACTCGCAGCCATATCAAACCAGATGGCGGCCTGATCGGGGCGGTTTTCGCTCTGATGTTTTTCGCCAATTCCGCCTGCGGCATATCCCTCGCTCGCAGTGAGTGGACGACTTGCATCGCGCGCGGCCTCAAGCCAGCCTCGAATTTGCGGTTCGATCGACGCGACGCTATCCAAATTGCCTGACAATGCGCTTGCCGCATAGACATGACAGGCGACCCTCCACCATTCAGCTTTCGCCAACCCTTCCACGGTATCGGCAATGGACAATAGTGAAAGGCACGCCGACTCTGGATCGCGCGTGGCACTGATTTCCGCTACCGCAAGTGCGGCGCGCAAGCCGACATCTTCGGTTTCGCGACAAGCAGCGTACATGGCGTTAAATACGGCTTGCAGCGTCATCGCGACGCGGGCAGATGCCGTGAAGGCACCGTGGGCTTGCACGGATTTTCCATCGTTCTGATCAATTCGCGCTGAATAATAAAGCGCGATGGCGAGAGAGAAGGGGTGATTAGCGGCAAATTTCCGAAGTTGGCGACGTTGACCTTTATCCGCGAGTACAAATTTCGGTTTTAGGCTATCGGCCATCCCCAGATTGAAACCATAATCTTCCAACCAGCGGCGGGTGATACGGTCGCGAAGATTGCGAGCTTCAACCCACTGGCCCGTGTGGACATATTCCTTCAGTAATCGCACGGCGAAGGCCGCAAAAAGGGCATGGTCCTTGCCCAACGCCTCCAGTCGGCTCGCGAGATAGGATTGAAGTCGAGTGCGGTCCGAGCGGGCATCGAAATCAACATCGAATTCAGCGTGCGAAGCCGCAGCCTGAAGCGTGGGGCCGCTTTCCTCGATTGAGATATGTGAATAGCCGGCGCGGCGAAGCACGGCCTCCAGTCCGGTTTTGGAATAGATGACGAGGTGGTGGCCGGCCGTAATGACCGGCAGGAGATCATCCAAGCTCGCGCCTTTTTTTACGACGGCTGCATTGGGTGTAGTCAGCAAAAGGACGCCATCCGGTGCGAGAGCTGAGGTTAGTGCGTTGATGAATTCATCGGGTGTTTTGACATGCTCGATGACTTCCGATGACAGAACGCGATCAAAGGATTGGTCGGCGAGTTTGTGATCTGGACTGAGGTAAGCGGCAACGTGTTCATGACCGAGATCTGCGGCCCCAGTTTTTGCGAGAAAAGACGGGTCGATATTGGCGGCTTTCCAACCCAATTCGCGGCTCGCAAAATCGACCGAAAATCCGTATCCGCCGCCGACTTCCAGGAATGAACCGACATCGCCACGTGCCGCCCATGCGAGCGGCGCCATCATGGCATCCAGTCCCGCGCCAACCTCCAGATAGAATTTACGTGCCAGATCGGCATCCCGGCGGCTTTCATACTCAAAGACTTCCATGTCGGGATAATGGAGCGTGCCGCAAGTCTCGCATTCGAACAGATTGTAGCGCTCTCGCGGTTTATAAGGCGGATTGGCATCGATGCGTTTGGGCATCAATCCAGTTGTCTCGCAGGCCGGACAGGTGAGTTCGCGCCAGGCATTCTCGCGCCAGACCATCCAAGGTTCTGCCCATAGATCGCGCGGCTTGCGGTGCAAGGCGCGGCTGGGGCCAATCTGGAGGGCATGCCGATTGAACACGCGAATATCCTTTTAGATCGAGAGTTGGGTGAGAGAAGGCAAAGAATAGGCCAGAAAGCACCCTGCTGCGAGACCTGGCCCCAGCGGGACTGCGGTATCCGCTGCGGCCTTGCGGCCTAAAACATGCAAAATCACGACAATAAATAGTGTCGCTCCGGCACCCAGCATCACGATCCAGGGCAAGGCGTACAGACCGGCCCATGCGCCGCCGGCGGCCAGCAGTTTGGCATCGCCCAAGCCCAATCCTTCACGCCCCCGTAGCCGTTTATAGATTTCACCAATGATGGCGAGGCTGGCAAAACCTATCAAAGCGGCGAGGCCATGAAGCCAGACGGCGTCCAGCCCTCCACTCAGGTAACTGATCATCAATCCCGCAGGTATCAGACCAAGCGTAACGATATCGGGCAGTAGATAAGTGCGGAAATCCACCAATGCGCCGAATAGGAGCACCCAACCAAATACGGCGGCTGCCAGTGTCCACCCACCGTCAAAAGCTAGGACCGCCACGATGCCGATCGCCAATGCGATGAGTTCTGCAACGGGGTGTATCCACGAAATCGGCGTACCGCAGGTCCGGCATTTGCCTTGTTGGATCGCAAAACTGAACACCGGGATCAGTTCGAGCGGCGATAATACGCGGCCGCACGCATCACACGCTGATCGTCCTGTGGTGATCTTTATCCAGTCGGGCCAACTGCGCGAGGAAGCGGAGATGAAGCTCCCCATGACGGGGCCCGCCACCAGCAGAAAAACGTCAAGAAAGCCGTTGATCAATTTGTTTCCGGGCGAAGGAGTTCCATGCGCTGGCGGATCTCATTGGTGATCGCCGCTGCATCCTCATCGCTGTCGATGACACGCGGCGTCAGGAAAATGAGTAATTCGGTGCGCGTTGTCGTGATGTTGGTCTGGCTGAGGAGATCGCCGATGAAAGGAATGCTGGCGATGCCGGGAATGCCATCTCGGCCGCTATCGCGGCTTTCGTCGATCAATCCGCCGAGGATAACCGTCTGACCCGAGCGAATAGAAACGGTGGTCGACAAGGACCGCGTGGAAATGGTTGGCGTCAAAGAGCTGGCCGAGCCACTCGCGACGTTGGACACTTCCTGCTCAATTTCCATCGTCACCATTCCGGTCGAAGACACGCGCGGTGTGACGGTCAACAAGACACCCGTATCGCGAAACTCCACATTGTTCACAACGGGAGAGTCCGGATTGACGACGGAGTTGGACTGACGGGTTACAATCGGCACTTCATCGCCGACCTGGAAGTTGGCGGTGTGGTTGTCGCGAACCAGAACGGTTGGTGATGATACGACCGTCAAATCTGTAATGCTCGACAATGCGTCGAGCGCAATGCGGGCATTATCGCCTGTTTCCATCAGCATGTTGAAGCCGGGGAAATTCCCATTGGCGTCAAATGCGTCGATACCAAAACCGCCTCGACCGCTGTCCGCGATGCCGTCTATGCCATCGCCTTCGAAGAAAAATTGCACGCCATAGCGTAGCGTGTCGTTCAGCGTGACTTCGGCGATGACGGCCTCGATCACGACTTGAACCGGTGTGCGGTCTATCGATTCCAGCGCGCGTTCGACGAGCGCCTGACCGGGTTGATCGGCGAGGACGAGGATCGCGTTGTTGATCGTGTCGGCAATCACGCGAATTTCGCCGTTGGCGAGCCCGCCGCCATTGCGGCCTCCCGAAGACGACGCCGTTCCGGATTCCAGATCTGGCGACACGCCGCCGAGAACTCCGTCACCCAGAAGCTCGTTCAAGAGCGCGGCTGTTTCTTCGGCTTCACCGTTTTCGAGAAAATAGGCGCGCAAGGTCGAGCCATCAGAACCACCTATATCCAGTGTTGCGACCCACTCTCTGGCCTGATCCAGTAATTCGCGACTGGGCGCGATAACCAGAATGGCGTTGAGGCGTTCAATGCTTTGCAGGCGCAAAGCACCGGAACTGCCTTCAGTGCCAGAAGAATAGATAGACCGGATTTCCTGAATAACGTCATCCGCGCTGGCATTGGCCAGAGGCACGATGGCAACGGACATGCCCGACATCCAGTCGACATCAAACGCTTCGGCGGCTGCCGCCATATTCCGACGTTCCGGTGCGGAGCCAAGAATAAGCAAAAGATTTCGAGCGGCGTCTGCGCGCAATGCCCCGGGGCGCGTGACGACGGATTCCATGAGAGTGCGAATTTCTGTAGCTGAGACAAAGCGAAGCGGAATGGCTGTCACGCCCCAACCGGCCTGGGCAGGTGTCGCAAACCGCGCGAGGCCTGAGGTCTGGGCCTCACCTGCTGGCATGACGCGATAGGCACCGTCTGCGAACACAAGCGCAGCATTATTGATTGATAGACTGGCCTCAAAAAGTGACAGCAGACCTTCGCGTGATACCGGGCGCGGCGTGTTGACCGTAATGCGGCCCTGAACGCGGGGGTCAATATTGTAAGATTCATCCAGCAGGTCGCCAAAGATCGTTTGTGCGGCTTCATCGACCCGCGCATCGACGAAATTCACCGTGTATGCGCCGCTTGGGAGCGTGTATGAGCTCAAATTTCCGGGGCGAATCTGGACGCCATCGCCATACCGAACCGTCTCGCGAATGTCGCTGCCTTCGCGTGCGTCCTGAATGGTTTCGCTGGATTCCGCGCGCCGCGTCCCTTGATTGGTCGCAGGATTAGTGTCGGGAAGGCGCGAGAGCGGGCCGCCGCCGACATCAATATCGGGCCGCGTGGTGGTCGCGCAGGCGGTCAAAATAGCGAGCAGGGCCGTTACTGCAAACGCTTGAACGAATTTATTCCCAGACATACACGCAATCCTTCAAGATACGGCGGACCCTAGTTAAACCGGTGATAGCGTTTCGGCCAAGGGTTTCCTGTCAGTTGGCCCCCTGACGCACAGCGTCGATTGCGGCCTGTTCGGCCTCATATTCCGCTGTCCGTGGAATTCTCTGATAGTCGTAACCTGCATACAGAGTTAAACGTCGTTCGCGGTGACCACCCGTCGCAATGCTGATTTCGCCGAGGGATTCGACCCGCTCAAAATCGGCCAGCATGCGGGGCAATTCCCACTCGCGTTCAGAAACAATCAAAACAGGCCCGCGCGAATCTTCGTCTAACGCCCAGATGTCTTCAGCATGATTGTGGGGCGCATTATAGCGCTGCCACATGCGAAGCGGGGTCTCCAATTGACCCCCATAGCGTTGCATCTGGTGGAACATGTTGCGATCGTCAAACAATAGCGCGGTATAACTGCCCTGTAATTCAGATTCGTGCAGCGCGATGGCGGTCTCGGGCCACGATTGTAGGTGCCGCAATCCTCTAAACGCATTCATGCCGCCAACCAGTGACGGATTGACCGCAAGTACGGCCATGACCCCTGACAAAACGAAGCCAAAAGCGATGGACGCGGTCATGATGTGACGTCGCCAAATCTGCCCGCGCAGCAAAAATAACAAGACCAGCAGCGTGCCGGCGACATAGGCTGAGGCCGCCCAATTCGCGTGGGCACGGCTGATGAAGGACTGAACCAGCACCACCAGCAATATTGGCGCGCAATAAAGTGTCAGGAAGCGGTCAATCTGGCGATCTGGATCGTTCCAATGTCGCCAGGCCTGGAAAATCGCGACCAGTAGTATTGGGAATAACAACAGTCCGAAGACGCCAAACTGACCACCCAGGAATTCCAGCATTTCGCCAAAGTTGAACAGATTGCCTTGCCAGTTGGCATTAGCGGCCGTGTGTTGGACCGTGGCGAAGTCATGTGAGGCATTCCAGAGGATGTTAGGCGTCCAGATTGCAGCCAGAATAACGACAGCCAACAAACCTTGCAGGGACAATAGCGCGCGGCGCGTTGGTGGATCAATCAAAATGGCCAATCCCGTGCCGATGAGGAAATAAATCGCCGCATACTTGGCCAGAAAAGCCAGACCGGTCAGCGCGCCAAGTCCTGCTGCCGTCGCCCAGCCTCCGGTTTGATCACGAAGGCGCAGCAGCATGTAGAGCGCCCCTGCCCACAGCGGCAGTAACAAAGCATCGGTAGAAATGACACCCGCCGACAATCCGACACCGGGCATGGACAGGTATATCAAAGCCGCCCAGACGCCTGCCCAACCGGCTTTGATCTGGTGGGCGGCCAAAAGCAAGAAGCCAGCCCCCATGGCGTGAAACAATAGAGATGGTAGCCGAATGGCGAAATCGGTATCGCCAACCAGGCTTGTTGATGTGGCGATTGACCAGGCGATCAAGGGGGGTTTCGAGAAATATCCCCAATCGAAAACTTGCGACCAGATCCAGTATTGAGATTCATCCGGGTAGAGCTGCAATTGCGTGTTCGCGAGCAGTACTAGCCTGATCAACGTGATCATAAGAATGCCCGCAATCCCCCATTGAATGGGTGAGAGAGAATCGGTCCATTTTTCTTGTTGTGACATGATCGCTTCCTGCCCGAGTGAGGTGTAACATTCAAGCCGCACTTTTAGCGAAATATCGGCAATGCGCCATGGGTTGAGCGTGCTCGAAGTTTGATTCTGTGGAAATCGCTGCCGCGAATGCACACCTGAAAATTCGTTGTATTTTCAGGTGAATTCACGAATTCGTTACCACCATCTTAATTTCCGATTGTGCGGTGCAACAAATCAGTCGTGAGTTTCGTCATATAAGTGTCATAAATTAGTCATTGATCCTTTTCGTCAGAGGGGTAATGCCCGCCCCATGTTTCACCGGGGGCCGCGACAGTCCCCTTTCCGTCGACTCGTGGGGATTGGAAGAACCATGAATTTCTCTCATAAATTATCATATAGCGTAGCGGCTGCAGCTCTGTTCGCACTCGCGGCACCAGCTGCGGTGCACGCGCAGGTCACGTCGACCGAAATTCGCGGTTCCGTAACCGCTTCAGGCGGAACCGCAGTCAGCGGCGCCACAGTAACGATCATTCACATTCCGACGGGCACTTCGACGACGACGACGACAAGCGAAGGCGGGAATTTTTCCGCCCGTGGTCTTCGCGCTGGCGGTCCCTTCCGCGTCATCGCGACGGCTGATGGGTTCCAGGCCAGCGTCGTAGAAGACGCATTCACTTCAATCGGTAACCCGCTATCGCTTGCTATGACGCTTGAAAGCGGTTCGGCAGACACGATCGTTGTATTGGGCTCGCGGCTGGTCGGTGCCGATGTGGCTGTCGGCCCATCGACGGTTTTTGATCTGAACGATCTTCAAAACTCTCCCGCGATCAACCGAGATTTGAAAGACATTGTGCGTCTGGATCCCCGCGTTTATCTGGATGAATCTTTCAATGATGGTATTCAGTGCGCTGGCGCCAATCCGCGCTATAATAGCCTGACCGTTGACGGCATTGGCCTCAATGACGGATTTGGGTTGAATTCAAACGGTTATCCGACCCAACGCATGCCCTTCCCGTATGATGCGATTTCGCAGGTCTCGGTCGAATTGGCGCCATTTGACGTGCAATACGGCGGCTTCACTGCTTGTAACATCAACGCTGTGACACGGTCAGGCACCAACGAGCTCCACGGTCAACTTTTCTTTGACTATACGGATAATTCGCTTCGCGGTGACTCCATTGAGGGCGCGCCGGTCTTCGTGCCGGAATTCGACGAGCGCCGCTACGGCGTTTCCGTTGGCGGCCCCATTATTGAAGATCGCCTTTTCTTCTTTGCGGCTTATGAGCGATTTGAAGGCGCCGATTTGTTTTTCCGCGGCCCACAAGGCTCGGGCGCATCGACAGAAATCGTTGGCTTTACGCAAGCAGATTACGATCGCATTCGTAACGCTTCGCTCAATCTATACCAGTATGACCCGGGCGGCGTTCCAGCCGACTCTGCTGCAACGGATGAGAAATATCTCATTCGCCTAGATTGGAACATTAATGATAACCACCGCGCGGCTTTCACATATAATTTCAATGAGGGTTTGAGCCTTTCTGAATCTGATGGTGACAATAACGAGTTCGAATATTCCAATCACCTCTACAATCGTGGTGCTGAGCTGCAGGCCTATGCGCTTCAGGTCAATTCGAACTGGACGGACAATTTCTCAACCGAATTCCGCCTGTCTCTGAATGATGTTGATTTCACTCAAGCGTCATCAAACGGTGAAGATTTTGGTGAAGTTCAAATTCGTCACAACGGAAACACAATTTACCTTGGTACGGATGACTCGCGTCAGTCCAACGATCTGAACTATTCAACCATGGCTATGCGCATATCGGGGCAATACAGCTGGAATGACCATCTGTTCACTGCAGGCTATGATCTGCAACGTTTCGATATTTTCAACCTGTTCGTCCAACATTCCGAAGGCGAATGGCGATTTAACAGCATCGCTGATTTCGAAGCAGGCAATGTCGCTCGCGTTTATTACGGCAACGCTGCAGGCACGAACAATCCGAATGATGCCGGTGCAACTTTCCAGTATGATATCAATACGCTGTACTTTCAGGATGAATTCCAACCTCATCCGGATGTTACTGTGACGGCAGGTCTGCGTTACGAATGGTATACTAATGACGATGTGCCGAATCTGAATGCCAATTTCGTGGCACGTAACGGGTTTTCAAATCAGGAAAATCTGGACGGAGTTGACCTCATCCAGCCGCGTTTCGGCATCACTTGGGACGCGCGTGATGACCTTTCCATTCGTGGTGGATTTGGCCTCTACTCCGGCGGCAATCCAAATGTGTGGGTTTCGAACAGCTATTCGAATGACGGCATTACAAATGTTCAACTTCAATTCCGCCCTCCTGTAATTGGCAATTTGTTTGCGGAACCAATGACGCAGGATGAAGGTGGAATGGGTCGCCCGATCTGGGGTGTGCCGACGTCCATGTTCAATGCTGTCGCTACCGGCGCGGCGAATTCAACCGTCAATGCGATTGACCCGAATTTCGAAGCGCCGTCAGAGTGGAAATTTGCTGTGGGCGGAACTTTTGACTTCGATCTGCCTCAGTTCGAAGATATGTTCTCCCTCAACGTCGACTTGCTTTATTCGACCACTAACAACGCATCTTACGTTTACGATGCGACGTTGGCGCAAATCGGCACCGCGCCGGATGGGCGTCCGATTTATCGCCGCGTGGATCGCTCTGATCCGACGTGTGCCACCAGCCCGGCGACCTGCACCGGTCGTGGTTTCAACAATGATCTGATACTCTCGAATACCGATGGCGGGCATAGCTTTGTGTTCTCGACATCACTGTCTCAGGACATTGAAGATCTCGGCATCGATTGGACGTTGGGTTATGCCTACACTGACGCTGAAGATACCAATCCGATGACGTCGTCTGTAGCTTATTCAAACTGGGTCAACATCGCGACAAGCGACATCAACAACCCGGCGCGATCAACGTCCAATTATGAAATCCCTCATCGTTTCACGATGTTGCTTTCATGGGAGCGTGACTTTTTTGAAAACCTGACCACTCGCGCCACATTGTTCGGACAGGCCTTCCAGGCTCGCCCGTACACGTTCTCTTATGATCGGGCGTCGAGTAATATGTTTGGCGACGGGCAGGAATTTGCGCATTTGCTCTATATTCCGCTTCAGAACGACCCGAATGTGATTTACGGCCCGAATTTCGATGTTGCTGGCTTTGATGCCTTTATCGCGCAGAACGGCCTGACACGTGGTCAAATTGTTGGTCGCAACTCTGTTGAAGGCACTTGGACCAATAGTTTCGACCTGCGTGTCGAGCAGCAATTCCCGGGCTTCAACCCTGATCATTCTGCCTCGGCGTTCCTGGTTGTCGAGAACTTCGGGAATATGTTGAATGATGATTGGGGTGTTCAGAACATGGCGCCATTCCCACAGCGCCGCGCCGTTGTTGCTGCTGACATAGATGCCAATGGCAACTATGTTTACAACACGTTGAACTCCAATATTAACGGTGAAGGCCGTGTCGGTGGTTCATCTTTCTGGACTGTTCGTATGGGCCTGCGTTACGAGTTCTAAGTCGTCGTAACTGACACAAGCAGATAAGGACCGGGGCGGCTTTCAGCCGCCCCTTTTCTTTTGCGTTGAAGTCGCTGGCAGGGGGGCGTTCTTCATGCTAGCGGAACGCCATGAAATACGAATATTCCATACCTCACGAATTCGCACCGCAAACCCAGATATTCACCTGCTGGCCAGCAGACCGGGACCTTTGGGAAGATGACCTTGAGCCTGCCCAGGCTGAGTTTGCTCAATTCGTGGGATTGCTGGCGGGAGATAGCGATACCGCTCAGCCGATTACAATTCTGGCCGCGACAGATCAGGCCGAGGCTTCGGCCAAAGCGGCTCTCGGTGCGCGCGCTCACATTGTGCGTGCCGATTACGGTGATGTTTGGGTGCGAGATACCGGGCCGGTATTCCGGATCAGAAATGGCAAGATGGAGGCCGTTCAGTTTCGCTTTAATGGTTGGGGCGGCAAGTATGAATTGGCGGGAGATGATGAAGTCGGCGGTGTGATTGCCGATCTAGCCCGTGTGCCGCTGAAAAAGGTCGATCTTACCTGCGAAGGTGGGGCATTGGAATTTGATGGTGTCGGCGGGGTTCTCACCACGCGGCAATGTGTGATGAGCCAGTTTCGAAACCCCGATCGGACAGAAGCGGATGTTGAAGACCTGTTCCGGGAAACGCTGGGCGTCGAGACTATTTACTGGATCGATCGCGGCTTGCATTTTGATCATACCGACGGACATATCGATAATATTGCGCGATTTGTGGCGCCCGGTGTCGTCGTGTGCCAGTCGCCGAACGGTTCAGATGATCCTCAGGCTGATATTTTAAAAGATATATCAGCTCAGCTAAGAGCCATGAAAACGCCGGATGGAAGTCCTTTTCGCGTCATCGAGATTCCTTCGCCTGGCAAGGTGGAGACGTCTGATGGCAAGCCAATGCCAGCCTCTCACATGAATTGGGTGACGGCTTTTGATCGGATTATTGTGCCGATCTATGACGATATTCCCGGGAAATCGGCGGCGCGGGCCTTGCAAGATGCCTTGCCAGAGCGGAAAGTGTTAACCAGTCCGGCTCGGGCGATCCTTTCAGGCGGCGGCGCCTTTCATTGTGT
>Ga0316204_10011030_pt1 | contig 11445 bp, 10 predicted proteins | sample 6monrhotite_MG_2_FD_205661 | JGI IMG/M metagenome (GOLD analysis project Ga0316204, IMG submission 205661) | Microbial mat bacterial communities from mineral coupon in-situ incubated in ocean water Damariscotta River, Maine, United States -... | ecosystem: Environmental > Aquatic > Marine >...
AAGGGCGGGGCAATGGTCGTGTTCGGCATCAAAGGCGGCGGCGCCGCGGGGACAAAGTTCATCGAAAGCCTCAAAATGTTCTCCCACCTCGCCAACGTCGGCGACGCCAAAAGCCTAGCGATCCACCCGGCAACAACCACGCATTCACAACTCACCGAAGACCAACAACGCGCCTCCGGCATCACCCCGGAAATGGTGAGACTGTCGGTCGGGATTGAACACATTAATGATATTCTGGCGGACCTGGACCAAGCGCTGGCGGCGGCGACGAGTTAGCATGCTCATCCCTCGTTCCCAAGCTCCAGCTTGGGAACGCACTTTCGCGAAGCTCCGATTCGCTGGCGGCCCAGATCGATGTGCTCTGGGGCGATTGAATCAGCGGGAGGACTTTTGGTGGAGTTACCGACAATCCGCAAACTCCAGCGGCTGCGACGCCTCGAAAGAATTTTCGAGGTCATCCGCGCGTTAGAGCGTCGCACAGACCGATGACCTGCGTATGATCGACTTGACTTACAACACGATTTGCACCAACTGTGGAGAGGTCGGTACGTCATGCTACGAGACTCTTCACTTCCCAAGCATCTCGAACCACAACCTCGACAGCCCCGCTTACTGCTACTACTGTCCGATCTGCGGACTGCAAGTTCGCATCGATCAGAAGATCGATGGCCAAGTTCTGGAGCACATTCAGAAACCGCCGCAATCTGCCAGTCGCTTTGTTGATCCGTACTACCACACGGTCGCGGATCGACTCTACGCATTTTTTGATTCAGCGCGGAAATACACTGTGATTCCGATTCCCCAGCTAGATTTGGAGTGCCCTCGTCACAATAAATCAATGCTGCTCTCGGCAAACTGGTTGGCCCAGCCGCCACTTGATTGCCAACACTGTGGTGGCACCAGATTCGTCGTTCCCTTCGACGATCCACCCAAAATGTGATATAGCGAAATTACAATCTGTTGCTAGGGAACCGTGGGCCGCACAATGCGTCACGTTATCCCTGGTTCTCAAACGGAGTTTGGGAACCAGGAAACGAATCTTTAGAGCCCCCCGCGTCTCTGTGCCTTCCGTGTCTCCGTGGTGAATTGATCCCGTTGGTTACGTCCAACGTACCGGCGCGGCTCAGCAGGAGCTTCGCCCTCCCGTTACGCGTGAACCGTCATCACGCCCGCACCTTCGCCCCTTGCTTATCCAACCGTTGTGGCGAGATGGTGATGCTGGTGCCGAGTTCTTGGACGAATAATGAGACGCGGAGTTCTTCGAGGCTCGGCTAATTGTCTCCGCCATACATCACATCCGTGCGTAGCACGTATTTCTTCCCTTTCTCAACAACGGATCCTTCATGTAGCTGGGGATGATGAAACACGAGGGCTAATCCCGTTTCAGGTTTTACACAAATCAATTCTGGTTCAAAGAATCTCGTTTCACCGCCGTCAAAGTCGTCGTTCAAATAGACTAAGAACGTAAACTCGCTGCGTTGTCCATTGGTGCGGGCAAAATAACCGTCAAAATGCGGTTTGAACGTTTGTCCGACTTCATAGCGGTAGAATCGGAACCTTTCGTTGAATCCGACAGGCTTACGATGGGACCAAGTCGGTACCAAATACTGTTCGGCACGCGTCCAGAGGTCCTCCGCTAACGCAACATCATCAACCATCACACGACTATTATTTCGGACGTCCTTCCGCATTTCGAATCCTGACGATGTAGTGATCGGAGCATCTTCGAACCCTCGAATTTCACTCATACGGATGAGTTCTTCGCATTCAGTGTTCGAAAGAAAATTCTGAATCACAAAAACAGAGTCACCGAGTAATTGCACTTTTTGCATCTCAATCACCTAATTAGGCCATCATCCCGATTAATAAGGAGGCCTAAAATCAAGGACCACAGAAAACGTCAATTTCTTAGCGGAAGGCACGGGATGCGAACTCATATGTCCATTAGGGCACACGCATTAGCAGTGCGACCCGGCCAACCGTATCCGGCTACCTTCCGAATATTGTTTGGACGAATCTGACGGGCACTAGGTTCGTCGAATGCCGTAGTTTTTGCAATTTTCTTCTACCACCATCACGCCCGCACCTTCGCCCCTTGCTTATCCAATCGCTGTGGCGAGATGGTGATGCTGGTGCCGAGTTCTTGGACGAAGAGCGAAACGCGGAGCTCTTCGAGCATCCAGCGGTATTGGATCAGTTCTGGATCGTACACGCCGCGCTGGTGGTGTTCGGCGGCGCGGGTGCGGTAGGCGTTGCAGCGGGGTTGAATGACGGCGTGATGCTCTTTGTCGCGGGGGGCGCCGCCATGGGCAAGTTTGTGGAGTCGCCGGCGAATGCCTTCGAAATAGCGCGGATATTGTTGCAGCCAGTTCCACGGGGTGCGCGTCAAAAAACCGGATGTGGCCAATTCATGCAATTGCAATCGCATGTCCGCAACGGCCGCATCCCACCCCTTACCAGTGGCGGATTCCACGGCGACGAGGGCCTGTTGATAAGCGGTGAGCATCGGTTCCAACAGGCCGGCGACTTCCTGCACGGCGCGGCCGATTCGCTGATTGCCGGTGCGTCGTTGCTCTTCAAATTTTTCGGCTGAACGGGGAATCGCGTTGGTCGCTAGAAAGGCACGGTCAGTGAGCAATTCGGCGATGCACTTCCGAAATATCGCAGAATCAGGCAGCGTCGCTGCGTTGAGCAGAATGCGATCAATGTTCGGTAGCCAATCCGCCTGGGCTTTCAATTCGCGCCGCTCCGCTAGATAAAACAACCGCCGCAATCCACCACGGGTTTCAAAGGTCGCCTTGAGCGGACAATCCAACAGCCGTAGATTCACTGCTTCGCCGGTGTCGATCAGTGCGGGATACCCTTTGAGCGCTAAACCACCATGCTGAATGTCGACACGTTTGGGGAGCTCGCCAAAGTCCCACGTGACGATGCCGTCACGGTTCCAAGTAGGATCGTCGATGGCGGAGAAATTCGCCGCCGCGGCCGCACCCAAGCTCTTGCGAATCTTCGTCAGGTCCCGCCCTTCGCCAAGTGCTTCGCCCTCGGAGTCGATCACGCGAACGTTCATCCGCAGATGATTGGGCAATTGCACCTGTTGAAACTCCGACGCAGCACAGCGGGTGCCGGCGATCTCCGCCAACTTGTCAGCCACCGCCGCGGCGAATTCTCCTTCACCAAAGGGAATTTCCGCCGCCACTTTGCGGGCTGTCTCGGCCAAGGGATTCAAACTTCGCCGCGAGGATTTGGGCAACGATTTGATCAGCGCCAGAATCTTCTCTTCAATCAAACCCGGAACAAGCCATTCCAACCGGTGCGGCTGCAATTGATTCAGACCTGCCTGCGGAATGGTCAACGTCACGCCATCTTCGTCGCTGCCCGGTTCGAGATGGTACTCGAGCGGCAATTGCATTTTATCGATGGTGATGGCATCGGGGAAATCGGTATCGGTGACGGCTTCGGAATGGTCGACCAGCAGATCTGATTGCGTCATGTGCAAGATGTTTGGCGTGGTCTGCTCAACTTTGCGGAGCCACTTCCGCAGTCGCGCTCCGTCATAGGCATGTGGCGGGATGCGGCTGTCGTAGTATTCGTAGCGGGCTTCCTCGCCCAACAAAAAATCGCGGCGACGCGACTTAGCGGCCATCTCTTCGAGTTGTTCGATGAGTTGCTGGTTGTGCGCGAAAAACTTAGCCGGCGTTTGCCAATCCCCTTCGACTAACCCATGTTGAATAAACATCTCCCGCGCTACCGGCGCATTGACGCTGCCGTAGGGAATCCGCCGACGCGGAATGATCGGCAAACCAAAGAGCGTTACTTTTTCATACGCCATCACCGATCCGGTTTCGGGGACCCAATGCGGTTCGCTGTGCGTGCGGACGACAAGGTGACCGGCCAGCGGTTCAATCCAATTCGGGCTGATACGGGCCACAACGCGAGCATAGCGCCGCGTGGTTTCGACCAATTCGGCAGCGACGATCCACTTCGGTTTTTTCTCAAACGTAGCCGAGCCGGGCCACAGGTTCAGCTTTTGTCCGCCGGCGCCGGTGTATTCATACGTATCAGTCCGATTCGCCACGCCGGATAGCAATCCAGTCAGCAGGGAGCGATGAATGGCATCGTAATCATCACGGCGCGGCTGTTGCTTGAGCTTGTTCTGCTCGACAATTTGCAACAATTGCCGGTGAATTTCCTGCCATTCCCGCATGCGATTGTAGGAGAGAAAATTCTGCTGGCAGGCCTTGCGCAATCGGCCCCGCGACAAATCATGTTTGAGGCGTTCGTAGAAATCCCACAGTTTTAAGTAGCCCAGAAAATCCGATTCTTCGTGGACAAATTGTTCATGGCAAGTGTCGGCCGCCTGTTGTTTATCGACTGGGCGTTCGCGGGGGTCTTGCAGTTCCAATGCAGCGGCGATGATCAGCACTTCCCGCAAACAGTTTTCTTCGTGGGCTGCCAAGACCATCCGCCCCACGCGAGGATCGACGGGCAGACGGCTGAGTTTGCGGCCAATGTCGGTCAGGCAATCGCGGTCATCAATCGCGCCCAACTCAAACAGCGTGCTGTAGCCTTCGCGAATGGCAATTGGTTTAGGCGGATCGAGAAACGGGTACTCCTCAATGGCGCCCAGTTTCAGCGACAACGTCTGCAAAATGACGGCCGCCAAATTAGTGCGTTGAATCTCCGGCGAAGTGAATTCATCGCGCGTCAGGTAATCTTGCTCGCTGTACAGCCGGATACAAATCCCCGGCCCCAAGCGGCCGCAGCGGCCTTTGCGCTGGTCGGCCGAAGCGCGGGAAATCGGTTCGATCGGCAGACGCTGGACCTTGGACCGCGCGGAATACCGGCTGATGCGCGCGGTTCCCGCATCGATCACCGAACGAATGCCCGGCACCGTCAGCGAGGACTCAGCGACGTTGGTGGCGATCACAATGCGGCGATGGTTGTGCGATTGAAAAACGCGGTTCTGCTCAGCAGTCGATAAGCGACCGTAGAGCGGAAGGATCTCGGTCCCTTTCCCCATACGGCTGCCGGCGATTTGTCTTCCGCGGAGAGCCTGTGCCGTTTCGCGGATGTCGCGTTCGGTCGGCATGAAGATCAACACGTCGCCGTCATCTTCGGCGGTTAGCTCTTCGACCGCATTCAGCACGCCTCGCTGCAGATCAGCCTCGTCGCTGTCGTTGTCTCCTTCGAGCGGGCGATAACGAACTTCGACGGGATAGGTCCGTCCGGAAACTTCGATCACCGGTGCCGGTCCCGTCGCAGTGGCAAAATGTTCGCTGAACCGCTGGGCATCGATCGTGGCCGACGTGATGATCAACCGCAGTTCCGGCCGTTTGGGCAACAACCGTTTGACAAAGCCCAACAGGAAATCGATGTTCAACGACCGTTCGTGTGCTTCGTCGATGATGATCGTGTCGTACTGATTGAGAAACGTGTCCCCCTGTGATTCGGCCAACAAAATCCCGTCGGTCATCAGTTTGACATAGGTGCAGGGACTGGTCGCATCGGTGAAGCGAATCTTAAAGCCAACCGCTTGGCCGACCGTGGTGCCCAATTCTTCGGCGACGCGGGCTGCTACGGAACGGGCGGCGATGCGCCGCGGTTGGGTATGCCCGATCATGCCATCGATACCGCGTCCCATATCGAGGCAGATTTTGGGCAATTGCGTCGATTTACCCGATCCGGTCTCGCCGCTGACAACCACGACTTGATGGTTGGCAATCGCGTCGGTGATTTCCTGTCGTTTGGCGAAGATCGGCAGTGCTTCATCAAAAGTCACCGCCGGTCGGCCTTCGAGCCGCGATTTCCTAAGCTGCACGCTCTGCTGGACCTCTTCCGCCAGCCGGGTAAGGTTTTTGTCGAACGGTTGTTTGCGTTGTTGGGCTTGGCGAATGGACCGCACGCGACGGCGCAAGCGATGCCGGTCCGCCACCAGGGCATGTGGAATTTGCCGTTCGAGGTCGGCCAGCTTGGGTTCGGAAGGGGGGGAAGACATCGGATGGATTTTGCGAGAAAATGAGGCCGTTGACGTGCGACATGTTAGCGAAGCGGCGCAAGGTAAACAATCAGATCCCGCGGTGGAATTGCAAAGCGGGCGCACAACCGATAGGACAGATGGTGTGGCAATCATTGTCGACACGTAACGGCCGAGAGTGGTTCGGGAGGTGGGGGACTGTATGCCGATTCATGTGGAGTTATTCGGAATTCCGCGACAACGCGCTGGTGTGAAGGAATTAGATGTGGTGGCCGATGATTTGCGATCGCTGTTATTGGCCGTCGGTCGCGAACTTCCGCAATTACTCGATGTTTGCCTGGACTACGACGGTCGCCTCAAATCGGGCTATCTGGCAAACATCAACGGCCGCGCCTTCGTCACCGCCGCCGAAACCCCTCTAACCGACGGCGACAACGTCCTAATCCTCTCCGCCGACGCAGGCGGCTAGGACTCGTGGTTAAACGTCGTCTTCAATCAACACGCGAAAAACCTCACGGAATTGCAGAAAACGAGAAATAATGTCCCCCACCCCGCCCGGTTATCATGGTCGCTATTTGCGTGTGGATTTGTCCGCGCGTACGGCCGCCGCGGTGCCGATTCCTGTGGAGGTTTTGCGGCGGTTTATTGGGGGGAGCGGGCTAGGCACTTGGATCTTGCTGCAGGAAAGCAGTGATGGGTTCGACCCGTTAGCGGCTGAGGCGCCGTTGTTATTTGTGTTCAGCCCATTGGTGGGGAGTCCGCTGACGACGTCTGCCAAGTTCGTGGTGATGGGCAAGTCGCCGCTCACGCAGCGGATCAACGATTCACTCTCGTCGTCGCACTTTGCGATTGCTGGTAAAAAAACGGGTTACGACGCACTGGTGATTGTGGGCGCAGCCGAGCAACCGACTTGCTTGGTGATTGAGCCGGAAAGTGTGCGCTACGAGCCTGCCCAGGCGGCGTGGGGACAAAGCAGCAGCGATGCTTCAGCAACCTTGAGCCAACAGCTCGGCAAGGGATTTCGTTTTGCTGCGATCGGATCGGCTGGTGAAAACCTGGTGCGGTATGCCACGATTTCGCATGACGGCCGACACGCGGGACGCGGCGGGATGGGTGCGGTGATGGGGGCCAAGCAACTCAAGGCGGTTGCGGTGCGCGGTGATCGGCTCACTCCGTTTCATGATACGGAGGGGCTGGTTGCGCTGAGTAAAACGCTGTCGAAAAAATCATTCGGCCCGGCGACAGCCAAGTACCGCGAATTGGGGACGGCGGGGAACTTGTTGGCGTTCAACCGACTGGCCGTGTTGCCGACTCGCAACTTTCAGACCTCTACATTCGACGGCGCAGCTGCACTGGCGCCGGAGGCTATGGCCGTCTCACACGAACGGACCCGCGCGTCGTGTGCCGCTTGCACGATCGGTTGTGAGCACATTTACCATCGCCACGACAACCAGGCCGGCGTGCGGATGGAATATGAAAACCTGTTTGCCTTAGGACCGCTGTGCGGCATCGCCGACCCCGACGCGGTGCTGGCTGCGTCGGCATTGTGCGATGAACTGGGCATGGACACGATCAGCGCGGGCGCCACGATCGCCTTTGCCATGGAGTGCGCGGAACGGGGTTACCTGGATGCTCCTGACCTACGCTTCGGCAGTAGCGCCGCCGTTTTGTCGATGCTCAGGCAGATCGGTTCCCGGCAAGACTTGGGGGATTTGTTGGCGGAAGGGTCGCGGATTGCTGCGGCGCAGATCGGACAAAACACCTCGGACTTTGCACCGCACGTTAAGGGACTCGAGTTGCCCGGTTATGAACCGCGGGCGCTACAAACCATGGCGTTGGGTTTTGCCGTCGGGACGCGCGGCGCGGATCATAATCGTTCGGGCGCCTATGAAGTCGATTTCAGCTCGAAATTCGACCGACTGCATGCCGGTCCGGAGGTGGTCGCCCCGGCCATCGAAACCGAAGACCGTGCCGCACTCATGGATTCGTTGATCCTCTGTAAATTCCTGCGGGGCGTTCTCGTCGACTATCATGGGGAGTTGGCCGAGATGCTGAATTTAATCACCGGATTCGGTGTCTCGGCTGATGAATTGCGGACGACGGCGCAGCGGATTGTGACGGCCAAGAAGCTGTACAACATCAAGCAAGGCTGGACGCCCGCCGAAGATACGCTGCCCGCGCGGTTTCTAACCGATCCGCTTCCAGAGGATTCCGGTCCGAGCGGCGGTGCCAATTTATCACCTAAACAGTTGAGTGAATTGGTCGCTGCGTATAATCTGGGGCGTGGATGGGATCGCGACGGGTGGATTCCTGATTCACGACTGCTGGAGTTAGAAGTGGAGTAGGTCCTCATTTTCGCGCAAGCTAGCGCAAGGCCTGTTGGAGACGCTCAACAAATGTCGCTCAGTTTCGTAGTGGGAAATTTCGTCATCTGGCTCTTTACCGGCGGTTTTGCGCTGCTGGTGGTTGCGCTCGTCGTGCATCGGATCTTAAATCCATCCCGCGAGCTGGAAAAACAAAAATGCCCCGGTTGCAGCTGCTCTATTGCACGCATCGCCGATTTCTGTCCTGACTGCGGCAAACCGTGGCCGTTCGGAAAGACGTGAGCGCGGCTGTCGTGGCGACGCCATTCACAACGGCGTCTTGTGTGATTCGCCAGAAATTTCGCGGACGTACTGCGGCACCGCGTAACCGGGGAGTCGCTCGCGCAATTCCTCTATAATGCCGCGTCCGGTTTGTTCAGCGACTTCAAAGTGAGCAGCGCCGCTCACCCGATCGAGTTGATGCAGGTAATACGGAATCACTCCCAAATTGATCAGACGTTCGCACAGCTCGGCTTGGGACGCGGTCGTATCGTTGATGCCCTTGAGCAGAACGGCTTGATTCAGGACTGTCACACCGCCGCGTACCAATGTGCGGAGCGCGGTTGCACAGTCGCCTTGCAATTCGTGGGCATGATTGGCGTGCACGACAATCATCGGTGTCAGTCGCGTTGTCGTGATCATCTCCAACAACGTGCTGGTGATACGTTGCGGCAACACGATTGGCAGCCGGGTGTGAATCCGCAAGCGGCGCAAATGTCCGATGCGATCCAACCGCTCGATAAACATGGCCAGCCGCGCATCGGTCAGCATCAGCGGATCGCCGCCGCTGAGGATAATTTCGTGCAGGGAAGAATCGGCCGCGATATCGGCGAATGCCGGTTCCCATTCCTCCATCGTCCGCGGTTCTTCGCCGTACGGAAATTCGCGACGGAAGCAGTACCGGCAATGCACCGCACAGGCGCCGGTGGTGATCAATAGCGCCCGACCGGCATATTTTTGCAACAGCCCGGGCGAGCGATGTGCCTGTGCATCACCAACCGCGTCGGCAGAAAATCCATCGACGACCGCTTCCTCGGCCGCCAACGGCAGGACTTGCAATAATAGCGGATCGCGGGGATTGCCCGGTTCGATGCGCGCCAGGTAGTTACGAGGGACCAACAGGGGAAATAACCGTGCGGCCCGGCGGGCCGGTTCGCGATAATCGTCACCCAATCCCAGTAAGTCGATCAGTTCATCGGGATCACGAACGGCGGTAGCCAACGCGCGATGCCAATTCGCTGTATCTTGTTGTGGCGAAAGTGTTTGACTCGTGGTGACGTGTGGTGTTGGCACGAGGATTCACCTTGCGGGAAAACGCCCAATATTATGAAAATCAGAGAGGGTCATGTCGCAGCACGCATCGTACGGCGGCATGATCACGGCAGGTCTTCACGGTAGCTAAGCGGCGAGGATTTTGCTATTCTCGCGGCGATTTGCACGACCAAAACACGTCTTCGGACTGCTTGCATTCGTTGATTCAAAAATAGCGGCGGCACGTTTGCTGTGTCGTAGATGCTTTCATTCACCAGAGTTTTTCGAGTCCAATCCATGCCACAGATCAATGCCGGCGACTTTCGCAAGGGGGTTAAGGTCATCATCGAAGGTGAACCTTACAACATGCTGGAATTAAATTTTGTCAAGCCGGGCAAAGGGCAAGCCTTGTATAAGACGCGGCTAAAACACCTCTTCAAGGGCACGATTTTAGATCGGACCTACAAGAGCGGTGATAGCCTGGAAGGCGCTGATGTCCGCCAAGGCGAAGGTCAGTTTACCTATCGCGACGGCGATAATCTGGTCTTCATGGACAACGAAACCTATGAACAATACCCATTGGCCCTGGACGCTTGTGGGGATGCGGCGCAGTACCTGCAAGAAGGCATGACTTGCGGGCTGCTCTACTGGAACGAGCAATTGATCGACATCACAGCTCCTCCGCACGTCATACTGGAAGTCACCTACACTGAGCCGGCCGCGCGGGGAAATACTGCCAGTTCGTTGACCAAGCCGGCAACGGTCGAGACAGGTGCCACGATCACAGTCCCGGCCTTCGTCGAGACCGGCGAGAAGATCAAAATCGATACGCGAACCGGTGATTACATCGAACGCGCTCGCGATTAATTGATCCGCCGTCTTAGGCGGCTTTGGCTGATGCGGCTTGTGGCGCTAATTCCGTTGTCGCGGTGACCGGTGAAGCAACCCGCGGGAAGTGATAGACCACCATCAGCGCCAATCCCGCCGCAACGAATTCCGCAACTTCCTCGAAGCTCCGTCCGGCGAATGTACTGTTTAACCAGGTTCGGTCGGAGATCTGTGAAGCGGTCAATGTGGTGAACCAGGCTAAGCCAAAAATGGCCCATGGCTCGGCTCGTTTTAAATCGCGCAGACTTGGTCCCGCCATCCGCAGCACAAATGTAGCGATGATGGTAATGACAGAAATCACGAACGCCCCGAAGAACAACTTTTGCCACAGGGGAACTTCTGGCATCAGGTAAAATTTCAGAAGCGTATAGTGTTCGCTGAGAAACTCCAACCGATGCAGGTCATGTTCGCGACCGGCGTAAATTGCCAAACCACAGGCCAACAAGCCGAGGTTTACCCGGTTTTGCGGAGAACGAATTGTGAGCGTCGCAGCTGAAATCGACGCCACAACCAGAATCGCCAATGTCGCCAACTGCACGAATCCCCAATCGGCGATGTACCCTTCGCCGACTTCGGGTCCGGTATACGTGAGCGCCAATAACATCGCGGCGCCCAAAACAAACCAGACGGTCATCAGTTGCAGCACACGGTCGTGTTGTTGTTTCTGTGGAGTTTTCAACTTCTAGAGTCTCGCAGAATCTTCGGTCAGCGGACGGAGTTGGAATTCGCCAGCCTGGAGCTACGGCTCGCGAATAGGGGGCGGGAATCATAATGAGGCGTCCCAACCCCGACAAGGCGAATTTGGCAGGTTCGCCCTATCTCAAAAAACGCCGTTGCATGGTTGATTCTGCAGGGAAGGCACTCGGTGCGTATCCCCCGGAATTCTGCGGCGTCGCGGTTGAGTTGTTTCGCATTGTCGATTTGGGATAGGATGGCTGTCTTAAAACTCCAAGCCTGCGAATTCCT
>Ga0316204_10011031_pt1 | contig 11445 bp, 9 predicted proteins | sample 6monrhotite_MG_2_FD_205661 | JGI IMG/M metagenome (GOLD analysis project Ga0316204, IMG submission 205661) | Microbial mat bacterial communities from mineral coupon in-situ incubated in ocean water Damariscotta River, Maine, United States -... | ecosystem: Environmental > Aquatic > Marine >...
GATCCTCGGTGCCATCGAAATGGACGGCTTGCATCCAGGGAGAGCGGCCATGCATCTGGCCCGGGTTTCGTCCGGTGCCGGTCACCAGAACCGGGACGGTCTGGCCAATCTTCGATGCATTGAACGCGGTTTGTTGTTCGCGCAGCAGGGCCTGGAGCGCTTGCAGGCGTTCATTCTTGACCGCTTCAGGAACCTGACCAAACATTTCTGCCGCTGGCGTGCCGGGTCGCTCGGAATATTTGAACGAATAGGCGATCGCGTAATCAACCTCGCGGACGAGATCCATCGTGTCCTCGAAATCCTTGTCGCTCTCACCCGGAAAGCCAACAATGAAGTCCGAGGCGAGCGCCATGTCCGGTCGCGCGTCCTTCATCCGGCGCATGATGTCGAGATAGTGCTCACGGGTGTGGCCGCGATTCATCGCTTTCAGGATATTGTTCGACCCTGACTGGACCGGCAAGTGCAGGAAGGGCATCAGTTCAGGCGTATCGGCATGCGCCGCGATCAAGTCATCATCCATGTCGCGCGGATGGCTGGTTGTGTAGCGAATACGGTCAAACCCGCCAATTTTCGACAAGTGACGAACAAGCTGTGCCAGTGTCCATTCATCGCCGCTTTCGATCGCCGGTGCGGCGCCGTGATAGGCGTTGACGTTTTGCCCAAGCAATTGCACTTCGCGCACGCCCTGACTGGCGAGGCTTCGGGCTTCCAGCGTGATATCATCGACCGGGCGCGAAAGCTCAGCGCCGCGCGTGTAAGGCACGACGCAAAATGTACAAAACTTGTCGCAACCTTCCTGAACCGAGAGAAACGCTGTCGGGCCATCCGCTGTGCGCACTTTCGGCAAGGCGTCAAATTTTTCCAGGGTTTCAAACTCGGTTTCGAGCCGCTCGCCAGTGGAGCGATGCACGCGGGCGATCATTTCCGGCAGTTTGTGATACGCCTGCGGCCCAAGCACCAGGTCGACAGCAGGTTGGCGGCGCATGATCTCCGCCCCTTCAGCCTGCGCGACACAGCCCGCCACAGCGATCGTCATCTTGCCGCCCTGCGCATTTTTCAGCTTCTTCATCTGACCCAGTTCGGAATAGACTTTTTCAGTCGCCTTTTCGCGAATATGACAGGTGTTCAGAACCACCAGATCGGCGCCGTCTGGACTGTCGACAGGCGCATAGCCTATGGGTGCGAGCACATCTTTCATGCGCTCGCTATCATAGACATTCATCTGGCAACCATAGGTCTTGATGAAGACTGATTTACTGGGTGTATCAGGGCCGGTTTTACTCATCCGGCGGCTTATGGCGGAAAATTGCTCAAAAAGCCACATCGCGCTTCAGTTTTTTGAAGGGCTAGAAAATCAGATAAACCGCTTTGACTGCGAGAACCAAAAATACCGATGCCACGGCTGTGAGCACGGCGATATAGGTGCCTTCGCGCAGTTTGTTGTGGTCCAGGATCGGACCGTTAAATTTATCCAGCCGGGAGTCGGCGTTTTCGTGCACGAGAAGTGTGTTCATATCTATTCTCCTTTCGCGCTTACACTACTAATGGGGAAACAGGTTAGCATCGTTCGCGCATAATACAACGGTTTCGGACATAATATATGCGTCTACACGGATTAAAATAGATCCATATTCGGACAAAGTTGGGAGTGAAACTGTAATTGGAGTCGTTATTTTGCGGATTTTGCTGGACGCAGTCGCTGACTCCTTTCATCACGAAAAAATGACCAAGATAATCCTCTTCAACAAGCCATTTAATGTGCTTTCACAGTTCACGGATCGCGGCCTCGAAGCGTCGGAACGCGAAACATTGTCCAATTATATCGAGGTGCCGAAAGTCTATCCGGCGGGGCGGCTGGATCGCGACAGTGAGGGGCTCATCGTGCTCACCGACAATGGCCGCCTTCAGAACCAGATTGCTGACCCGAAGCACAAGACTCCAAAAACCTATTGGGCGCAGGTTGAGGGGGTTCCTAGCGATGACGCGCTCGGCGCGTTGCAGACCGGCGTCAGACTGAAAGATGGCTCAACCGCGCCGGCGCGGGCGAAGCGGATGGACGAGCCGGAAGGTCTATGGCCGCGTACGCCGCCGATCCGGGTTCGCAAATCGATCCCGGATTGCTGGATCGAACTGACCATCACAGAAGGCCGTAATCGACAGGTGCGCCGGATGACAGCCGCAATCGGGCACCCGACTTTGCGATTGATCCGATATTCGATCGGCAACTGGTCGCTGGACGGATTGGCGAGCGGAGATTGGCGCGAAGCTTAGTTCCGGGCGAGGCGCGCTTTGGTCATCCCTGCATGTGGCTTTGCGCGTGCTGGATCGTCGGGCCAGTCATGCTTTGGATACCGCCCCCGCATATCTTTCGCCATATCGACATATCCGCCGGTCCAGAAGCCGGGCAAGTCCTGCGTCGTGGCGACGGGTTTGCCGCCGGGGGACAGGATTTGCAGTGTCACGGGAATGCGTCCGTCAGCGACACACAGGTGGCGAGACGCGCCATAGAGTTCCTGCGCTTTACACTCAATCAAGGGCGCGCGGTCGCTCAACCAGTCAATCGGCGCGTCGCGGCCTGAGGGCAATTCGACTCTGCGCGGGGCTTTCTGATCGAGCTCCCGTGGCAGCGGCCAATCCAGCCGCGCTTTTAGCGCATCCGCAATCATGGCGGGCTTCGGCATGGTAAATGAACCCTTACCGAGGACCGGACCAAGCCACTCTGAAACCTCAGCTTGCAATGCGTCCTGAGACCAGAGCGGCCAGGAATCACCGAACGCACCGTTCAGAGCGTTCAGGCGCGCCAGAAATTTTCGCACGGGCCGGTCGAGCCCGGTCGGCGCGAAACCTTCGGATTCCAGATGTTTCAGAAAAGCCGCCTTAGCCGCCGCATTGGAGGGTTTGGGGAGAGGCTGTTCGGTCAAAATGATTGCGCCGAGGGCCGATACCCGCCGCGCCTTGAAACTCCCTTTCGCGGGATCGAACTCAGCATCGTCGCGCGTTTCAACGGCGCCATGCCGGGTCGCCGTCACTTCATCGATGATGGCCGCCAATGTAATACGCGCCGATTTCGCGCTGCCGGCCATATCGGCGACGACGAGCCAGTCTGATTTTGCCAGCGGCGAGGTTTCGTCGACTTGTCCGGCGCGGCCATTGGCGAGCAAATAGTGCGCGCTGCCGGGGCTTCGCCGTCGCGCAATCATGTCGGGCCACCCTCTGGCGAGCAGGGTCGCGACATTCGTGGCGGCGCGAGCAGAGCCACCCCAGCGCGCGGCCTGAGATCGAAGCTTTTTGGCGCGCGCACTGGTTTCGCTCTGAAACCGCGAGAGCCGCTCTGACAGGTCAGCGCTGTGGCCGCCAATGCCGCGTTCGCTGACCAGGGCTGCAATTTGCGCGGCGAGCGCTTTTTCCGCATCCGACTCGGCCCCAATGATCAGGGCTGCGAGACGAGGAGCAAGCGGCAGGTCGGCCATTTGCCGCCCTTTTGGGGTCAGCAATCCTGCTGCATCAATTGCGCCGAGCCCCAATAAGTCGCTCCGCGCTGCGACGAGGCGACCTTTCGCTGGCGCGGTCAACCAGTTGAGTCGGGACGGATCGGTCTCGCCCCAGTCCGCGAGCGTCAGCAACAGGCCAGACAGGTCGGCGTTCTGAATTTCCGGCTCTGGTGCAGGTGTCAGACCGCGCGTCTCGACCTCGTCCCACAACCGATAGCAGACCCCTGGACCGAGCCGTCCGGCGCGGCCCCGGCGTTGATCGACATTGGCCCGCGCGGCGCGCACCGTTTGCAATTCAGTCGACAGCCCGCCCGGAACATAGCGGGGCACGCGCGCATACCCGCTATCAACAACAACAGAGACGCCTTCAATGGTCAGCGCGCTTTCAGCAATGTCGGTTGCGAGCACGACTTTGCGCCGCCCGTCTGCACAGGGCTGGATGGCCGCATCCTGTTCTCGCGGGCTGAGCGCGCCAAATAGCGGCGCGATCAGCACATCAGAGGGGAGCGACAGACGCTCCGCCGTGCGCCGGATCTCGCCAGCGCCCGGTAAGAAAGCGAGGATCGACCCATCGGTTTCGCGAACCGCGCGCTCAATGGCCCGCGCCATCTGGTCTTCAAGACGATCCCGGGTCCGGCCGAGATATTTCGTTTCGACCGGGTATTGTCGGCCTTCACTGGCGATAACCCTTGCGCTGAGCTTGCTGGACATGCTCGCCGTATCCAACGTCGCCGACATGGCGAGCAGATGTAGATCATCGCGCAGCGCGCTCTGGGTTTCCTGCGCCAGCGCGAGCCCGAGATCCGCGCTTAGGCTGCGCTCATGAATTTCGTCGAAAATGACGACGCTGACACCGGTCAGCTCCGGATCACTGAGCAGACGCCGTGTGAACAGCCCGTCCGTCATCACCTCAACGACTGTATCTTTGGAAACCTGCCGGTCGATCCGGGTTGAGAGACCAATTCGCTGTCCCAATCGCTCGCCCAATGTCTGCGCCATCCGGCTTGCCGCCATGCGCGCCGCGATCCGGCGCGGTTCCAACATGATCACTTTGCCTGGAAAAGCGTCAAATCCATCCAGTAAGCCTGCGAGCGCCAAGGGGACGCGTGTCGTCTTCCCTGCTCCAGGCGGCGCGCCGAGGATCAGACGGCCTTTGGCTCGCAATGTGTCTGCGATTTCCGGCAAAAGGGGTTCGATCGGCAGAGCGGTCATGATTACACTCTTGTCGTCAGTCTTGAGGTTTCGCAATTGCGCGTTTTCAACTAAAGGCAGGCGATCCCGCTTTTACAGAGCTTTTACCCATGACCCAGTCTCCCGAATTCTCGATATGTGTGCCGATGCACAATGAGTCCGGTAATGCGGCGCAGCTGGTCGAAGAGATCGCTGCTGCGCTGGACGGCCGGGCGTTCGAAATGGTCATCACCGATGATGCCTCAACCGATGACACGCGCGCCGTTCTAGCCGGGTTGAAAGACACATATCCGCAACTACGCGTGATCTCACATCGCAAGAATGCTGGGCAATCTCGGGCGTTGCGCACCGCCATCCAGCATGCGCGTGCGCCAATCATTGGAACCCTTGATGGCGATGGACAAAACGATCCAGCTGACCTTCCTGCGCTGTATCGCAGTCTGACCCGTGCCGACGCTCCGGAGGATCTGTGCATGGTCATGGGTCGCCGTGCCAGCCGTAAGGATACGGCGTGGAAGCGGTTTGGGTCGAGTTTCGCCAACGCCTTCCGCAAGCGCTTGTTGCGCGATGATTGCGACGATAGCGGCTGCGGCATCAAAGTGATGAAACGCGACGTGTTTCTGTCGCTTCCCTATTTTGATCATATGCACCGTTACATGCCAGCTCTGATGAACGCTGAAGGGCTGAAGGTTGAGTTTCTGAACGTCAATCACCGCGCGCGCGGAGCAGGTCAGTCAAAATACACCAATTTTGGACGGCTCGTACACGCGCTTTCAGACCTTCGCGGTGTGATGTGGCTCATTCGCCGCCGCCGCAATCCGGGCGGTGCCGACGAAATCTAAGGCGAAATCCTGTCCAGAACGAATGCCGCTCGCTCTTCTCGCGGCAGGCGCGGCACATCGATCAGGTTGTAGTCAGAATGCAAATAAGCCGCGCGAATGAGGTCGCCAAACGCTTTTGCGCCAGAAAAGTCCAGAATACGTTCGTCGTCAGCGCTGTAGATCTCTGGCCAAGCGGCGAGAAAGAACACGGTCGGCTGATACCTGTGCGCGGCCACGGCGTCTCTGACCTGTCGATCCGCGATGCCATAATGCGCGCAGAAGGCCAGCAGATCCGGTGAGCCGCGATCAAAGACCGTCACACCGTGGGCGGCGGTATAATCGGCAATGGCCATCTCTAGCATGCGCTCAACAAACAGTGCGGGGTCTTGATCCCCTGTGGCGCGGCCACCTGTTTCGCGTTCCATGGCCAGTACGCGCCGGGCATACTCTGGAACGGTTGTGACATGCTCGGGCAACGCGTCCAGCAGCGTGGTTTTGCCTGCACCCGGAGGCCCAGCGAGTATGTGGAAGCTGTTCGGTGTCACGATCATGTCTCACTTCCTCACTTTGCATTAAGGATCAATGGGGTTAACTGGTTCGTCGAGGAGACAGGCATGTCAGTGATTTTTCCGGCTGCTGCCGCTGCGCGCCTCGACGATAGACAGCAAAGGGCCAAACGCTCGCATCGCGACGGTCCACCTAGAAGGGGTAATCCAATGCGGCTCATCTTAAGCGCGTTTCCGCTCTTCATCATACCGGTTGGCATCTATTGCCTGATCGCGTTCACGACCACGGGTGATCCGGTGCCGTTGACGCATGGCGGGGTCGAACTGACCGCGAACGCGTCCCCGCTCATGGGTATTCTGGGACAGAAATTCTTCGCGATCGGCATGATTGGCGGGAACGTTGAATGGGTGCTCACCAAAGGTGATGCGCTGCTGGTTCTGTCGATTGCCGTCCTGTTCATGGAGATCCTGAAATCGACCAGTACGGGCACAGCAACGATTATGAATCACGCGCTGTCCATGATCGTGTTCATTGTCTGCCTGATGCTGTTCCTGCTTAACCCGAACTTTGCGACATCGGTCTTTTTCATCCTGACAGTGATGGCACTGCTGGATGTTCTGGCCGGGGTCGTGGTGACCATTGTATCGGCCCGGCGTGACTTTGGCGTCGGCGAGGGCTTTGTGGGATAGATCCACCACAAAACGCCAAACATCTGCAAAAATCTGGTCACGGGCGCTTCACAGCGCCCGTTTCTGTTCTAGGGTGCCGGGCAGTTAGAACAACAGCTTTGCCGGGGAGGCATTATGGAAAACGTGGTTACGCTGATTGAGACGATCAGCGGCTTCATATGGGGCGGCACTTGGGGCGATACGCGCATCCTGCCGGTTGGCCCCCTCGCCATCGTGCTTCTGGGTACAGGTATTTTCATGATGGTGCGGCTCGGCGGGCGACCGCTGAAACGTTTTTTTCCGGCCTTGAAAGAAGTTTGGGATGGCCGCAAAGCCCAAGGCGATGACGGCGCGATCACACCCTGGCAGGCCCTTTCGACTGCGCTTTCGGGCCAGGTTGGGACCGGAAACCTCGCCGGTGTCGCAACCGCGATTACGCTGGGTGGACCTGGTGCAATATTCTGGATGTGGGTCGTCGCTTTGTTCGGAATGGCGTTGGCCTTCTCGGAAAGCTCGCTCGCGCTGAAATATCGCGAAACCGATGAATATGGCCGGATCAATGGCGGCCCGATGTATTACATTAAGAACGGCCTCGGCAAACACTGGGGCTGGCTGGCCGTCATCTTCTGTATCGGCACACTATTTTCGGCGACAGCCACAGGATCAATGATCCAGGCCAACTCGATTACCGAGGCCGCCCTCGAAGTGGGCAGCGCGTCATTCGGTATTTCAATCCCGAACTGGACTGTAGGAATCATTCTGTCTGGGCTGGTCTTTGCGGTGATTATTGGCGGCATCAAGTCGATTGGCTCGGTTGCTGGTAAGGTCGTGCCGGTCATGGCCGCGCTGTACGTTGCGATTGCCATTCTGGTGCTGATCCTCAACGCGCCAAAAGTTCCTGGTGCATTCATGGAGATCATCTACTCAGCGTTTGGCTGGAAGGAAGTCTTCGGGGGCGCCGCAGGCTATGGCGTGCTGGCCGCCGTTCGCGCCGGGATTGCGCGCGGATTGTTCTCTAACGAAGCAGGCCAGGGTTCAGCGCCAATTGCGCATGCTGCCGCGCAGACAAAAAATCCGGTCATGCAGGGCGAGATCGCGATGATCGGTGTCTTCATTGATACAATCGTGATCTGTACCATGACCGCTCTGGTCATTCTCACTGTCACCGGCGATTTCGAGAAAAGCCCGTCTCTGATGGCGGCCAATTATTGCAATGACCAAGGGGTCGTTCTGCCGCTCGATCCGGATCAGGACGGCGTTCGCTATGGCGTCGGCGACCTGGTGCCATCCGCTTACGAAGATGGTCGGGCCGAGAAAATCGCCGCAATGGGACAATCGGCGCAAGGCTATATTGCCAGTTGTCGCGCCGAAGGTGTCACCTTTGATGGCTTGTTCGACTGGTCAGACACTGCGCGCACGGATCTGCGCGCAGCCAAGAAAGCGCATGCGTCTAGCGGCGCAGAAGGTGCGTTCAGTGTTCTGTCTGTGGAAACAGCGGCCTCAGAGGAAGAGGCCTTCTATCAGGCGGCGCTTGCCGGTGCTGCCGATCCGGCGGTCAAGATCAAGGTCGACCATGCCTGGGAAACCGACGCCAACTCAGCGGCGATCACGACCCGGGCCTATGGCGCAGCATTGCCGGGCGGTCAGTGGATCGTTCCGATTGCCTTGTTCTTCTTTGCGTTCACAACGATCATCGGCTGGTCGTATTATGGTGAGCAGGCCTTGACCTATCTGGTCGGTGAATGGGCGACGCACCCATTCCGATTTGCCTGGGTCCTGGTCGTCTTTGCCGGAACCATGGTGACCAATACTGATGCACTGTGGCTGCTTGGCGATATTGCCAACGCGTCGATGGCATTTCCGAACCTGATTGCCATCCTGGCACTGTCAGGAGTGGTCATCGCCATGCATAAATCAAATGGAGAGGACGAAGATGCCCATGTGGTCATCGACAAGTCCCACCCGGAAGAGCCAGCAGAATAAGTCGCGGCTTTTCTACTCAATCCAAGCGGGCGCTCTTCACCGGGCGCCCGTTTTTGTTCGGCGTTAAGGTCTGCGCGCTAGCATTGAGGCCATGTCTGATCTGGCCCGCATAGAAGCTTTTCTTGAGATGATGTCCGCCGAGCGCGGGGCGTCGCCCAACACGCTCGATGCCTATGGCCGGGATTTGCTCGATGCCTCTGGATATTTGGGCGGTGATCTCTGCAGCGCCGATGCAAGCGATCTGTCCGGGTGGCTGCAAAGCCTCGCCAAGGACGGTCTTGCCGCGTCGACGCAGGCGCGGAAACTGTCATCGTTGAAGCGGTTTTTCCGGTTCTTGTTTGAAGAGCGCGATCGCAAGGATGATCCGACCTCAAAACTCGATGCGCCCAAGGTTCAGCGTGAGGTGCCGGATGTGCTGACGCGCGAGCAGGTCGATGCTTTGCTCCAGGCCTGCGGCGAGGATGCGCGCCTGATTTGTTTGCTGGAACTATTGTACGGAGCCGGGCTACGCGTCAGCGAACTTGTCAGTCTGCGCCTGGGGAATTTGCCCCGCCGCCGTCTTGGCCTGTGGGAAACGCGTGAGATGATCATTCGCGGCAAAGGCGGCAAGGAACGCCTGTGTCCGCTGGGCGCACCGGCGCTTCTGGCGTTGCGCAACTGGCTCGAAGTACGCGATGGCGACAAGTATGGGACCGGCAGCGGCGACTTTCTGTTCGCTTCGCGCGGTAAGTCGGGACACCTGACGCGCCGACGACTTGCCCAAATGCTAGAGCGCCTGGCGATCAAAGTCGGCCTGGAGCCAGCGCGCGTCCATCCGCATGCGCTGCGCCACGCCTATGCAACGCACCTCTTACAGGGCGGCGCTGACCTGCGCAGCGTCCAGACCTTGCTCGGCCATGCCGACATTGCGACGACGCAGATCTATACGCATGTGCTGACCGACGAGTTGGCGGAGCTGCTGGAGACCAGCCATCCCATGGCGCAGTAACACGGCCCCGATCAGAACGGTTTGACGGCCCCAAAGAAGGCTGTGGTCAGGATCAGGATCCAGTAGACATAAGCGACCGAGCGTCCGAGCGCGATGGATTTTTCAAGCTTCGCCTCAGCCTCTGCATTTGGCCCAGCGGCCAGGATCGGAAACAGTTTCTGCCATTCATGCATGATCAAGCGGAGGATGACGCCGATCACCAGGGCCAGGCCAAAGGTCAGGATCTTGGCGGCGAACCAGAGCTGTCCCTGTTCCCCTGCAAACGGTCCGTTTCCGATCAAGGAAGAGATCGACACGAACAGCAATGTTGGAATCAACAGATACCGAGTCCAGTCTTCGATATCCGAAAGTGGCTTGAACCATTTGGTGCCGCGTTGAGCAAAGGCCCCCCAGGTGATCCCCATCCAGATGGCCCAAATCAGCCACATCGCCACCAGCCAGCCGCCACCGAGCGGTTGGACGCCCCAAAGATAACCCATGTGCAAGCCGAGCGGCAGCAGGGAGATAATGCCGGTGCGGGCCATGATATCGATGCGATAGGCCGTTTCCATATGGCGCTGGCGCTCTTCCAGAGGCAGCGATTGATTGACCACTTTGTAGCTGGTCTGGAACACGCCCCACTCGCCGCCCAGCCAGTAGACCATGGCCACAATGTGCAGCCAGCGCAGGATCGCGAGTTCGTTCGCAGCAAAAAATTCGGTCATTTCAATTCTCCCAATTTTTAAATGATATATCTTTTAAATCAGAAGCGCTAGAGCAAGATTGTCTCAGGCCAGATTTACCTGCGACGATCCCCCCATTGCCACGTCAGAAGGTCTGGTTACTTTGCGCCTCGAAACGGAGATCGGATCATGAGTCAAAAAGCGCCGCGCCAATTTTTCAAACCCCTCGCTGCCGGTGCTCCGGAGCCGATGCGCGAGCTGCCGGTTCGGGTCGAGCGCATGATTCAGTTTGTGCCGCCGCACCTCGACAAGGTGCGCGCCAAAGTCCCTGGCATGTCAGAGACCTGCGATGTCGTGCTTGGAAACCTGGAGGACGCGATCCCGGCAGATGCCAAGGACGCGGCGCGCGCAGGCGTGATCGAGATGGCTGGCATGCTCGACTGGCAATCCAGTGGCAGCGGTCTGTGGAGCCGTGTGAACTGTCTGAACTCACCCTGGTTTCTGGATGATGTTACAGAGCTCGTGAGTAAAGCCGGGCAACAAATTGACGTGCTGATGATCCCGAAAGTCGAAGGACCATGGGACATTCACTATGTCGACCAGCTGGTCGCGCAATTGGAAGCCAAAGCTGGGCTGGACCGGCCGATCTTGCTGCACGCCATTCTGGAAACGGCTGAAGGGGTCGCCCGGGTCGAGGACATTGCGCTCGCGTCGCCGCGGATGCAGGGCATCTCGCTCGGACCCGCAGATCTTGCTGCGTCGCGGAAAATGAAGACCACACGCGTTGGCGGGGGACATCCCTTCTACCGCGTCATCGAAGACCCGCGAGACGATGACGGACCGCGCCTCGGGGCGCAGCAGGATCCCTGGCACTACACGGTCGGAAAGATGGTCGACGCGTGCGGCATGGCTGGGATCAAGCCGTTCTATGGGCCGTTTGGCGACATTGCTGACCTTGAGGCCTGCGAGCAGCAATTCCGAAATGCCTTCCTGATGGGCTGTGTCGGTACCTGGACGCTGCATCCAAGCCAGATCGCGATTGCCAAGAAAGTCTTCAGCCCGGATCCGGATGAGGTTGCCTTCGCGCGCCGCGTCCTGGAGGCGATCCCGGATGGCGCGGGTGTCGCCATGCTG
>Ga0316204_10011032_pt1 | contig 11444 bp, 11 predicted proteins | sample 6monrhotite_MG_2_FD_205661 | JGI IMG/M metagenome (GOLD analysis project Ga0316204, IMG submission 205661) | Microbial mat bacterial communities from mineral coupon in-situ incubated in ocean water Damariscotta River, Maine, United States -... | ecosystem: Environmental > Aquatic > Marine >...
AAGGCTCAATAAAAATTGAGATATTTTAATAACAAACTCCATTTAGTCTTCGTCAAAATTTATAAACGCACAAAAGTAAAACTTTAAAGCTACATTATAAAACATAATAGACTATCATTAACGTTTCTTTATCTTTTTGGGTATAATTTAATAGCATTTTTTAGGGTTTGTCCGTATTTTTGCACTCAATCTCAAATTGATAATCAAAAAGAAGCTAAAAATGTTAGATTTTTTTAAAAAGTTTAAATTCTTTGGAATAAGTCTTCTTATTCTTTCCATAATTATTATTTCAATATTCTATTCGATACTGAAACCAAAGAAAGTACTTCCAATATATCAACCTGCACAGGTAAGCTCAGAATTGGTTGATACTACCATTCAATATCAAAAAAAATATCATAAAATAGGTGATTTTAGTCTAACTAATCAAAACGGAAAGATCATCACACAAGACGATTATAAAAACAAGATTTATGTTGCAGATTTCTTTTTTACTACGTGCCAAACTATATGTCCAATCATGACAAAAAATATGCACGAAGTACAAAAACAGTTTATTACCGATGATGAAGTTATGATTCTATCACATACTGTAACTCCTGATATTGATACAGTAGCCCAACTAAAACGCTATGCCAAAGAAAAAGGTGTTAACGCATCTAAATGGAACTTGGTTACCGGCGATAAAAAACAGATTTATGAGCTTGCTCGAAAATCGTATCTAGCAGTAAAAGATGATGGCGATGGTGGCCCTTTTGATATGATACATACCGAAAATTTTATGCTAATTGATAAAGAACGTCAAATAAGAGGGTTTTACGATGGTACAGACATGAAAGAAGTTGAACGTTTAATTGATGATATAAAAATCTTAAAAGCTTCCTATAAAGAATAATCTTTTTATTACTTTTGCTTCTTTAAAATGAATCTAAATAAGGATGTCCTTAACTATTGCCGACTTAAAAAAAGGTGAAAAAGCTATTATCGTTGATAGCTCTTCTGAAGATATCCCACTAAAACTTCTAGAAATGGGTTGTTTACCAGGAAATATTGTAGAACTTCTACAAGTTGCACCATTTCATGATCCTATTTATCTCAATATAAATGATAGTTATTTAGCCATTAGAAAAGAAACAGCAGCATTAATTTTAATAGATATTATTAATGAGTAAACAAATAAATGTTGCATTAATAGGAAATCCAAATACAGGAAAAACATCTGTTTTTAATGCGCTTACTGGATTAAATCAAAAAGTTGGAAATTACCCTGGTATTACAGTCGATAAAAAAGAAGGTATTTGTAAACTATCTCGTGGCGTAAAAGCACATATTTTAGATCTTCCTGGAACTTACAGCTTGAATGCATCGTCATTAGATGAAAATGTTGTTATTGAATTACTGTTAAATAAAAATGACAAAGATTATCCTGATGTTGCAGTTATTGTAAGCGATGTTGAGAATTTAAAACGCAATCTTCTTCTTTTTACACAAATAAAAGATTTAAAAATCCCTACAATTCTAGCTATTAATATGGCTGATAGAATGTCTAGAAAAGGGATTTCATTAGATATTGAATTATTAGAGAAAGAACTTAAAACAAAAATCACATTAGTCAGTACTCGAAAAAATGAGGGTATTACAGACTTAAAAACTTTAATTGAAAACTATAAAACTTTATCAACCGAGCCTTGTCTAGACACTTCGACTATTGATACAGAATATTTTAATAGCCTTAAACAAGCATTCCCAAATCAAGATTTATATAAACTTTGGGTGGTTATTAGTCAAGATGCAAATTTTGGAAAAATTGATAGAAATGAACTGGATTTTTCGAAATTTAAAACCAAATCCAAAAGCGAACTAAAACGTTTACAGCAAAAAGAGACTATAAAGCGCTATCAATTTATTAATGGTGTTTTAAAAGAAGGACAAACAATTGATGTCACTAAAGCTAAAGGATTAAGAGCTCAATTCGATAGAGTTCTCACACATAAAGTTTGGGGTTATGTCATCTTCTTTGTGATTCTATTAACCATTTTTCAAGCTATTTACGATTGGGCGACTGTACCAATGGATTTTATAGATAGCTCCTTTGCATCTTTAGCAGACTGGATAAAAATGACCTTCCCTGGAGGTGGAAAACTAACCGATTTAATTGCAGAAGGTGTTGTGGCTGGAATTGGCGGCATAGTCATTTTTATTCCACAAATAGCCTTTTTGTTCCTGTTTATTGCCGTATTGGAAGAAAGTGGATACATGAGTCGTGTAGTGTTTTTAATGGACAGGATTATGCGTCGTTTTGGTCTAAGTGGTAAAAGTATAGTTCCATTAATTTCTGGTACTGCTTGTGCGATTCCAGCAATCATGGCAACCAGAAACATTGAGAACTGGAAAGAACGATTAATCACTATTCTAGTAACCCCTTTTACAACGTGTTCAGCACGACTACCTGTGTATTTAATTATTATAGCTTTGGTTATACCTGAAGGGCGGTTTCTTGGGCTAAGTTACCAAGCATTAACACTAATGTTACTCTATTTAATAGGCTTTGGAATGGCAGTTTTTTCGGCATATATTTTAGATAAAATTCTAAAAACTAATCGAAAAACATTTTTCGTCATTGAGATGCCAAGTTATAAAGTCCCTCTGCTTAAAAATGTAATATTAACAGTTATAGAAAAAACAAAAACATTTGTTTTTGAAGCTGGTAGAATAATTTTAGCTATCTCTATTGTGCTTTGGATTTTAGCATCGTATGGCCCTGGGAAAGAATTTAATAATGCCGAAACTATTGTTGAACAAACTTACCCAGAATTGCAAGGTGAACAACTGGAAAACAAAGTTGCTTCTTATAAATTAGAGCATTCATTTATTGGTATTGTTGGCAAAACCATTGAGCCAGCAATTCGTCCATTGGGCTATGATTGGAAAATTGGGATTGGGCTTGTAACATCGTTTGCTGCTCGTGAAGTTTTTGTAGGAACACTGGCAACTATTTATAGCGTTGGAAGCGCTTTAGATGATGATGATAAAACCATAAAAAATAGAATGGCCAACGAGGTCCATGATAATGGTAAAAAAGTATTCACATTGGCTTCTGGAATTTCCCTCTTACTTTTTTATGCCTTCGCAATGCAGTGTATGAGTACTTTGGCAATTGTAAAGCGCGAAACTAATAGTTGGAAGTGGCCAATGATTCAATTGTTTGGAATGTCTTTAATAGCTTATATTGTCGCACTTATAGCTTTTCAAATTTTAAAGTAATGAGTGAGGTCTTTCAAAATATTATTATAACAGTAATTGGATTGATTGCTATTGCATTTTTGATAAGAAAATATGTTTGGTCACCTAAAAAAAAGAGTTCCAAATCATGTGGTAGCGATGGTTGTGGTTGCTAAAGAATTAACTTATTTATATTTTCTAAACCAAGCTAAAGTATGAGCTACCTTACTAATAAGATTACTTGGTTTACTTGCAATACCATGAGATGCTCCAGGAATCTCAACCAAAACAGTTTCAATTTTTCGCAGTTTAAGTGCGTGGTAAAGTTGTTTCGCTTCACTTGGAGGTGTGCGTAAATCGTCCATACCAACCATCACCATTGTTGGCGTTTCTATATTACCAACTAATGAGATAGGTGAGAATTTCCAATAAGTTTCAAAATTTTCCCAAGGTTGTCCAGGATAACGTGAATTGGCATAACCATAATAATTATCGGCTACCAAAGTTTTACTTATCCAATTCATTACTGGTTTTGCAACAACAGCAGCTTTAAATCTATTATTTTTTCCAATCATCCAAGCAGTCATAATACCTCCTGCACTACCTCCAGTAACATATAGTTTATTATTGTCAACAACACCTTTTTCAACTAAATAATCCACTCCATCCATAACATCGTTATAGTCGTCACCTGGATAATTGTTATATAATAAGTTGCCAAATTCTTCTCCATAACTTGTACTTCCTCTCGGGTTGGGGTAAAACACAACATAACCTTCTGCAGCATATAATTGAATTTCAGCTGTAAAACGATCACCATAATTTAAAATAGGTCCACCATGATTTTCAACCAACAATGGATATTTTTTTGAAGAATCGTAAAATGGCGGCTTCATAATCCACCCTTGCACATCTCTTCCGTCAACCGACGATTTATACCAAACTTCTTCAACCTTACCTAATTCTCTTTGGTCTAAAACATCAGCATTTAAATCTGTAATTAGTTTAGGCGTTTTTTGCTTTGGATTTATCACTGCTAATTCAGCAGGGTATTCTGGTCTTGATTTGGTATATACAATAACACCATTATTAGATATGCTATATGAGCCTGACGCATATGGTCTACCTAAAGTTGTTCCGCCCATATCATCTGCCAACTTCGTTATTTTACCATTCAAAGTAATATGTGCAATTTTAGAATTTCCTTTGTCATCATAGGTGAAATACAATCCTTTCCCAGAAGTATCCCAACTAATATTTGAAATACTTCTATCTAATTTTCCTGAAATTAGTTTTCTGCTACTTCCATCAGTATTCATAACATGCAACTGACTTAACTGATAGGTTTGTACCTTATCCTTATAGCTTATAAAAGCCACTTTACTACCATCTGGAGATACTTGCGCTGAATGATCAGGACCTTGTTGAGTTGTTAATTGTGTGATTTTCTTAGTTTCAATATTAACTTTATATACCTCACTGTTCCTAAAATCGTATTCCCAATCTTTATGTCTATTAGAAGAAAAATAAATGTCTTTTCCATTAGGAGAAAACGACAAAGCCCCTCCATGATTATAGTTCTCGCTTGTTAATTGTCTAGGTGTTCCTCCTTCTGCTGGAATAATAAACACATGATTAAATCCAGGAGTTATATAGCCTCTTCCATCTGCTTCATGTTTTAGCCTATCTGTAATTCTAGCAGGTTTTGCCCATTGCGCTCCATTTGGTTTTTTGGGCATTTTTATTAGTACAGGAGACTTATCAGCAACATTCATAGTAAATGCTAAAGACTTTCCATCTGGAGACCATGTCAATGATCCAGGAGATTTTTCTAATTGTGAAAGTTTAGCTATTTGTCCAGTAGCAACCCAATACATATATATTTCGGCACCTTCATCTGTACCACTTACAAAAGCAATACGGTCACCAGTTGGAGACCATCTAGCTTGTGATTCTCCTACTTCTCTGGAGGTTAATTTTCTATGAGAACCTCCATTACTGCTAATAATCCAAAGATTTCCCTTAGACCTATCGTTCATAATATCGTAACCTCTTCTATTATAAACTATTTGAGATCCATCTGGTGATATTTGTGGGTCAGCTGCATACTCTAACTCAAAAACATCTAAAGGTTGAAATGATAATTTCTGCTGTTGTGAAAAAGATAATTGCGCAGTAACTACTGCAAAAATTAGAAGAACGATACGACTCATTGTGTTGGATTTTGTTTAAAGCAGAAAGTTACTAAATAATTTTTCCTGATTCAAACTTTGACCACAAAAGAGAAAGGCCAAAAAGTTTACATTAGTACAATTGTGGTTACTAATTGCTAACTACTTTGCTTATGTTTAAACTATAGCCTAAAGACACGTATTTCATGGTGTGGTTTATTCCTGTCCCAAACGAAACATCTAGCTGGCTGTTTTCTTTTAGTAAATAAGTAAATCCTGTATTAAAATTGGCCAAGTAATTTTCTAACTCTATAACCTCTCCATATGGTTCTACATAAAAACCAATTTTATTAGAGATTGCAAAACCTAACGCTAACGAATATGTAAAGTTTCCATTTCCTGAGCCAAAATAATCATACCCAATATTGTAGCCCAATCCAATGGTATCACTTAATTTATGTGAAACTGCTAATTTATTGATCACTCCAAATTTATTTAAAGACAATTCATCTTTTGCAGATGGTACAATAGCATGTGATAAAAATGCAATTTCTGTGTTAAATTCTTCCTTTTTAAATAATTGAATTTTAGCCCCAATTTGTAAATCAGAGATACCATTAATGATCATATTTGACATTTTATTTTTTACACTTGCAAACTCCGTTAGTAATCTAAGTTCTATCCCATTAGTAATTCCGTAACGCCATAATACTGAAGGTATTTGAAGTACTCCTTCTGAAAAAAAGTCATCTTTTGCTGAACCCAACAAAATTCCAGATTCTATTTGAAGACTGCCTTTTAGTAAGGTTGAAGAACTTTCTGTTTGGTCTGGTCTATCGGTTATTATTGTTTGTGCAAAAGTACTAGTGGTAAATATTGAAAATACAAGTATTCTGACTCCTTTCTTTAGTGCCATTTATATTATATATAAAATTGAAAAATGATTAAAAAAGTCTCCAGATTTGAGCGACCAAAAATGTGACAATAAACCCTAAAATCACAGGTAAAACTGAAGCTACAACTGTCCATTTGGTGCTTTTGGTTTCTTTGTAAATGGTATAAATTGTTGTACTACATGGGTTATGAAGCAAGCTAAACAGCATTAAATTAATGGCTGTTAATAATGTCCAGCCTCCTGCTTTCAAAATATCTGTTGTTGCATCCATAGAATCGAGTTCAAACATTACACCTGCACCTTCTCCTCCAGAAATCCCAGTAGCCATAACTGTTAACATTAGAATAGTTGGAATAACTATTTCATTAGCTGGAATTGCCACGATATAGGCCAATAAAATAACCCCATTTAATCCTAACAACCATCCAAAACCATCAAACGAATCAATTAACCATACAGCAATACTTACATCGCCAATAAAAATGTTTGATATCAGCCAAATAACTGCACCTGCTGGAGCTGCAAAGACAATAGCTCTCCACAATACAATTAAAGTTCTATCAATTAGGGATGTATAAAGTGTTTTCCAAAAACGCGGTGGCCTGTATGGAGGTAATTCTAAATTGAAGGTAGAAACTTCACCTTTTAAAACAGTTTTTGATAATGCCCAAGACGTTAAAAACATGAAAGCCATTCCTAAAACTGCTATTCCAATTACTGATAATAAAGCTGCCACACTTGAAAATGACGAAGGTACTACTGCTCCAATAAAAATTGTTGCAATTAATATTTGTGTTGGCCAACGTCCATTACAAAGCGAAAAATTATTGGTAATTATTGCTATAAGTCGTTCTCTAGGACTATCAATAATTCTTGTAGCTACAACACCTGCAGCATTGCAGCCAAAACCCATACTCATAGTCAATGCTTGTTTTCCATGAGCTCCAGATTTCTTAAATAAATTATCTAAATTGAATGCCACTCGTGGTAAATAGCCAAAATCTTCAAGTAGAGTGAACAAAGGAAAGAAAATTGCCATTGGCGGCAACATCACTGCAATTACCCAAGCTACTGCTAAATATACACCATCAATTAAAAATCCATCGAGCCACCAAGGCATTCCAATACTTGATGCGCCACTTTTTAATGCTGGATGAATAGTATCTAACAATAAATTAGCCAACATCGATGAAGGGTAATTGGCTCCAATAATTGTTAGCCATAAAACAACTCCCAAAATGAGAAACATAATTGGAAATCCAAACGTCTTACTAGTAACAATCTTATCGATTTTTGAATCTAATCGAAATCTTTTTTTTCCTTTTTCAGTATGGACACTATCTTTAACAATATTTGCAGCATCAGCGTAAATACCTTCGGTTAAATTATCGTGGAAATCGTCACCTATTTGCCAACGTAATTCGTTTGATAATTCAATAATATGATCAATATTCTTCTTAGTCATAATTACACTAATTCACCTGTCTTTAGGGCTTCTATTATTTGAGAATCACCTTCTAATAATCTAAAAGCAATCCATCTACTATTTGATATTCCTGGAAATTCTTTTTCTATTTCAGCACTCAACTTTTTTACAGCCTTTTCAATATTTGGTGGCACATTTTTAATGCGATGAGGCTTACAAATAATGGTTCCGTTTGCTACTTCAGAAATAGTCTGAATTAACTCAGGGACACCTTCATTATATCTTGCGCTTGTAGCCACTACTGGTATACCCAAGTCTCTTGCTAATGTCCTTTGGTCAATCACAATATTATTGCGTTTAGCTTCATCCATTAGGTTTAGGCATAACACAGCTTTATCAGTTATTTCTAAAATTTGAAGTACTAAATTCAAGTTGCGCTCTAGTCTGTTCGCATCTGCGACAATTACAGTAACATCTGGTCTTCCAAAGAGTAAAAAATCTCTTGCAACTTCTTCGTCAGTTGATGTAGATAAGAGCGAATAAGTTCCTGGTAAATCCACCAGCTTATATTTCTGCTCATTGTACTGAAAACCACCTTCTGCTCTTGTAACGGTTTTTCCTGGCCAATTTCCTGTATGTTGACGCAATCCGGTTAATGCATTAAACACAGTACTTTTCCCTGTATTTGGGTTTCCAGCTAAAGCGACAACAAAGTCAAAATTATCAGTCTTAATACCAAGTTTTTTCAACCCATCAGCATTAAAATGACCACAAGTTTCGCAAGCACTTTTTACAGCTTTAGTATCCATGTTCTAATTTTTTAATAAGAATTTTTGAGGCTTGGTCTTTCCGCAATGCAATTGATGTTCCTTTTATCAAATAAGCATGAGGCTCACCTAAAGGATTTAATAAGTCTATTTTTATTTTTGACCCTTTTACAAATCCCAAATCCAATAAACGGCGTCGACTTTCGCCTCTACTCTCTCTCGATATTCCAATAATTTCCGCTTCTTCATCTTCTTGTAATCCAGATAAGCGTGCAATGTTATCTTCTATAGCAACTTCCTTTTCTATTGGTAATACTGTAAGATTTGAAGCCACTATTGGTGCCAACACAAACTCCTCACCTTCCGATTGAAATACGATACGTGTATTATTATTTTCAACCACTTTAAGTAAAGACCCAATATGAATATTCTCTGCAAGAATTTGTTTATAAATTACTTCTGGCTCATCTTCAATATGTGTGATTCTAGCAATAGAATTTATAGGCAATAATGGTAATTCCACACCTTCTATTTTAGCAATTTTTCCAGTTTTTGTTGGAATTGGATCTCCATGAGGGTCGAACTTTGGATTTCCTAGCTGAGAGGCTAATTTGTTAGTTTCGTCATGGCTTAGCTTATGTTCCATACGCTCTGCTCTATCATGCCACTCATTTTTATGAAACCCTGTTCTATCTGCCAAATAACGTTCCCAAAGTCGGTGAACTCTAATAATTTTTAAAGCATATTCATGACCTTCTTCAGTAAGTTTTAGTGCATCCTTATCAAAATAGACCAAGTTATTTATGGACATTTTTTTAATGGCCTCAACGATGCTTTTATTCTTAAAATTTAAAGATTGAACTAGTGTTTTGGTGTCTACTTTATTTCCTGAATTTTCAAAATGATAAAGCTGTTTAAGAATGTCCTCTATAATTACTTTTTCATTGCTTTTAAAGTTTTTTTGAAACAACCAAAACCATCCTTTTGTTGGTCTGAATAGTAAGTACGACATGATGGCTATTCCAAAAAATATGATAAGTGCTGTTATTGGGCTATAATTACTCATACTAAATACTTAAATACAAGTTTTCGGCAACTTCCCTAGAAATTGTCATTGTTCTTGACTTAGTCTCAATGGTAAAGGAATCGTCAAAAGGTTCAAAATCGATTACTTTAATTGTATCACCTAAAGCCAATTCATTTTTGTTTAAATATTTTAAAAATGCCTTAGAAGAATTTTTAACACTTGATAAAACTCCCTGACTACCTGTTTCAATATCTAAAATACTTTTACTTTTTATTTTGGTGTAATTTCCATTTTTATCAGGTATTGGGTCACCATGAGGGTCGTGAGTTGGGTTTTCTAAATAATCATCTAGTTTATCAATGAGCTTTTCTGATTTAATATGCTCTAATTGTTCGGCAATATCATGAACTTCATGCCAAGAAAAATTGAGCTTATTTACTAAAAACGTTTCCCAAAGACGATGTTTCCTAATGACTGACCTAGCAGTTAAACGTCCAGTCTCTGTTAAACTAACACCTTGATACTTGATGTAGTTAGCCAACTCTTTTTCGGCTAGTTTTTTAATCATATCTGTTACCGACGATGCTTTGGTATCTATTTGCTCAGCAATAGCATTGGTGCTCACTGCGTCATCTCCTTGGTTTCCCAAATGGTAGATGGCTTTTAAATAATTTTCTTCCGATAATGTAACCAAATCACAAATTTTAGATTACAAAGATAGTAATATTTATATAAGGGTAAAAATATTTTTAGACAAGACTAAAAATATTTTTAATCTATAAATGCTAATAGACTTCACAAATAACGTTCAATAATGCAGTTGGTCTAAAATAAGTGGCTTAGTTGAAAGATTTTATTTTATTAGCGATTATAATGCCCTTAATTTATTTTTATGGAACTAATTGAATACTTAAACGGAAAAGGCGGAATAATGATTCTTGGCCTATTTGTAATTGCAGCTCTTGCATACAGAAAATATAAAGAAAAGCGCTATTTTAAATACATAGATAAACGAATACAAGAAAAAAAAGAGAAATCGCGCTAAATTAAAACCTTCTCTCTTTCTGCAACTGTTCATACGCTTCTTGCACTTGCCTAAATTTTTCTTCAGCACCTTTTTGATGCTCTTTGCCTAAGTGAATTAAGCGGTCTGGATGATACTTCTTAGCCATTTTTCTATAGGCTTTTTTAATCTCATCAACGGTTGCTGTTTTATCAATCTCTAGAATTTTATAAGCATTTTCGGTGCTATTAAAAAACATCGCCTTAATACTCTCAAAATCTTTTGAGCTAATGCCTAAATACCCAGAAATAGTATAAATCTGTCTAATTTCATTTTCAGTAACATGCGTATCAGCCTTGGCTATTCCAAATAAAAAGTGAAGGAGTTGCAAACGTGATGGGTGATCCATCATCTGTCGTATTTGATTACAAACCTGTCGTGTAGAAATACTTTGTTTACTTATGTTTTTAAAGAGTTTAAATGCATGATTTGCACGCTCTTTACCATACATGCTTGTAAATTGTTGACGTACAAAATCAAGCTCGCGTTGGTCTTGGTGGTCATCGGCTTTTATAACAATGGAGGCTAATACTAATAAGCTTACTTCAAAATCTCCAGGTTGTGTTTGAGGTCTTTGCCTAGGTCTAGTTCTATAAGTTGTTTGGCGTCGTCCAGCTTGTCGTTCGCCCAATAAAGGACTTCCTCCTTTTGCCATTGCATCCACAATACTTCCTAATGCCAACCCTATTATCGCGCCAATTGGGCCTCCAAACGACCAACCTATCGATGCTCCAATCCACTTTGAAAAACTCATGTAAGTAATAGATTTTAATTATGACCAAATATACTATTTGTTAGTAGATTGCATAAAGAATTTGTTACACAATTGGTATCTTTGTGCTTTAAATTAATAATTCTTAAAATTAAAAATAT
>Ga0316204_10011033_pt1 | contig 11443 bp, 10 predicted proteins | sample 6monrhotite_MG_2_FD_205661 | JGI IMG/M metagenome (GOLD analysis project Ga0316204, IMG submission 205661) | Microbial mat bacterial communities from mineral coupon in-situ incubated in ocean water Damariscotta River, Maine, United States -... | ecosystem: Environmental > Aquatic > Marine >...
AGAGGGGGTGGCAGCACTGGTCGCGACCCATAATATCGGCCTCTCCGAGCGTATGGACAGGGTGCTCACGCTAGAAAATGGCCGTCTTGTTTCATTTCAAACCGCTGAATAAACAGCACATTTCGTGTTAACGAAAAACCGTTTGGCAAATGGAACAAAACATGAAAGAACATAACCAGAACGCACTCATTGAAGGAGCTGGTTATGAAACGATTTCTCGCTGATGCAACGTCCGCCGCCGCCATTCTCGGTTTTGGATGGATGATTTTGATGTGGACATCGGTGTTGCTCGCCTGATCTTTTCGAGCGGGCTCTGCTAGACATGAGTCGGTGCGAAGGGAGCAGGGATTATGGGCGAGGTGGCAGGCAGTAGCGGACAGGGTTTCGTCCATCTGCGCACGCGGTCGCCGTATTCCGTTCTCGAAGGCGCCATCCCGATCAAGACAATGGTCAAACTGGCCGATGCCGATGGCATGCCAGCCATTGGTCTCACCGACACCAATAACCTTTTCGGTGCGCTGGAGTTTTCCGAAATTCTCTCCGGCGCCGGCATTCAGCCGATCACCGGCTGCACGCTGTCAGTTCGTTTAACCGAGCCACGACCGGGTGATGCCGCCCAACCCGATGGCACGATCGTCGTTCTCGCCGCCAAAGAGGCGGGGTATCGAAACCTTCTCAAACTCACCAGTGCGGCCTTTCTCGATGTCGGCCCGACCGAGACGGCTCAAATCACCGCAGAAAAACTGTTGGCACATGCGGACGGGTTGATCGTTCTGACGGGTGGGCCTGACAGCGTGCTTAATCGGCAGATCGTGGAAGGACGAACTGCGGAGGCTGGCGCATGGCTGACCCGGCTTCAGGACGCGTTCGGTGACCGCCTCTATGTGGAGCTCCAGCGCCATGGCCGCCGCGAAGAACTGACCGCTGAAAACTGGCTGGTGGACGAGGCCTATGCCCGTGATCTGCCGCTGGTTGCGACTAATGAATGCTATTTCCCCGATCGCGACATGCATTCCGCGCATGATGCATTGCTGTGCATAGCGGCCGGTGAATATCTGACCGTTGAGGATCGCCGCAAGGTCACGCCCGATCATTTCTTCGCATCATCGGAAGAAATGATGGCGCGGTTTGCCGACCTGCCCGAAGCCATCGCAAACACGATCGAAATCGCGCGGCGCTGCACCTATCGTCCGCAAACCCATGATCCCATTCTGCCCAGCTTTCCGACGGAAGCAGGGCGTGACGAGCTGGAAGAATTGCGTGCGCAGGCCGAGGCCGGTCTGAAAGCGCGTCTGGAAATCATCGAACCAGCGGCCTCTGTCGAGGCCTATGAAGCGCGTTTGAAGCTGGAACTTGAAATCATTGGATCGATGGGGTTTCCGGGGTATTTCCTTATCGTCTCGGACTTCATTAAATGGGCCAAAAATCACGACATTCCTGTTGGGCCGGGCCGGGGGTCAGGCGCGGGCTCACTGGTCGCCTGGGCGTTGACCATTACCGATCTGGACCCTTTGCGATTTGGTCTGCTGTTCGAACGTTTCTTGAATCCTGAACGCGTATCCATGCCTGATTTCGATGTCGATTTCTGTCAGGAGCGCCGCGGTGAAGTGATCCGCTATGTGCAGGAACGTTACGGATCTGATCACGTTGCCCAGATCATTACATTCGGAACACTGCAGGCCCGCGCGGTTGTCCGCGATGTCGGGCGGGTCCTGCAATTGCCCCTCGGGCTTGTGGACAAGCTCGCCAAGCTCGTGCCGGCCAATCCGGCCAACCCCGTGACGCTGGCCGAGGCCATCGAGACCGAACCGCGCCTGAAAATGTTTGCCGAGGAAGAGCCGGGCGTCGACCGTCTCCTGGAAATCGCACTGAAGCTGGAAGGTCTGTACCGGAACGCCTCGACCCATGCTGCCGGTGTGGTCATCGGCGACCGTCCGCTCGACGAGCTGGTACCGCTCTATCAGGACCCGCGGTCCGATATTCCCGCCACCCAGTTCAACATGAAATGGGTCGAGCCGGCCGGGCTGGTGAAATTTGATTTTCTGGGCCTGAAAACGCTGACCGTTATTGCGCGCGCGCTGGCCTATATTGAAAAAGCGGGCGGGGTGGTGCCGGATATCGAGAATGCGGCCTATGACGACTCCAAAGTCTATGAGTTGCTATCGACCGGGGCGGGCATTGGTGTGTTCCAGATGGAATCCACCGGTATGCGCGACACGCTCGCCAAGATGAAGCCGGACAAGATCGAGGATTTGATCGCCCTGATCTCGCTGTATCGACCCGGCCCGATGAAGAATATCGATGTCTATGTCGACCGCAAATTCGGGCGCGCCGAAGTCGATTACCTTCATCCGGATCTGAAATCCGTGCTCGAAGAGACCTATGGCGTCATCATCTATCAGGAACAGGTGATGCAGATCGCCCAGATCCTGTCCGGATATTCGCTTGGCGAGGCCGATTTGCTGCGCCGTGCCATGGGCAAGAAACAAAAAGACGAAATGGCGCGCCAGAAAGTGCGCTTCCTCAAAGGGGCAGAGGAAAAGGGCGTATTGCGCGGCAAGGCCGAGTATATTTTCGAACTGGTCAATGAATTTGCCGGCTATGGCTTCAACAAATCCCATGCGGCGGCATACGCTGCCATTGCCTACCGCACCGGTTATCTGAAGGCCAATCACCCGGTTGAATTCCTCGCCGCCTTGATGAGCCTCGACCGCAGCAATGTCGAAAAACTCGCCGTCTATTTCCAGGAAGCGCGGCGAATGAAAACGCCGGTCATGGCCCCCGACATCAACCATTCCGATGCCGATTTTTCGGTGAAAAACGGCGCCGTTGTTTATGCGCTTGGCGCGGTGCGCAATGTCAGTCTGTCGGCGATGGAAGCGCTGGTCGAAGAGCGCAATGCCAACGGGCCCTTCAAGGACTTGTTCGACTTTGCCGAACGCGTTGACCCCAAGCTCCTCAACAAACGCACGCTGGAAAACCTCGCGCGCGCCGGGGCGTTTGACAGTGTGGAGCCGGAGCGAGCGCGGGCCTTTGCCGCTGCGGAAACCCTGTGTGCCATGGCCAACAAGGCGCAGGAAGAACGCGAAACAGCCCAGGTCAGCCTTTTTGGCGGGGCCGATCCGGAAGCTGGCGGGTTGGCGCGCCCGCGTTTGCCTGATGTCCCGCCCTGGACAGCTACGCAGCGCCTCGACGAAGAACTTACAGCGATCGGATTTTATCTTTCGGGACACCCGCTGGATGATCAGGCCGACATTCTGGCACGTCGCGGCGTGGTATTTGTCGCCGATGCACCGGACCGCGTTGCCGATGGCGCCTCGGCGATTCGCATGGCCGGCGTGGTGCGTCGTCGTCAGGAACGCGTGTCGCAACGCTCCGGCAAACGCTTTGCATGGCTGACACTGTCAGATCCTTCGGGTGAGTTTGAAGTCCTTGTAAATCCGGACACGCTGCAATCCTCACGTGATGCCTTGGAAGTCGGCGCGTCAGTCCTCATCAATGCCAGCATTGACGACAAGGAAGAACAGCTCCGCTTCTTTGCGGACAATATCGAAGCCCTGGGTGATGCTCCGGCCGCGGATGGTCTGCGGGTGCGTTTGTCTGTGGATGCACTGGAAAGCGTCAAGGCGCGGCTTGACCGGGCTGCCGACAGCGCAAAAGGCGAGGGCGTCGTACATCTGGTCCTTGCCGTCTCCGATGGAAGTGAAGCCGAATTGCGGCTTCCGGGGCGGGTTCCGACCACGCTGCCGGTCCAGGCCGCCCTGCGCGGCGTGAAAGGTGTGGAAAGCGTCGAGCTGATCTAGGGCGGTTTATCTGTCCAATCGGGCTTGCGCGACGCCGTATTCCCGCCTATATGCGCGCCTGATCACGCACACGGAACTTCGGCTGAACCGGGTTGGGGACGTCGCTCCGGTGTTGCGGTTGGCAATTCTGCTGATCGTGACTCCGTTCCGTGGAGGCCAACCGGAAAAGGAAAAGATCAATGGCATTGCCAGAATTCTCCATGCGCCAATTGCTGGAAGCAGGCGCACACTTTGGACACCAGACTCACCGTTGGAATCCCAAGATGAAGTCTTTCATCTTTGGTGAGCGCGCCAACATCCACATCATCGATCTGTCGCAAACCGTCCCACTGCTGCACCAGGCACTGGTTCGCGTTCGCGATGTTGCCGCCAAGGGTGGCCGTATCCTGTTTGTGGGCACGAAGCGTCAGGCGTCTGACATCATCGCGATGAACGCAAAGCGTTGCGCGCAATATTACATGAATAATCGCTGGCTCGGCGGCACGCTGACCAACTGGGCAACGATTTCAAAATCAATTGCGCGCCTGCGCGAACTGGAAGCTCTTTTTGAAGACGAGCAGGCTTCTGCCGGCTTCACCAAAAAGGAATTGCTGAACCTGACCCGCGAGCGCGACAAGCTTGAATTGTCGCTCGGCGGTATCAAGGAAATGGGCGGTACGCCAGACCTGATGTTCGTGATCGACACGAACAAGGAAGCCATCGCCATCCTTGAAGCGAAAAAGCTCGGCATTCCGGTCATCGGCATCGTCGACACCAATTGTGATCCGGATCCGATCGATTTCCCGATCCCGGCAAATGATGACGCGGCACGTGCGATTACGCTGTATTGCGAGCTCATTGCGGATGCGGCGCTGGCCGGTATGTCGCAGGGCGAAGCTGATCTGGGTGTAGATCTGGGCGCGGCGGAAAACCCGGTTGTCGAACCGGCTCTGGAAGCAGAAGCGGCTCCCGCCGAAGAAGCTGCGCCAGCTGCACCTGCGCCAGTTGAAGAAACTGTCGCCGAGGAAAAGCCCGCTGAAGCTGAAGCGCCTGCCGCTGAAGCCAAGGAAGAAGCCGCGACCGACGCAAAAAAAGAAGAAAAGACTGAAGGCTGAACCTGCCGGAACGTCTGATGAAATCAGGAGCATTACCGATGGCTATTACAGCAGCCCTCGTCAAAGAACTGCGTGACATGACAGGCGCAGGCATGATGGATGCCAAAAAGGCATTGACCGAAAATGACGGCAATATGGAAGCCGCAGTCGATTGGCTGCGCACCAAAGGCCTGTCCAAAGCCGCCAAGAAAGCCGACCGCGTTGCCGCAGAAGGTCTCGTCAGCATCGTCGTTGAAGGCGGTATGGGCGTGGCCGTCGAGGTGAACTCGGAAACCGATTTTGTTGCCAAGAATGCCGACTTCCAGTCCATGGTAAAAGGCATCACATCGGCTGCTCTCACCGTCGACAATGTCGACGCGCTGAAAGCCGCATCGGTGAATGGCAAGCCGGTGGCCGACATGATCACCGACAATATCGCCAAGATCGGCGAGAATATGTCGATCCGCCGCCTCGCGCGCATCGAAGGCGATTGCGTCGCCGCCTATGTGCACAATGCTGCAACAGACGGCATGGGCCGTATCGGTGTTCTTGTGGCGCTCAAGGGCGACAATGTCGACTTTGGCCGTCAGGTTGCCATGCACATCGCCGCCATCAACCCGGCTTCGCTTTCCGAAGCTGATCTGGATCCGGCGATTGTTGAAAAAGAACGCACGGTATTGACCGAGCAGGCGCGCGAAAGCGGCAAGCCGGACAATGTCATCGAGAAGATGATTGGCGGCCGGATGAAGAAATTCTTCGCCGAAGTCACCTTGTTGAACCAGTCCTTCGTCATCAATCCCGACCTGACGGTCGGCGCCGCGGCCAAAGAGGCCGGCGTTGAAATTCTCGGCTTCATCAGAATGGAAGTCGGCGAGGGCGTCGAAAAGAAATCGGAAGATTTCGCCGCCGAAGTGGCTGCCACAGCCAAAGGCGGTTAATTCATTCAAACAGCGCCGGAGCCTTACCGCTCCGGTGCTTTTCTTTTAGGGTTCGCCTCGTGACTGATTCTGCCGGACATACGACCAGCGACAAGCCCGCCACCCGATACAATCGGGTGCTGCTAAAGATTTCCGGTGAAGCCCTGATGGGCGATCAGCAATTCGGCATTGATCTGAACGTCGCTGAGCGTGTCGCGCGCGAAGTGTCTGACGCGGTAAATAGCGGCGTAGAAGTCTGCCTGGTCATTGGCGGCGGTAATATTTTCCGCGGCCTGTCCGTGGCGGCCAAGGGCATGGATCGCGCCGCAGCAGATTATATGGGCATGCTGGCGACGGTGATGAATGCCCTCGCCATGCAGAATTCCCTGGAGCGCGTTGGCGTTCCCACCCGGGTGCAATCCGCCATTCCGATGACGTCGATTTGCGAACCCTATATTCGCCGCCGCGCCATCCGGCATATGGAGAAAGGCCGCGTTGTGATTTTTGCGGCCGGTACCGGCAATCCGTTTTTCACCACTGATACCGCAGCGGCACTACGCGCAGCAGAAATGGGCTGCGAAGCCCTGTTCAAAGGCACGCAGGTTGATGGCGTTTATTCCGACGATCCGCGCAAGAATCCGGATGCCAAGCGTTATGAAACGCTGGACTATCTGGAAGTGCTGTCACGCGATCTGAAGGTCATGGATGCGGCCGCCGTGACATTGATGCGCGAGAACGCCGTGCCTATTGTGGTCTTCAATATTCACAAGCCGGGCGAATTCGCACGCGTTCTGACGGGTGAAGGCACCTGTACGACGATTGGCGAACCCCGTCTCGCCTGACAACAACAAGGGCAATCCGATGAGCGCTACACTTGATATGAAAGATCTGAAACGCCGGATGGATGGCGCCATTGAATCCCTGCACAAGGATTTTGGCAGTCTTCGGACCGGACGGGCATCGGCCAGCCTGCTGGATTCAGTCAATGTTGAAGCCTATGGCTCCTCCACACCCATTAACCAGCTTGGCACGGTCTCGGTGCCTGAATCGCGCATGGTCTCGATACAGGTCTGGGACAAATCCATGGTTGCCGCTATCGACAAGGCCATCCGCAATGCCCCGCTTGGCGTCAATCCGGTGGTTGAAGGCACGATGATCCGCATTCCCATCCCGCCGTTGAACGAAGAACGTCGCGTCGAGCTGACGAAAGCGGCAAGTAATTTTGCCGAACATGCCCGTATCGCCATTCGAAATGTGCGCCGCGATGGCATGGAAACGCTCAAGCGGATGGAAAAAAACAGCGAGATCAGCGAAGACGAGCTGAAATCCCAGTCCGATAACGTCCAGAAGCTGACAGACGATTATGTTGGCAAAGTGGACTCCGACTTGAAAACCAAGCAGGACGAGATCATGCAGGTCTAGGCGATATCGTCTTGGGAGAATTCCATGAGTAATGGCGAAGAGAATGACCGTTCGGTCAGGCATGTCGCCATCATCATGGACGGCAATGGACGATGGGCCAGACAGCGCAACCAGCCGCGCGCCTTTGGCCACAGAAAAGGCGTTGATGCCGTCCGCAACGCCGTGCGCGCCGCCGGTGAACTTGGCATCAAATATCTGACGTTGTTCGGTTTCTCGACCGAAAACTGGCGCCGCCCCAGCGACGAGGTGGATGCGCTTTTCGACCTCATGAAGCGTTTCGTCGATGCCGATCTCGAAAAACTGCACCGTGAGGGCGTTAATGTCCGCATCGCCGGACGCCGACAGGGGCTCTCGGACGACTTGCTGGCGATTATCGAACGCGCCGAACAGCGTACCGCCGGGAATGACAAATGCTTTTTGACGATTGCCTTCAATTACGGTGGCCGCGATGAACTCGTCCGCGCTGCGCGTCAGCTTGCGCAGGATGTCGCGGCAGGGAAAATCGATCCTGATGCGGTCGATGAGGCGTCATTCTCTGCCTATCTCGATACCAAGGGCATGCCGGACCCCGATCTGGTGATTCGGACCAGCGGCGAACACAGAACCAGCAATTTTTTGATCTGGCAGGCGGCGTACGCCGAATTGGTTTTCCTCGATGTATTATGGCCCGATTTTTCCGCGCAACATCTAGAGGAGGCCTTGACCGAATTTGCCTCTCGCCAGCGCCGGTTCGGAGGCGTCGATGCCGCTTGAACCCACACCGGTTCGGCAGCGCGACCCGGCTCTGGCCACGCGGATTATTTCGGCTGCCGTTCTAATTCCGGTTTCGCTTTTCCTTTTGTGGAATGGCGGAATTGCCTTCACCGCCTATTGCGCGGCTTTTGCTGCCGCGATGGCGTGGGAATGGATGCGGATGGCAAATCGCGATGCGCCGACCCGCAGTTTTGCCATTGCATCCGCTGCAGCATCGGGTGCCGTACTCTTTGCGGCCGATGGCGAGTTTTTCTGGATGCTGGCCTGGCCGCTGGCTGGCGCAATCGGCGTTAGTTTTACCGGCAGCGTGCCACTCCTGAAGCGATGGCGTGGCGGATTCGGTGTGTTGTATGTGGCGTTGTCGGTGTCGGCGCTTGCCTCCATCCGCGAACTCAACGGATTCAATGCCGCCGTATTCATTCTTCTGATTGTGTGGGCAGCGGATAGCGCGGCTTATTTTGGCGGCACATGGCTTGGCGGCCCCAAGCTGGTTCCGAAAATCAGCCCCAACAAGACCTGGACCGGCCTTGTTGCTGGCCTCGCCGGCGGCATGCTGGCGGCGTGGGGTTTTGCGACATGGCAAAACACTCCACTGCCGGGCACATTGATTGCGGGATTGGCGCTATCCATAGCGGCCATTACGGGCGATCTTGGCATGTCATTCTTCAAGCGTGTCTTCGGAGTGAAAGACACCGGTGAAATCATTCCCGGACATGGCGGCGTTCTTGACCGCGTGGATGCCTTGATGGCCGCATGTGTGATGGCTTTGTTTCTGTCGGCACTGAACGTGCTTGAGGGGCCGCTTTGAGCCGCCGGATTTCCATACTTGGCGCAACAGGCTCTGTGGGCACGGCCACGCTCGATCTGGTGTCGCGGGCTGAACCTGGACAGTTTGAAATTGTCGCGCTCACGGCGCACTCCAATGTTGCGGCGCTGGCCGAACTTGCAAGGGCCTACCAGCCGGAAATCGCGGTTATCGCCGACGCAAAGCTGACCGATGATCTCCGGGATGCTCTGGCAGGAACGGACATCGCGGTCGCGGGCGGATCGGATGCCCTGACGGATGCGGCGGCGCGTCCCGTCGACTGGACAATGGCCGCCATCGTCGGTTCAGCCGGGCTTCGGGCTTCGGTCGCGGCCCTGCAGAAGGATTCAATCCTTGCCATTGCCAACAAGGAATGCCTGGTCTGCGCCGGTGATTATTTTCTCGATCTGGCTCGATCCCGCGGCGCACAGGTCTTGCCGGTTGATAGCGAACATAATGCCATTTTCCAGGCGATTTATCCCGGCCATGACCGACACATAAGGCGCATCATTCTGACCGCGTCCGGTGGGCCATTCCGGGACTGGTCGCTACAGAAGATGAAATCTGTCACTCGCGCAGACGCGCTCGACCATCCGGTCTGGAGCATGGGTGACAAAATATCGATTGATTCAGCGACGCTGATGAATAAGGGGCTGGAAGTCATCGAGGCCTGCCGCTTGTTCAACCTGCCGCCTGACAAAGTCGACGTGGTCGTCCACCGGCAATCGGTCATCCACGGTCTGGTCGAATATATCGATGGCAGCATTCTCGCGCAGATGGGCAGTCCGGACATGCGTATCCCCATCGCGTCCACGTTGGCCTGGCCAGAGCGGATGCCGACGCCGGCCGACCCCCTCGACCTTGCAGCACTGTCCCGGCTGGATTTTGAAACGCCTGATGAAAACCGGTTTCCAGCCTTGCGGATCGCACGTGAAGCGCTCCTGGCGGGCGAAGGCGCAACCGCCGCATTGAATGCCGCTAATGAAGTCGCCGTTGCTGCATTTCTCGATGAACAGATCGGATTTCTTGATATCTCCGACCTGGTGTCTGCCTGTCTCGAAGAAATGGATGCGCAGGCTTTGCTGCCAAAACGCTTTGCTGGCATAGAAGATGCTTTGCACATTGATGAACTGGCGCGAAAATGCGTTTCCCGCCGGATGATCCGGATTCACGCTTGACGCTGAAGAGGCCCGATTTTGATTGATTTCCTGACCTCCGGTCTGCTGACAATATTCGCCTTCCTCACCGTGATCTCGATTGTCGTCGTGATTCACGAGCTCGGGCATTATTATGCAGGCCGGATGTGCGGTGTTCATGCTGAAGTGTTTTCCTTCGGCTTTGGGCCGACCCTGTTCGCGGTGAAAGACCGACGCGGCACGATCTGGCGCGTCGCCGGACTGCCTCTGGGCGGTTATGTCCGCTTTCTGGGCGATGCGGGCGCGGCCAGCGAGCCGGATACCGAAAAACTGGCCGAAATGCGTGCCAGTCTCGGAGCTGACGCTGATCGCTGCTATCATTTCAAACCGGTCTGGCAACGTGCCTTCATCGCGATGGCAGGGCCGCTGGCCAATTTCATACTCGCTATTACCGTTTTCAGCGTCATGGCTTTTGCTTTTGGTGAACGCGGCACGGAACCGATTGTAGGATCAGTCAGTGAAGGCACGGCAGCAGAAGAAGCCGGCTTTGAAGTCGGCGACCGGATCGTGTCGATTGCAGGTCGTGATATTGACAGCTTCAACGACATTCGCATGGAGCTGATGTGGCGACCCAATGAAATTGTGCCGTTTGAAATAGAACGGGCGGAAGGCACGATCACATTGATGGCCGCTGCGCGACTGGAACGCCGCGCCGATGGCATGGGTGGATTTCGTGAATTCGCCATTGTCGGCGTTGGCCCCACCGACCAGGAATTTCATCGCCGTTTCGGGCCGATCGAATCAATCGGGGCGGGTGTCTCGCGTGTTTTCAGCGTGGTTGAGACCACCGGGCGGTATGTGGGGCGGATTCTCACGGGCAGAGCGCCGGCCAACATGCTGAATGGCCCCATCGGAATCATTACGGTTTCCGGTCAGGTCGCGAACGGCACAATTGATAATGCACCCAATGCCGGCGCCGCCGCTGGCCGGCTTGCATTAAATCTCATTCAGCTTGCCGGTTTTTTCAGTATTGGACTGGGTTTAGTGAACCTGCTGCCAATTCCAATACTCGACGGGGGCCATCTTGTGTATTACGCCTACGAGGCGGTTGCCGGGAGACCGCTCAGTGAGAAGGCACAAGCGATCGGCTTTAAAGTCGGGCTTGCCTTGGTGCTGGGCATGATGCTTCTGGCAACTTGGAACGATTTGGTTTATTTGGGCGGATTAGTTTCCTGATCCGCAAACAAGAATGGCGGCCCGTATGTCGAGTTTTCAGCGCGTCCTGACCACGGCTTTCTATTGCGTATTTTCCCTTGCGCTGCCCATCGGCGTAAGTGGAGCTGCGCATGCGCAAGCCCAGTCGGTTCAGGAAGAAGGGGTGATCGCTCCTGCGCCGCCAGCGCCGGCTGTCTTGCGGCAGGTATTGGTAGAGGGCAATCAGCGCGTCGAAGCTGACACTGTTCTGTCCTATCTCCTGTTGCAGCCCGGCGTGGCTGCAGACCAGCAATCCATCAACCTGTCGATCCAGACGCTT
>Ga0316204_10011034_pt1 | contig 11443 bp, 12 predicted proteins | sample 6monrhotite_MG_2_FD_205661 | JGI IMG/M metagenome (GOLD analysis project Ga0316204, IMG submission 205661) | Microbial mat bacterial communities from mineral coupon in-situ incubated in ocean water Damariscotta River, Maine, United States -... | ecosystem: Environmental > Aquatic > Marine >...
GGAGCTATCTAAGTACCCCAACTTAATTATCACACAAACTTTCTCCAAGGCATATGGGATGGCAGGACTCCGATTAGGAGCATGTTACGCCTCAACGGACATTATACAAACTTTAAATAAGATTAAACCTCCATATAATGTTAATGAACGCACACAACAGGAGGTGCTTCAGAGAATTGAGAGCCTGGATGTATTGAAGAAACACATATCCACTATAATAGCTGAAAGAGAAAGGCTGGGAGATGAATTGCTTCAAATTCCTTTCATTGAAAAAGTATATAATTCCGATGCAAATTTTCTATTGGCTACAGTGGATGATGCAGACAAAAGATATGCAGAAATTTTACAAAAGGGAATTGTAGTTAGAAATAGAACCAAACAGCCGCTCTGCAGTAATACACTTCGTTTTACCATAGGGACAAAAGAAGAAAACGATAGGCTGATGAATGTATTAACCAATTTAGTATGAAACCAAATCAGAAGAAAAAAGTTTTATTTATAGATCGTGACGGTACCTTAATCAAAGAACCAGCCGATGAGCAAATAGATGCTTTTGAAAAATTAGTGTTCTTTCCCCATGTTTTTACCTATTTAAGTAAAATAGCCCGGGAGCTCAACTATGAGTTGGTAATGGTTACGAATCAGGATGGACTGGGAACAAGCTCGTACCCCGAAGATACTTTTTGGCCTGTTCATGATTTTATAATGAAGACCTTGGAGAGTGAAGGCATCCTTTTTTCGAACGTCTATATAGACAAGACTTATCCTGAAGAGCAAGTAGCTACAAGAAAACCAGCCACAGGACTCCTTACCAGTTACTTTTCTGAAGAATATGACCTTTCAGAATCGTATGTAATTGGAGACCGTTTAACGGATATGGAACTTGCCAAGAATTTGGGTTCCAAAGGCATCTTCATAAACCTGGAGACTCAATTAGGCATTAATGAAATAAAGAGCACTAAGAGCGATCTGCAAGAGAACGTTGCACTGGAAACAACCAATTGGAAAGATATTTATGGCTTCTTAAAAACAGCTGCCAGGATTGCTTCGTATTCACGAAAAACGAATGAGACGAATATTTCAATTAGTCTCAATCTGGATGGAACTGGAAAATCTAATATTCAAACAGGGTTGGCTTTTTTTGATCATATGTTAGACCAATTAGCCAGGCATGGACAGTTAGATCTGGATATTACCGTTGAAGGTGACCTGGATGTAGATGAACACCATACCATTGAGGATACTGCAATTGCCTTAGGAGAAGTGTTTCGTATGGCCTTGGGGAATAAGCTGGGAATAGAACGTTATGGCTTCTGCCTGCCCATGGATGATTGCCTGGCACAGGTAGCAATCGATTTCGGCGGTCGTAATTGGTTGGTATGGGAAGCAGATTTTAAAAGGGAGAAAATTGGAGATATGCCAACAGAAATGTTTCTTCACTTTTTCAAATCATTTACAGATGGTGCTAAGGCAAACCTAAACATCAAAGCAGAAGGAACCAATGAACACCATAAAATTGAGTCAATATTCAAAGCTTTTTCCAAAGCAATAAAGATGGCAGTAAAGCAAGATACGGAGAAGATGATACTACCATCTACGAAGGGAATGTTGTAAAAGAGGAGTCAATGAAGATTGTTATTATAGACTATGGTGCAGGGAATATTCAGAGCATACAATTTGCACTGAATCGTTTGGGATACGAAGCAGTCCTGAGTAGTGATCCGGCAATTATTAAGGGGGCAGACAAGGTAATATTCCCCGGCGTAGGAGAAGCAAGTAGTGCCATGGAGAAATTGAAGGAAACAGGTTTAGAAAGCCTCATTCCAGAATTAAAGCAGCCAGTACTGGGTATCTGCCTTGGAATGCAGTTAATGTGCCATTCCTCCAAAGAAGGCAATACAAAAGGATTGGGGATTTTTGATGTTGATGTTGTAAAGTTCTCTGCCAAAGTAAAAGTTCCTCAAATTGGATGGAATCAAATTACAGATTTGAAGACCAGCCTTTTTGATCGGGTACAAGAGCAAGACTATATCTACCTGGTACATAGTTTTTATGCGCCGCTTTGTGCGGAAACTATTGCGATATCTGATTATGAAATGCCCTATAGCAGCGCATTGCATAAGGACAATTTTTATGGAGTTCAATTTCATCCTGAGAAAAGTAGTGCGACTGGCGAGCAAATACTTAAGAATTTTCTGGAATTGTAATAAGCACAAATGTCTTTTGGGCTAAAAACCGGAAGATTAGAATAAGTGAATTAGATTAAGAACATGAGAATAATACCTGCCATAGATATCATTGATGGAAAGTGTGTACGACTTACCAAAGGGGACTATGCCACCAAAAAGGTATATAATGAAAGCCCGTTGGAAGTTGCCAAGGAATTTGAAGCACATGGGATTCAGTATTTGCATTTGGTAGACCTGGACGGAGCAAAATCGCACCAAATAGTAAATCACAAAATATTAGAATCTATAGCGTCCAAAACGGGGTTACGCATCGATTTTGGTGGGGGACTCAAATCTGATGAGGATCTAAGAATTGCTTTTGAATGTGGTGCCAGGCAAATAACAGGCGGAAGTATTGCTGTGAAAGATAAAGCCACTTTTCTGAGTTGGGTTTCGAAACATGGTTCTGAGAAAATTATATTAGGGGCCGATGCCCTGCATGAGAACATTGCCGTGGCCGGATGGCAAGAAACCTCTAAAGAGAAATTAATACCATTTATACAGCAATATCAAAAAAAGGGAGTACAGTATGTTATTTGTACCGATATAAGTAAAGATGGGATGTTAGAAGGTCCGTCTACAGCATTATATAAAAAGATATTAACGAAAACAACCATCATCAAAACCACTATTGGATTAAGTGGTGTGGAAGACGAGGAAATAGCAGGTATTAAGTTAATTGCTAGTGGCGGTATTGCAGCGTATGAAGATTTAAACACACTAAAGGAAATAGGATGTGATGGTGCCATAGTAGGAAAAGCCATCTATGAAAACAGGATATCGTTAAAACAGTTGGAACAATTTATTTTATTGAAATGAACACCATATCAAAAGAAATAAAAGAGAACGCAGTCTATCGGATAGATGAAAACACTCACAAGGTTTCGAAGTGTTTCAGTGGACTAAAAGATGCTGATATATGGAAAAAGCCGAACGAGGCATCTAACAGTATGGGCAACCTTGTTGTTCATCTTTGTGGAAACATAACCCAGTACATCATTGCTTCATTAGGAGAACAGCCCGATACGCGTAATAGAGACCTGGAATTCTCTATCTCGGAAGGCTATAGCAAGGAAGAATTATTAAAAATGCTAACAGAGACAACTCAAAAGGCCAAAGAAATAATTCATGCTGCATCAGATACCCAACTGTCACAAATACGGAACGTTCAGGGATATGAACTAAGTGGGGTAGGAATAATTCTTCATGCAGTGGAACATTACTCATACCATACCGGACAAATTGCCTATTGGGCAAAACTAGGCAACAATAAAGATCTGGGATTCTATGAAGGACTAGATTTAAACAAAAAAAACGATTAACAATAATGCTGACAAAAAGAATAATTCCCTGCCTGGATATTAAAAATGGGCGTACAGTAAAGGGGATAAACTTTGTGGATTTACGTGACGCCGGAGATCCTGTAGAATTGGCGCAGCGTTATGCAGATGAAGGGGCAGACGAACTGGTTTTTTTAGATATATCAGCCACGGAGGAAGACAGAAAAACATTAGCCAATTTAGTACATAGAGTGGCGGAAAAAGTAAATATTCCTTTTACGGTAGGAGGGGGCATTTCATCTGTTGAAGATGTGAGTAGGTTGTTATACAATGGTGCTGATAAGGTTTCCATTAATTCTTCGGCCGTAAAAAACCCGGAATTAATTAATCAATTAGTAGCAAAATTTGGCTCACAGTGTATTGTGGTCGCCATAGACGCCAAAAAGATTGATGGTTCCTGGAAAGTGCATTTGGTAGGTGGGAAAGTACCCACGGAGCTCAACCTGTTTCAGTGGGCTAAAGAAGTTGAAGAAAGAGGGGCAGGAGAAATTCTATTCACCTCAATGGATCATGATGGCACAAAGAATGGGTTTGCCAATGAGGCATTGGCAAAACTTTCCGATGAATTAAACATCCCAATTATAGCCTCAGGAGGGGCAGGGACCGAAAGCCACTTTGCAGATACTTTTATCGATGGAAAAGCAGATGCAGCCCTGGCAGCAAGCGTTTTTCATTTTAAGGAAATAGAAATAAGGGATCTAAAAAGGTACTTAATAGATAAGAATATAGCCATGAGGCTCTGAAAATATAGGATACAATGGAAATTAATTTCAATAAGAATACAGACGGACTCGTTCCTGCCATCATACAAGATGTATATACAAAGAATGTCCTGATGCTTGGGTATATGAACCAGGATGCTTACAAAAGCACATTGGAAAGTGGTAAAGTGACTTTCTTTAGCAGGAGTAAACAACGATTATGGACAAAAGGGGAGGAAAGTGGTAATTTTCTGATGCTGAAGGATATTTCAGTTGATTGTGATAACGATACATTACTAATCACTGTAGAGCCAAAAGGGCCCACTTGTCATAAAGGTACCGGGACCTGCTGGAATACTGAGAACAAGGCCGGAATTCAATTCTTGTCTAATCTGGAAAAGGTAATAGCAGACAGGCAGGTAAACGCTGAAGGTGAGACTAGTTATGTAGCTTCACTTTTCGAAAAAGGAATTAATAAAATTGCCCAAAAAGTAGGGGAGGAAGCAGTTGAAACTGTGATTGAAGCCAAGGATACTAATGATCAGTTATTTCTGGAAGAAAGTGCCGACCTACTTTTCCACTATCTCATCCTATTACGAGCAAAGGGAAAATCGTTAGAGGATGTAACCAACGTATTAGAAAAACGCCAAAAGTAAACTTGTTCTAACAACTAATAGTAAAAAAGATACTGTGAGTAGGTTACCACCAAACCACAAAGAACTTTTCGTAAGAACCATCAGTTTTGAGCATCCAAACCATTGGAGCGTTTTCTTTTAGTATATGGATTGTCACTTCAAGTAAAACTTCATCATGGGTCCTCCAACTTGCATCTTTACATGGTTGTAACACCCATTCATCTTTCTTTGGAATATAGTAGGAGTGGTGTTTAAAGTTAGGAGCGTTGAATTTTTGAAAACGAATCCAAAATCCAGTAATACACTCCTGATTTAAGGGTGATATGGTAATTTTTGAATCCCCATAAGGTCTAAATAACTGCGCCTTATAGCATACTTCCTGAATAATTTTACTACGCTCTATTCCCAATGTATGTAATGCAGAAGTGCCTTCTTCACTGAAAATTAGAGGTAATTGATTGTTCTTTATTTTTTCCATTTTGGTAAGGAACAAATCCCGTTTATTAGGTCCCATAAGTTGATGTATGGGTTCGGTTATGTCAGTATCAATGATATAGAATTTGTAGGTGAGTTCTACATGAACAATTTGATTGGTGTGCGTGTTCTCTACTAAAAAATCGATCTCACCCAGTGTAATTTTCTCCTTCTTGATTTTAATATTGGAATACAAAAATTTGTAGTGCTGTTGTGATGCTAAACACTGTTTAAAAATATGTTCCATTTTATGCCCAAGGCGGATATTATTGGGAATAGGTTGCCTCCGAATAGTTTCGACGTCTATAGGAGGCATCTTAAATTGCTGTAGTCCAAATTGCTCATTAACCCATAAAGGTGGAGTTTCAAGAAATCCTTTATACGCATTTAGTCCAAATGATGTCATCTAACGAAATTAAATGAAACCGTTAAGTTTTCATTAAAAGAACGGAGCATTTTATGAAATAGAGTATTTTTATACGATGGCTATGAAAACAAGAACGGGATTCCATTTCTCCTCCTATGAGGCCCCTGACCAGACTCCATTTGATAAACTTTTTGAAATATTTCAAGAGTTGATTACGCATACCTCGGGAGACGTAGAAGAGGCCTTGGATTGGCTTCGCGAATTAGATAAGGAGTATCAGCTTACAGATGAAGACTACACCATCGATGATTTTATTGAAGACCTGAAAGCAAAGGGGTTTATACGAGAAGAATTTAAGGAAGAAAAAGGAAATGGTGATGGCTCCAAAGGGAAGGGAACAAGATCTATTACTGCTAAGATGGAGCGAATCATTCGCCAGCGGGCCCTTAATCAGATCTTCGGTAAAATTAAACGAAGTGGATCAGGTAATCACAGAACGGGAAAAGCAGGCGCTGGAGATGAACATACAGGTGATTTTAGAGAATATAGATATGGAGATTCATTAGATCATATTTCTATGACCGAGAGTCTCAAAAATGCACAGATACATCATGGTTTGGATAGATTTTCACTAACAGAAGACGACCTGGTAGTTGAGGATACTCACTATAAGGCTCAGATGAGCACAGTGCTGATGATAGATATAAGCCATAGTATGATCCTATATGGAGAAGATAGGATTACTCCTGCCAAAAAAGTAGCAATGGCACTGGCAGAATTAATTACTACAAGATACCCCAAGGATACCTTAGATATACTGGTCTTTGGTAACGATGCATGGCCCATACCCATTAAAGACCTTCCCTATCTGCAAGTAGGACCCTACCACACCAATACGGTAGCCGGCTTACAACTTGCGATGGATATGTTGAGGAGAAAGAAAAATACGAATAAACAAATATTTATGATAACCGATGGAAAGCCAAGTTGTTTGCGACTTCCGGACGGAAATTATTATAAGAATAGTGTGGGGTTAGATGATTTTATTGTTGAGAAATGTTACAATATGGCACGGCAGGCCCGTAAATTGCACATTCCAATTACAACTTTCATGATCGCCCAGGACCCATACTTAATGCGATTTGTTCGTCAATTTACTGAGGCCAATAAGGGAAAGGCATTGTTCACAGGATTAGATGGTTTGGGAGAAATGATCTTTGAAGATTATGAGCAGAACAGACGCAAAAAATTAAAGTAAAAAAAGCTACGTACACATAAAGAAAATTGTTAAACTGAAAATTTTATATGAAAATAGATCATTCTAAAATAAGCACCTTTGGGGCTTTAAAGAAGTCTGGATATGAAAGCAAGAGCATCAAGGACGAATTGCGAAATAATTTAAGAGAAAAAATAAAAAAAGGGGAAACCACCTTTGACGGAGTATGGGGGTATGAAAATTCTGTAATCCCTGAGTTAGAAAGAGCAATCCTATCCAGGCACAACATTAATTTATTAGGGCTTCGTGGACAAGCAAAGACCAGATTAGCCCGACTCATGGTGCATTTGTTAGACGAATATATTCCGATAGTAAAAGGTTCTGAAATCAATGATGACCCATTACGTCCAATTTCCAGGTATAGTAAGACTCTCATTGAAGAGAAAGGGAATGACACCCCTATTTCCTGGTTGCATAGAGCAGACAGGTTTTATGAGAAACTCGCAACTCCGGATGTAACAGTAGCTGACTTAATTGGGGATGTAGACCCAATAAAAGCAGCTAATTTAAGGCTTTCATACGCCGACGATCGTGTAATTCATTTTGGAATGATTCCACGAGCGAACCGTTGTATTTTTGTGATTAACGAACTGCCAGATCTTCAGGCTCGTATACAGGTTTCCCTGTTTAATATATTACAGGAGGGCGATATACAAATTAGAGGATTTAAACTACGACTGCCTTTAGATATACAATTTGTATTTACGGCTAATCCTGAAGACTACACTAATCGGGGAAGTATTGTTACCCCTTTAAAGGATAGGATAGGTTCACAAATATTAACCCATTACCCAAAAGAGATTGCTACTGCCAAAAAGATTACTGCTCAGGAAGCACAATTAGATCAGCGGCAGGTAGAAGTAGTACATGTTCCGGAGTTAGCCAAAGATTTGCTAGAACAGATTAGTTTTGAGGCCAGAAACAGTGAATTTGTAGATGCAAAAAGTGGGGTAAGTGCCAGAACTAGTATTACTGCCTTTGAAAATTTATTAAGTACCACTGAGCGTAGAGTGTTATCCCAGGGCTTGGATAGATCTACCGTACGTTTGTCAGATTTTATGGGAGTAATCCCTGCAATTACAGGGAAAATAGAACTGGTGTATGAAGGTGAGCAGGAGGGAGCCGACGCTGTAGCTGCCACACTTATAGATGACGCTATAAAAACATTGTTTCCAGATTATTTTCCAAAAATTCAAAAATTGGAACAAAAAGATGCAGAAGGGCCATATGATGAACTCATCTTGTGGTTTTTTGATCATCAGGGTCTGGATCTATTAGATGAAAGTTCAGATGAGGAATATAGAACGTTACTTAATAGTATTGTTCCCCTGGAGGCCCTTATTAAAAAATACCAGCCAGAGATTCCGGAGCCTGATTCATTTTTCTTAAAAGAATTTCTTTTATGGGGATTGGTGGCGAATAAAAAGCTAAATAAACACAGGTATACCTCAGGATATCAATTCAAAGATTTGTACGGAAGTTTTATTAGTGAACTATAAAAAAAACCCTGCATATTTATGCAGGGTTTTTTGTGTTAGCCATAACACAAGGGCTCTCATGTTGAACATGAGTTTAAATATCATTAATTCTATCAAAGTTATAGGTCCCCACACGTATTTTTCGATGTTGAAAAGTGAGTGCTGTAATGACCAATAACGCTAGTTGGAGGCTTAAAATTGCAAATCCTGCCGGTAAAAAAGTAGGAGGTATAATAAAATCAGAATAATCAAAATAGCTTAGCAAAATATAAATGGTTTCTGTGAATTTAAAGAGGTAGATCAGGTAGACCCCGTACATGACAAATTCAAAGTTTCTGGCAGCTTTAATTTCACTTGATCCCTCTTTACTAGCTTTCCATAACGTATGTAAAAACATGAAATGAGCGATTGCCATTATGGGGAAAATATAGTTATCTATCTTCAAGAAATAAAAGTTGTTGGTGTAAAGCCCATAAAAACTAAAGAAGATTAGAAATGGCAAAATGCAGATGGTTAATACAAAGCAACTCCTCCAGGAAAAAAAATGTAATAGGTGCTTCATTAAATTGGGGTGCGAGTTTTTATTGTCCGTTATGGATTTTAGAACGGCCAACTCTTTGGGTTTATTACAATATTTTCGGTGAACTGCAGCTTATGTTGAGTAAGCCCCAAAAGGTGTGGTGAAAAGGCGCAAAAAGCATTAAGTGAATTGAGAGGAAATTACTTTTTCCGCAACAGCGGGAATATTTTAAAATATGTAATACTTCTCCACATCCATTCCAATGGTCCATAGTAGAATTTATAAAACCACCACTTACTGATGATCATTTGAAGGATGATTATAAGAATGGCCAATAAAAAAGTATACACGTTTCGTAGTTCGCCAACATAGTTTAAGCCCCACCCGTAAAATATAAAGGTTCCAATAATACTTTGAAGAAAATAATTAGTGAGTGCCATTCTGCCGTAGGGGATAAAGGCACTTAACCATCGCTTTCCTTTAACCTTATTAAACCCTAGAACAAATAGACATACAAGAATAAAAGTCATTGCCAGGTTGTTGAGATCAAATGCGGTTAATCCAATCATGGCAGGCCAATTATCAAAAGTTACGTTAGCTGCTATTTGTGCAAAAGAAGCAAATGCAATAACTAATGAGACAAAAAATAACCCTATAGACCAGTAGAGTACATTCTTCGTTAACCGTATTTTATTGAAATAATTTCTGAAATACCCAACACGTCCTATAAAAAGACCTAATAGAAAAAAGCCATAGGTTAAATAACCCCTTGAGAATACCCCCAGTTGAAATTCCATTTTCATGATATGTCCATCTACCATATTACTCTGAAAGACATGTAACAAGGAGCCGTTTTTAATAATATCAAAATACGCTATGATTTCCGGGCTGTTAGGGGAGAACTCTCCGGGTGTAAAGAGATTACCGCCATGGGTGGTCAAGAAAATTATATAACGGCCCAAGCCTAAAAAAAGTAACGAAGCCACTCCTAAAGTCCATTTATTTTTGATACTATAAAATGGGATTAAGAAGATTCCTAAAACAGCGTAAATAGTAAGGATATCTCCCCTGTAAAAAAGACTGTGTACATAGCCAATTACTAATAAAATTACAAGCCGCCATAAAAACCGAAGTTTAAAATCTACTCCTTTTTTATGTGCATTGTCCATTTGAATAAAGAAACTCAATCCGAAAAGAAATGAGAATAATGCAAAGAACTTACCACGGAGTATAAGAAATATAAAACCATCCACAACATAATCCACTACCCCAAGATGTGTTGCCTCCAAGGCGCCCTCCGGAGCAGGAGCGCCCATATAGTTTTCAACCATGTGTACAATTACGATACCTGCCAAAGAAAATCCACGTAGGGCATCTACAATGTCCATACGACCCGCAGTACTTTTTAGTTTCATAAAGATTCCTTGAATGTTAGTGCGGTCATTTCATACAGATAAAGTATTGAAGAAAAGCTTGCACAATTTATTACAAATATTCACCTAAAGTCATTTAAAAACCAATTAGATTATAAAAACCTAATTGGTTCAATGATATGTAAGTAAGCATTCTTTATGAAAGCCACGTTTTTCTATCTGCTAATCTTACGAAAAATAATAAAACAACTCCTATTGAAATAACAAGAAGAGGAATAATGATTCCTTCTGTCTGCCCATATACTTCTGTTGCATTGGTCATAAAAAATGCGTATCCCATTTGAATAAGAATGCCTAATAACGAGATTGCCAAGGCAGCTTTGGCCCATTTTTTACGTAAGAGTAGGCCAATACATCCTATAGCTCCGCCCCATACTGCTAATGCAAAAGCAGCCGTAACCCAAGCTGGGGTATTTTCCATTAATGCTACTTGATCCGCTGGCATTTGTGCTTGTATTTCTTCTTTCATAAAAGCTTGGCCCAGATAGTTCATTACACCCATTAGGTTCCAAAGAAGTGCTAGCACACTTACAACCCAAAACCATACAGGTGGTTTTACTGTTTGTGAATTTGTCATCATTAATAGTTTAGTTGTTGAATGACTACAAAATACAAAATTTATAAATAGCACATTCTTTCTTACACCAATTGATACGTTCTTAGGTCGCAGTCCATTAAACTGAGGGGCTATCAAATAAGTGCTTTTGGCCATAAAAGGAATATGTATATTTAAAATCTCTAAACGAAAGATGGAAAAAAAATATTCATATTTAGTGCGCCTGCAATATTTAGGATTTCGATACAGTGGCTGGCAGAAACAACCCGGTCAACGAACCATAGAGAGCATGCTTCAAAAAACGTTGAAATTTATAGCCCCTGAGAAAAAATTTAAGATTGTTGGAGCGGGTAGAACCGACGCCAAAGTTTCTGCATTGCAGGGAGCTATGCAATTATTTACCGAACACGGCCCTATAGAAGATAGTAGTAGCTT
>Ga0316204_10011035_pt1 | contig 11441 bp, 5 predicted proteins | sample 6monrhotite_MG_2_FD_205661 | JGI IMG/M metagenome (GOLD analysis project Ga0316204, IMG submission 205661) | Microbial mat bacterial communities from mineral coupon in-situ incubated in ocean water Damariscotta River, Maine, United States -... | ecosystem: Environmental > Aquatic > Marine >...
CCAAAGGTCCATTAGCGAGTATTAATGCAATTACTGCTGTTGCCATTAAAAGCAAACCACTAGTGGTTTGTTGATGAATGAATTGTTCAAAAGGTGTAAGTATTTTGTCGAATGATTTTTCCCAGGGGGAATGAAATATTCCTTTTCCTTTATATTCGTCTGATACTTTATTTTCGTTGGCCATTATTGTTCTCGCGATTTTTTTATATATAGTAACGCGGCTATTTTTTTATTCTCGATATATACAGAGTTTATAGCGTTACTTAATCAACGTAATCTACGTTATCCTATTACCCTAAAGATCATGTTCAGATGGTATTGATCATAATTAGTTCAAATTAGCATTAATACCAGATAAATTCCTGTAAAAGTAGTTAAAATTTATGTGGTTATGAATCATTCTTATAGAGTAACAATAATTATACTTTAACGGTATTATTTATAGTACCTAAGTATTTTGGTAATAGTATGAGTAGCAGTAATCTTAAAAACACAATACGTTCACAGCGAGAAATGTTAACAGCGTTACTAGGCGGGGAAATGTACGATCTGGCGGTTAATTCTGTAAGTTTAATCAATAGTCGTAGTGAATTGGGTGCGTTATTATCTAATGCATTGCCAAGACTACCTTACTGTAAACACCTTTATGTGCTGAACGCTGATGGAGTACAGGTTACGGATAATATGACTCAGGCTGGTGCTGATACAGAGCATTTTGGGCGCAATCGTATGGATCGCCCTTATATGGAAGGAATAATCGGTACAACGGATTTTAAGCTATCTACAGCCTATATTAGTCGCAATAAAAAAAGACCTTCTTTCACCGCGGTACAAGTTATACGAAATTCAATTGGCGAGCGTATCGGATTCCTTGGAGCTGATTTTGATTTACGGGAATTGCCGGGAATTAAAGATGCATATCAGGAACCGGATAACTGGAGACAGATAAAAGGTGACCCTGCCATACGTAGTGTAGTGTTTAATCAGCAGCGCGCCGATAGTTTGATGGATGAGCATTTAAACGAAATATTACCCATTATGAATGAGCTTATGACAGAACACGGCGTTTTTCATGGCAAGCTACACTTTTCTAGTAGTCGAGCTACGATGTGGTTAGTTGATGACCCATTTAGTTATAGAATATTAAGCTTCGATGAGCTCATAGATCCGAATATTTGTTTGGCTTATCCTCAACGTAAGTATCATGAAAGGGCTATTGTTCCAGCCGATAAAATAATGCCGATATTTGAACTGTTTAGCACCTTACGCTTTGCGGATGAAAACATTTATTTAAGAGCTGGCTCGTTGAATGTAATAAACGGTATGGTGGGTTTAAATTTTTCATGTGATGGATCGCATTATATGCGTTTTGATGAATTTCTGGAAAAGAGTACTGACTTCTGGTTTGGTTTAAATAGTTAATCTAATTTGCGTTCGATGCGTACTGCCTCGATTAAAAAGCACATAAAAATTTGTATAGAAGTTAGTGGTTTTTAGTTGGAGAAACTAAGTGCCAATAGTATCTTATTCAAGTATTTTCTTTTTATGGCGTGCATATAAAATGTAATATAAAACATCTGTTGTAATTGCCATGACAAAAAACGATGTGACATTGTCAGAGAAAAAATGTCCTCCAGCTGCTATCCGAGCAAGGCTAACTAGGCAACCATAAGTAACGGCTATTGCTAATGCTCTTCTTCTATTTTTAAATAGAAGAGCTAATGCTAGAGTAAAAAAAGCAGCTGAACCGTGTCCTGATGAAAATGAGCAATTTTTATCGCATTCCTGGCTGATAACAAAGGCCGGTGTGAATTCTTTTGTGCCGTTAAATTCCATTATATGTGAAGGTCTTGCACGACCAAAATTGTCTTTAAATATAGCGTTTACAATTATCCCAGATCCTATTACTAGAACCAGAATTAAAAATCCTGTTTTTCTGCCATCAATGTTAAAGATATTTTTATTTGTATATTTATTGAATAGCCACAGGATAACTAATGCCAGGAGGGTAAATATTAAAAATGGCTTTACACTTTTATAAAGAAACCTTTCCCACCAACTGCCCTTAAGATGAAAGCCGTTGTCAAAAAACAGGCTTGATACCTGAATATCCACCGTTGGAAATGTAATAAATGCCACAGAGCATAGTAGGAAGCATATTAATAATATTTGAGTATGTGTCTGTTTTATATAATTCATGATGTCAAATTGGTTGTATGTTGGTGAAGGAGGGTGCAGATAAGCTATCTCTATTTTTATTTTGCTGGGCAGTTATCTAAGAGGGCGCATGCCTTAACCAATTGCTCCTATATAAAACAGAAATTGTATGAATGTTAGCTGGCCTGTTGTGGCCACTAACAGCCCATATTAGTTGCGGGAAGAATAAACGCTCTATAATCAAAAATCTACTCATAATCAAAGGTCTCAAGGATTATAAGTGTTGTTGATTCCTCAGTGCATGCATAGCCAACTATTCTACAAGCCTCGTACATTGGCTATTCTGATTCGGTATTGTGAATATTAATGTAGAGGAGTCTCTCTGTGGCTGATGTGGCAGCGTATCAGTGGTCATTGACAGCAATATTCTGCTTACTTAAAATGCCCGTCAGAACTGCCTGTGCGCTTATCTCTATATGCCTTTGACGGCTAAAGAATTGCTTAGTGGAGTGCATGATACAGCTGTTAAAAGCTTATTGTGTGATGTTCAACCCAGGTTTTAGACTCAAATCGTTTATTTTCCCTGTTTTCGGGCAGAATTACGCTTGTAATGAAACTAAATGCTCCCATATACGTCCATATGGTCCTAATTATTTCTTTTTCCAAATAAGTTTCTAATTTTCATGAAAAGCAGCAAATTATTTAATCTTAGTGTTTCTCATACTTCATTTACAATAATATTTACCACGCTATTGTTTGTGATCACTAATGCCCTGAATTTTGATAAAATTGCAAAATGGTTTTATTTGGGCGATTCACTTGAATATTCAGCGCTAATTGCCTATTTAGTTCTTGGCTTAAGCCTTTTCATGGTGTTCTTTATTCTACTGGCTCACCGCTCGACGATTAAGCCTCTAGCAATTTTCATCACGATATTAAGTGCAGCAGTAACTTATTTTATTTCCAAATATAATGTTGCTATTGATAGATCGATGTTAATGAATGCGGTATACACCGATTCCTCAGAGGTTACCGGCTTATTGTCCGTACAGATGATCCCCTATGTAATATTCTTAATGGTGTTGCCAGTACTGTTAATATTATCTGTCAAAATCACTTTCAAAAGCCCGGCAAGGTATTTGTTTTCTTCTGTAAAGTTGGCTGTTTTAGCATTTGTTATTGGTGTTAGCTCGCTATACGCTAAATTTGATAGTATTCATCGAGCGGGCAATATATCTGAAAAGTACATTATACATTCGCTTGTCCCCGTAAATTTCCTAAGAAGTATCGTTATTTCAGTATCTCGTACTATTGAGCCACTGTACGCAAGTAATAGAAAAGAAGTAGTGATTACAGGTAGCGTTACATCAGAAGATGATTTGCTTGTAGTGCTTGTAATTGGAGAAACAGCCAGACAAAAAAGCTTTAGTTTGTATGGCTATGACAGAAAGAACACTAACCCTGTTTTATCAAAAGAAGAAGATCTTTACCTTCTTAATGGAATAGCTCGCAAGGGTACAACCTTATATGCACTGCCAGAGATTCTGGAAAAAAATGATATTAAACTGCCCGCTATTACTTCTAAGTTAGGTATAGATACATCCTGTTATGTTAATTATTCGCTCTATGATAACTGTACTTCTGTGGGTGAGGTCGAGGTTTCAAATTGCGGGCATGGCGGTAAATGTTATGACGAGGATGTGCTTCCATTATTAGATAATAATCTTAAATCCTACAGCTCTGGACATCGATTTGTCGTATTGCATCTTGGTGGTGGTAGTCACGGGCCTATTTATAGAGATAGACATCCTGAAGAATTCCAGATTTTTAAGCCGATGTGCCTGGATGCTGATGTTGTTAATCAATGCACTGTAGAAGAGTTATATAACTCCTATGACAATACAATTCTTTATACAGATTTCGTTTTGGGTGAAATAATAAACAGGTTAGAACACTCAGAAGCGCCGTATGTATTTATTTACTTATCGGATCATGGTGAGTCTCTAATGGAGAACGGGCGTATTTTCCATGGCATGCCACCAGGCATACCGTTACCCGCAGAGCAGGCTCAAATTCCTTTAATTGTTAAATCTTCGGTACCGATATCGATAATTGAGCGAGAGGAATATTTGCAGCAAGATGTTTTTGATACGGTGCTTGATTTGTTTTCTATAGAGTCTGAAGGTTTTGATAAAGAGGGGAGTTTTATTAAAAAAAATATTACAGATAATAATTTTGTAGAGGCTGTAGAGAAAAATTCTGATTAGTTTAAACAGTAAATTAATTTGTGAATTTTTATGAGTGAAACACTTATTGATATCAAAGAAAAACTGGAGCCTTAATAGTTCATTGGGGTGAGAATTAATCTAGACATTTTAGTCGCTATAGCACAATAATTAATTTAAAATAACGCTATGCAGACAAATAAATCACCTTTATTAATAAACTCAAACCTTCGTAACTTATTAATATTGTTCTTAGCGGTATTTTTCATTGCTATTGGCTTTTATGGCAGTGATCCGGAATATTACACAGCCAGTCAAATCAATCTATTTCTAACACTTAATAAATCACTGTCTATCACCCCAGAATTCTGGCTAAATGTCACAGAACTTGGAGACGTTGCTGTACTTCTGCCGATACTCTCCTTATTTATTTTAAAAGATGTACGAGTATGGGCAGCTATATTTGGTTCAATACCCCTTGGTCTTATTTTAACTCACGGTAACAAGGCGTTGTTTGCAATGCCAAGACCGGCTGCAATAATCGATGTAGAAAAATTTGAAGTTGTTGGCAGGGTGCTAACGGGTCACACAAGCTTGCCATCAGGTCATACACTAACAATTTTTGCCATCATGACGGCAGTACTAGGTGTTTTGATTTTATACAGGAAAACACAGCATCCATTCTTATGGTCAATCTTTATAGTGCTTTTTACATCTGTAGTCGCTATATCCCGTATTGCCGTAGGCGCGCACTGGCCTATTGATGTACTAACAGGTGCAGTTTTAGGTATTATTTCGGGAATCAGCGGTGTGTATTTAACGTATAAATATAACGCCTGGTGGATGTGGATGAGCAATGCAAAATTCAGTTATTTCCACATTATAATATTATTGCTGTTTATCTACGCATTAATCTCCAGACAGCATTTTATTCCAATCTATGGACTGTCCCTGGTCATATCCATTTTTGTTATTACAAATTTAATATTCACAAGATACAGAAGACGTTAGTTTTATGAGCAATATATTATTCCTAAATCGAAAATGGGAAATGTCTTCCAGTCGTTTTATTTTGTTATTTTCGGTATTCAATACTCTGCTATTTAACTTTTCTGTATTTCACTATCTGAATTCCAATCTTGATTTATTGTCCATGAGCGGTATATCCATTACCGCTTCCATTACGACTCTGATATATATCGTAAATGTAACAACCTTATCGCTGCTTGTGCTGATAACGCCGCATCTGTCAAAGTTGTTTTTAATTATTACAGCATTAATTAATGCTGCAGCTCTTTATTATATAAACTCATTTCAGGTTGTTCTCGACCTGACAATGATAGGTAATATTTTCAATACAAGGGTATCCGAAGCTAGCGAATTGCTCGTTTCAAGCACGTTATATATCTATATTTTAATGTTTGGACTCATCCCGGCTTATGTTGTATTCAGAACACGCATTGCCCCGATAAACAGGTTTAGAGTCTCTATCAACCTTGTTATCGTGATTGTTGTGGGAGTGACTTTAATTTTAATTAATGCCTCGGGCTGGCTGTGGATCAGTAAGCATCGAAAAATGGTGAGCGGTAAAATACTGCCCTGGTCTTATGTTATTAATTCTGCGCGTTATACCGCAGAGAAACTAAAAAGCAAGGCAGAACCCATCTTGCTACCCGATGCTGTTTTCTCAAATAAGGATAAAGCCGTAGTGGTTTTAGTTATTGGAGAATCGGCACGCTCAGCTAATTTCAGTCTGTATGGCTATGAGAAAGACACTAATCCATATACGAAAACGGATGACATACTGGTTTTTAATAAAACCAATTCCTGCTCAACTTATACAACAGCATCAATCGCCTGTATCTTGTCTCATGGGAAAGACAAGGATGAGTATGAAAACTTGCCCAGTTACCTAACAAGATTGGGAGCGGACGTTGTCTGGCGAACGAACAACTGGGGTGAGTCGGATATTAATGTTGCAGAGTACATAAAGGAATCCGATCTCATAAAAGACTGTCAACCTGGAACATGTGATCTCGATGAAAATTTGTTAATTGGCTTGCAACAAAGAATTGAAACCTCTAACAAAGATAAAAGTCTCGTTGTAATGCATTTAAAAGGTAGTCATGGCCCTAGCTATTACTCAAGATACCCTGCAAAGCTGGAAAAATTTACGCCGGTATGCCGCCATGAGGAGCTCAGCAAATGTACATACGATGAATTGATAAATGCTTATGACAATTCCATTGTTTATACAGATTACGTATTGCATAAAATTATTAGTATGCTCAAGGATATGGGCAACACATCATCCATGATGATATACATTTCCGATCATGGTGAGTCCCTGGGCGAGGACGGTATGTATTTTCACGGCGTTCCCTATATGTTCGCACCTGATTACCAGAAAGATGTTCCTTTTATTATGTGGCGCTCAAATGAGTTGATCGCACATCAAGGAATTAAAAACCAGGATATAAAACAATCTGGCCAGTTCAGCCAGGCGAACATCTTTCATACTATTATCGGTGCTCTTGGTGTCAAGACAGAAATCTATGACAGTGATTTGGATGTAATACATTCGAATCAGAAGGACTTTGAGATGGCTACAGAGAAGTAGTTCTAGATTAAAAGAGCATGCATATGCCGCTAAATAACCTGTTTGTGCGGAATGCCTGTTCTTAATAGGAGCTTATAAATGATGTTTATGGGAGAAATTATTATTTATTTTAGGCGTAAAAAAAGCCGTCCTAGGACAGCTTTAAATACTTTTTTGGTGGAGATGGCGGGACTCGAACCCGCGTCCGCAAGCACTCCGCTTTAGGCTCTACATGCTTAGATTTCGCCTTTTAATTTAATCGCTCAAGCTCCGGCAGATCAGGATTTTAAGCAACGAGTCTGTTTAGGTTTTAATGTTTTAGCCTCAGTCCGACTAGAACACGATCTTGTATAAGATGACTCCCGAAATCCAACGCCTACAAGCAAGCACTGGCCGGAAGGCAATCTACTGGTTATTAAGCAGCGATTGCGTAGTTGTTATCGTTAGCAACTATAATTTTGCAGAAGTATTTACGAGGACACTGCAATCCTCGACATGCACCATAAAGTTTTGTTACCCACGTCGAAACCAGAATCATCCCCGAAGCTGAGCATTAACAATTAGACACTTTAAACGATTAAAGTTCTCAGTAATTTACACTATTTGTTAAACAACTAATAGCGCTCACTTATGGATTATATGGAGCCTCAATCTGTGATTTAAAGGGGTGATAGCGATAAATTGTTATCTATCATCGCTATCTTCCCAAAATAGGTGGTTAAGCCTGCCAACAATTCTACAGATCAATGCCTTACATTGGTAGCAGTAGACTCCGCATTGCTTTAAAATCACGCCCTTAAAGCCAACCCTTCATTATTTGAGGCAATCAATGCAAACTTTTCGTGGCTCCCCCGCGCTATCAAGCTTTCGTGCAGAGAAATTACTTAGTCAATTACAGTCTTCAGTATCGTCTATTACCCATGTGTATGCAGAGTATGTGCATTTTGCAGATGTTGAAGGTGAGTTATCTGCTGAGCAAACGACTACCTTACAAAAACTTTTAACTTATGGCCCTGCATATTCTGTAGAAGAGCCTGCTGGTGAGTTACTGGTGGTGATTCCTCGATTTGGTACTATTTCTCCATGGGCCTCAAAAGCGACGGATATTGCACATAATTGTGGTTTGCAGTCTGTACATCGTCTTGAGCGAGGTGTGGCTTACTACATCCAGGCTTCAGGTACGTTGGGTGATGCCGATATACAGTCGGCTAAAGCATTAATACATGATCGTATGATTGAAATTGTGTTAAATGACTTTAATGAAGCCGCTGCATTGTTTGATCAGGCTGAGCCTGCAGCAGGTGGTCATGTCGATATTCTGAGTGGTGGCCGTGATGCCCTGGTTAACGCAAATTCTGAGCTTGGTCTGGCGCTATCGCCGGATGAAATCGATTATTTAATGAATTACTTTGAGTCAGATAAGCGCAACCCCGGTGAAGCTGAGCTGATGATGTTTGCACAGGCAAATTCCGAGCATTGCCGGCATAAAATTTTCAATGCCGACTGGGTGATTGATGGTAAAGAGCAGGATATCTCGCTATTTGGCATGATTCGTAATACCTATAATAAATCACCTACCGACATCTTAAGTGCCTATCACGACAACTCGGCGGTTATGGAGGGTCATGTTGCCGGGCGCTTCTTTGCGGATGTGAACACCGCTGAATACACATTGCATCAGGAATCGATGCCGATTTTGATGAAGGTAGAGACGCATAACCATCCAACAGCCATCTCACCATTTTCCGGTGCAGCGACAGGCTCGGGTGGTGAGATTCGTGATGAGGGTGCAACCGGGCGTGGCTCTAAGCCGAAAGCAGGTTTAAGTGGATTCTCTGTATCTAACTTGAAGATTCCAGGTTTTGATCAGCCTTGGGAAACGGACTATGGCAAGCCAGATCGTATTGTTTCAGCGCTAGATATTATGATTGAAGGGCCGTTGGGTGCTGCGGCCTTTAATAATGAATTTGGTCGTCCGAATATCAATGGTTATTTCCGTACTTTTGAAGAAACGACACCGGGTGTTAATGGAGATGAAGTGCGTGGTTACCACAAGCCGATTATGTTGGCGGGTGGTTACGGCAATATGCGTAAAGAGCATATCGACATGATTGATATGCCAGCAGGTACACCGGTTGTATTACTGGGTGGCCCGGCCATGCTAATTGGCCTGGGCGGTGGTGCGGCGTCTTCAATGGCGTCTGGCGAAAGCGCAGAAAATTTAGACTTTGCTTCGGTGCAACGTGGTAACCCAGAAATGGAGCGTCGTTGTCAGGAAGTTATCGACCGTTGCTGGGCAATGCGTAAAGAAGAAAAAGATAATAATCCAATCATCTGGATACACGATGTAGGGGCTGGTGGTATTTCAAATGCATTACCCGAGTTAGTTAATGATGGTGGTTGTGGGGCTGAGTTTGAATTACGCGAAGTGCATATCGATGAACCCGGTATGACACCAATGGAGATTTGGAGTAATGAATCGCAAGAGCGTTATGTAATGGCGATTGCGGTTGATCAGCTGGAAGATTTTAAGGCTTTATGTGAACGTGAGCGTTGCCCATATGCTGTACTGGGTTACACAACCGATGCTAAAGATTTAAAAGTTCACGATAAGCATTTCGATGATTACCCGGTGGATATGCCGTTGGATGTATTGCTTGGTAAACCACCTAAAATGACTCGTGATGTAAAACACGAAGAGATTAAACACAAGCCATTTGATACATCAGATATTGATATTAAAGATGCCGCAGAGCGTGTATTGCGTTTGCCATCTGTAGCGAATAAAACGTTTTTAATTAGTATTGGTGACAGAACCGTTACCGGACAAATTACCCGAGACCAGATGGTCGGCCCATGGCAAGTACCTGTTGCTGATGTTGCGGTAACTGCGACATCATTTAATGTGCACACTGGTGAGGCCATGGCGATGGGTGAGCGCACGCCAATTGCATTACTGGATGGTGCAGCATCGGGTCGTATGGCAGTAGGTGAGGCAATTACTAATATTGCTGCCAGTGCGATAAATAAAATGGGCGACATTAAATTGTCGGCAAACTGGATGGCACCTGCAGGTCACCCCGGTGAAGATGCGGTGTTATTCGACACGGTTAAAGCAGTCGGTATGGAATTATGCCCCGAGCTGGATATTGCGATTCCAGTGGGTAAGGATTCTATGTCGATGAAAACGGTATGGAATCAGGATGGTGAAGAAAAATCAGTAACAGCACCTTTGTCATTAGTGATTACTGCATTTGCACCAGTGAGTGATGTGCGTAGCACCATGACGCCACAATTAAGTTATCAGCAAGGTACATTGTTAATTGCGATAGATTTAGGTCGTGGTAAAAAACGTATGGGTGGCTCAGCGCTTGCGCAGGTATATAAACAAATTGGTGATACACCTGCTGATTTGGATGAACCTAAATTACTAAAAAGTTTCTTTACAGTGATTCAGGATTTAAATCATCAAGGTAAAATTTTGTCTTATCACGATCGTTCAGATGGTGGCCTGTTTACAACGCTATGCGAAATGGCATTTGCGGGCCACTGTGGAATGAATGTTGATATCGCAGGATTGTGTGGTGGTGAAGGTGGTGATACCGCAGCGGCCTTATTTAATGAAGAGCTAGGTGCGGTTATTCAAATAAGCTCAAACGATATCGAATTTATTATGAATGATTTACGTGCTGCAGGTTTGGGTGATTGCAGTCATGTCATTGGTACAGTTAATCAGTCAGGCAAAATCGCTATCTACAATGATGTAGATCCAGTATTTGAAGATACGCGTGTGAATTTACAACGTATGTGGTCTGAAACAACACATCAAATGCAAACACTGCGTGATAATCCAGTGTGTGCTCAACAGGAATTCGATTCTATTCTTGATGAAAAAGATCCGGGTATTACACCTAAATTAACTTTTGATTTAGATGAAAATGTTGCCGCATCATTTATAGCGACAGGTGTTAAACCAAAAATGGCGATACTGCGTGAGCAGGGTGTTAATGGTCAGATAGAAATGGCTGCCGCGTTTGATCATGCTGGATTTAATGCTGTTGACGTTCACATGAGTGATATTTTAAGTGGTCGTGTTTCACTAAAAGATTTTAAAGGTTTGGTAGCCTGCGGTGGTTTTTCATATGGTGACGTTTTAGGTGCTGGTGAAGGCTGGGCAAAAACAATTCTGTTTAATGAAAAAGCACGTAATGAATTTAGTGAGTTTTTTGCACGCGAAGACAGCTTTGCACTGGGTGTATGTAATGGTTGCCAGATGCTATCAAATATTAAAGAACTTATACCTGGTGCTGAGCATTGGCCGCATTTTGTACGCAATGTGTCAGATCAGTTTGAAGCACGTTTTAGTACGGTAGAGGTAATGGATTCGCCATCTATCTTCTTGCAAGGCATGGCGGGTTCACAAATGCCGATCGCCGTCGCACACGGTGAAGGTCGTGCCG
>Ga0316204_10011036_pt1 | contig 11439 bp, 10 predicted proteins | sample 6monrhotite_MG_2_FD_205661 | JGI IMG/M metagenome (GOLD analysis project Ga0316204, IMG submission 205661) | Microbial mat bacterial communities from mineral coupon in-situ incubated in ocean water Damariscotta River, Maine, United States -... | ecosystem: Environmental > Aquatic > Marine >...
AGCGATTTTTATGGATGATGTAGGAGATGAAGAATTTAAATATCTGCTTAATCAGCATAAGGGAAGAGGGAATTAATAGTGAATTATTATATGTATGATTTCAAAAATGTTTGTAGGATTTGGTTTATTTTCTTTTTTAAAATGTTTTAGTTAGCAGGTCATTTGTTAATAATTCTTTATTGAATTATTTGCATGATAAAGGCTCGATTCAAGTTGACAGGTGAAAATCAACTATTTAAAGAGAGTGAGAAAAATGAACAAAAGTGAAAAATGCAAATTGATAAACAAGACAAATGTCCGGCCGATTTTACTGCAGGGACATAGCAGGCATACCTATCATATACAACCTAACTCCACGGTTATCGCTGATGAAGTAGATATACGAGGGCTTGCTATGGTTGAAAAACTTGTTTCTCGCGGTGTTCTGGCTGTACAGGATGTGGATGATAGTAACTTGTCAACAAAATCTACTGAAAGAACAAGCGCCAGTGCAAAAGAGAGTAAATCTACGAAATCCGTAGCTGATACTGATGCGAGTAAAGAAAAAAAGCAGGCTTCCAGATCAAAGAGTAAAAACTAGTTAATTTTAATAGTTTGATGGCGACTGGTTAGGACGTTCTATAAACAAGTTATATATACGGAGGCTTATAATGGCTACCCCTACTTATCCTGGTGTTTATGTCGAAGAAGTTTCAAGTGGTGTTCGCCCGATTACGGCTGCGAGTACATCAACGGCAGCATTCATTGGACAAGCACAAAAAGGCAGTCTCACAGATGCTGTGAGAATATTTAATTTTACCCAGTTTCAAAATCTTTATGGCGACTTTATACCGGGGTCGCATCTTGCGCATTCAGTGTTTCAGTATTTCAATAATGGTGGTAGTCAATGTTATATCGTGCGGGTTGGTAGTGACAGTGCGCTACCGGCAAACATTGCAATTAATGACCGTGTGGTGGCGCCAGATACCAATCAAAGTTTACTAATAGAAGCGGTGAGTGCCGGTGTTTGGGGTAACAGTATTGAGGTTAGAATCGAAAATGGTTCTAGTCAGCCAGCCAATGAATTTAATTTATACGTTTTTGTAGAAGATGATCCGGTACCCAGAGAAAGCTTTGAAAATTTAAGTATGGTGCCTACTGCTGCCAATTTTGCTGACGCTGTAGTCAGCACTTCTAACTACATTCGAGTCACGGTGAACCAGGCAAATGATAATGCAGTCGCGGGTACCAGTCTTGCGTCTAGTGCACCTGTATTACCACCACCTGCAGGTGAAACTCAACTACTGATTAACATCGACGGAGACGGTTATCAAAAAATAGACTTACAAACTGCCGTTGGTGCCGGTGTGGTAGATGCACTGGATACGCCGGCAAAAGTAGTATCGGCATTAAATGCGGTTATTCAGGGTGATGTAGGCGCGGGCTTGCCTGGCTTAACAAAAAATCGTGCATCAACCAATCAAACATCATTTGATAGTTTTGTAGCAAGTTTATCGGGTGGTGTTTTATTATTGTCATCCGGGACCGCTTCCGCTGGTTCATCTGTTAACGTCGCACCGGCACCCGCCGCTGAAGATATTACCGGATACCTTGCTTTAGGTCAGGTTAACGGTGGTGTTGAAACCTTAGGTGGTGCAGTCACACGGCCAGTAGCCAATACAGACTCTGCACCTGTTCTTCCACGTTATTTTGTTGGTGACCACGATGTCAGTGCACTGCCTGTGCTTTCAGTACAGGCGGGTACAGATGGTCCTGCTATTACTACAGATCTGCCTTACATTAACGCATTTCAACGGCTGAACAGTGTTAATGATGTAAGCCTGATTGCCGTACCGGGTATTGGATCACCTGCTGTTATTAGCGAAGGCATGAATTACTGTGAAGGGCGTACACTGAGTGACTGTTTTTATATAGGTGATACCACTCAGGATATTGACACTGTCGCAGAAGCTCATGGATTCGTTGCTAATCTTTCACCGAAAAATTCCTATGGTGCCCTGTATATGCCCTGGCTTTTAGCGCTAGATCCAACAGGTGGCGCAGAACCGGTTGTGGTTCCACCGTCTGGGTATATTGCTGGTTTATTTGCTAAAACAGATGCCAAGCGAGGTGTATGGAAAGCGCCTGCGGGTACTGAAGCTGCTATTGCTGGTGCTACTGGTCTGGTTGCAAATTTAACAGATACAGAACATGGTTTATTAAACCCCGACCCTTATAACATTAATGTGATCAGGCAATTCGCTGCATCCGGCAGAGTTATCTGGGGTGCGCGTACACAAACAACAGATGCAGAATGGCGTTACGTTCCAATACGGCGAATGTCGATCTTTTTAAGAGTCAGTATCTATCGTGGTATTCAATGGGCGGTATTTGAACCCAATGACGAGCCTTTATGGACACAACTAAAATTAAATATTACGTCATTTATGATGCCTTTATATCGTCAGGGTGCTTTTCAGGGCGCAACTGCTGATCAAGCCTTTTTTGTTAAGTGTGATAGTGAAACAACTACACAGGATGATATCAACAACGGTATTGTCAATGTGCTGGTCGGTTTTGCACCCTTAAAACCCGCAGAATTTGTCGTTGTGAAGATTAGCCAAAAAGCGGGCCAATCGGGATAGCGTTTGATTATTTTTTAAAATAGGAGAAAACACAATGCCTGGATTTCCTGTAACTAGTGATTATCTAGATCCGTATCGAAATTTTAAGTTTAGGATTACTTTTGATGGTTCGCTTTACGTGGCTGGTTTAAGTAAGTGCGGTGCCCTTAAAAAGTCAGTTGAGGTAGTTGACTGGCGTGATGGTGGAGACAACTCTACAGGCCATAAATTGCCTGGCATGACTAAATACGAACCCATTACTCTGGAAGCAGGCTTAACGCTTGATACGAGTTTTGAAGACTGGGCAAATAAGGTGAACTCTTATGGTGATGATGGTTTAACAGCACTGGATGAGTTTCGTAAAGACACCATCACCATCGATGTTTTTAATATGGATGAAACAAAAATTCTATCTTATTTTGTTTATAACTGCTGGGTATCTGAATTTCAGGCATTACCAGAATTAGATGCCAGTGCTAATGCGGTTATGATCCAGACCATTACGGTACAAAATGAAGGTTGGGAACGCAGCGTCTAGATTCTAATTTATCTAGTCACAATATTTAATTTATCAGAGGCTTATCTATGGATTATGGTAAGTGTTCTTTGCCCGGTGGCTATATCGATGAAGCAGGTCAACTTCATAAAGAAGTCAGTCTTGTTCCCTTAAGTGGCCGGGAAGAAGAATTATTAGTCAGTATGTCTGGGCAAGGTGCAGCAGCCCAGGTGTCAACTATTCTAAGTTGTTGTGTAAAACACATTGGAAGTATAAGTGATGTGTCAAAGGATTTAATGCAAAAATTGCTGGTTGGTGATCGCCAATATTTGATGTTGAAATTACGTGAAATTACATTTGGTGAAAAAGTCCAGGCATCTGTAAGTTGCCCCTGGCCAGAATGTGATACGGGTGTTGATGTTAATTTTCGTATACCTGATATCCCAATTAAAGATGCACAATTGACAACATTAATACATGAATGTGAATTTTCCGTTGGTTCAGAAGACGCTCGACAGAAAGTCTGGTTTCGTTTGCCTAATGGTGCTGACCAGGAAGCCCTGTCAAAGAAATTCCATGAGAATAATGCAATTGCTGCAACGCAATTATTATGGCGTTGTATTCAACGTATTGACGAAATAAAGTCACCCACTATTGAGCAAGTTCGTGATTTATCTTCAAACGTCAGGCAACAAATTGAGCAACGCATGCAGAAACTGGCACCAGATGTAGAGCTGACTATGCAGGCACAGTGTCCTGAGTGTCATCGTGATTTTAGTATTCCCTTTGATATACAGGAGTTCTTTTTTGGCGAGTTAAAAACAAGTCGAGAATTATTACGTCGTGAAGTGCATTATCTTGCCTATCACTATCACTGGAGTGAGCAGGATATTCTGTCGATGACTCGAGATAAGCGTCATGAATATATTGATGTATTAACTGAAGAAATTGATCGATTAAATTCTGGAGTGCAAAGCAGTGCGGTCAGCTAAGACAAAAAATCATGCTAATAAACCCTATGGTTATTTACAAAGCGTATTAATGGATACCGCCAGGCCGTTTGTAGCGCCAGTATTAACTCGTGATCTACTGGGGCAGTCAAATGCTTCTAATGTGCAGCAGCTCAATTCAAGTCGTGTCATTCCAGGCAGTTTTTCTTATCAAGATACAGCTTACTCATTAAATTCAGAGGTAGAAAAAGCTGGCAGTAATCAGTCTGCAGGTATTCAGCGCAGTCATTCACTTTCAGCAGACAGTGTTCATACAGGAGTGGGTGACAGCCAGTTGAATGAAAAAATTTCACAGCCAGTCTCAGGAGCAAAAGAAACGCTGGCACAAGACGCGCGCCCTCAGCATCAACAAAAAAGTGAAACACTGTTGTCCTGGTTAGAAAAGGCACAACAGCAGGTTAACCTGCCTATGGAAATGTTTGACGATAACATTGCGCAAACAAAAAATGCAGCAGCTAATATTTCTGTAGATAATGAAAATAAGCTTCATGGAGCTACACACAACGAGTCTGCAGACTATTCTGTCAGTCAAAGTATACTGGCTAATAAAACTTTGCAATCTTTCAGGCAAAATGATGCTGCTCAGCCACATAAGATGCAATCTTTGAAAAATAATAATGGCGTTAAACCAGATAGCAGTAAAGCAGCCAGGCGCAATTTTGATAAAACGGTTATGACGTTGCCGACTATGGATAAACAGAAGTCTGGAAATAAGTCGGTCAATGCCAATCGAGTTTCGGGTTCACATAACGAATCTGATATTTCAAATAAACCAGCAGTGTTAGCTGATGTATCAGCTGATAAGAAACTATCTGTTACACATATAAAGCAGGCTGCTCAGGTGAAACCAGCCATGCCTGATAATTCATCTGTCTTACCGATGCAACGATCCAGGCGTTTTGAAACTGTGCCACAGTTAGAAACCGATGTTAGTCGTGTACATAGCCGTGTCGAAAATCAAAAGCCAATAAACAAACCTGTCTATAAGTCAGGCAATGCATCGCAAGCAATGAAAGTAGATAAATTACAGCAGGTCATGCAAGTGCAGCAAAATAATATGGCCAGGGTGCAGCAGACCAATTCGAGTCAAACGCAAACCAGACCCGATGCTGTGTCTGAGCCAGCACAGACAATAAACAATAAGTTGCCACCACAGGTGCATCAACAGGTTGTTGTGGTTAACTCAACTGCACCAGGTTCTGCTGCTCAGCCTGCATTTTTAGAACGTAGTTACCTCGGTAGATCAGGTCCACGGAGTTATAAGTAATCATGAGTGCCTCAACAGCAATTGGCATGGTGGGTGAATCATTAATGAGTTTCCTTGATGATGAAATGCAAATAACGCCCAATGTAAACATTACATTATTAGGTCCTGATGAGTCCGGTGGAGGTAATCGACGGATTAATTTATTTCTGTATAAAGTAGAGCAAAATACTTATCTTAAAAATATGGACTGGCAGGTGAGTCGGGCAGATCCTGGACAAATTAAACCGCCGCCATTGTCACTGAATTTATATTATTTAATGACAGCTTATGCACCAAATGACCAGCAAACGGGTAATACAGCCGCTCATGAAATACTGGGTGATGCGATGCGGGTATTTCATGAAATTCCTACCGTGCCAGATATTTATCTGGTTCCAGGGCTGAGTGATGCCCATGAGCAACTTAAAATTACTCAAAACCAGGTGGACCTGGACGAATTGAGTAAAGTATGGACTACCTTTGGCGAACCATTCCGCCTGTCTATTCCATATGAAGTTTCTGTTGTTCAGCTCGATCAGGCACCCGCTAGTGACCGACCCATGGCCAAACGAGTTTCGCAGGTTGGTGTACCCAATATTACACAGCCATTTGCGCCACCTTCTGTGGAAGATCTATCACCAATGAGTGGCCCGGCAGGAAGTGTTATCACATTTCATGGTGCTTATTTGACAGGCTGGATGGTTTATGTGCGCATGTTCAATCGTTCTATTCTTGATGCGCATGAAATTGTCGATAACAGTTTTGATGTTACAGTGCCAATGGATCTGCCTGCTGGTTTTCATGAGATTAGAGTCGATATATCACGCCTACATCGTAAAACGTTCTTTTTTGAGGTGACCGCATGAGTGCTCAGGTCGATCAAATAGAGGACAATAAAATATATGCTGATGGTCTGCAATACATCACAGATGAGCTAGGTAAGTTAGATTTGTTGATTAAACGTAGAATCATAGAGTTTCGTGCAGACTTTGAAAATAATAATTACGACTTCAGTAGTCAGCATATGTTTATTTCAAATGAAGAAATAGACAGTTTGTTTCAGGAATTTAATATTAAGGATGATACCCAGAAAATACTCGATGAGATTGATCAGGAAATTATCGTTAAACAGGAGAAAATTACACAGGCACTGCTTAATAGTGAGGCACAGGGCATTGAGCTGCCCATGCTTCGATTAATCAGATTGTTTAATTTATCAGACTTTGAAGTATTAGTTTTGATTATATGCCTGGCACCTGAATTGCGTCGCAAATACGATCGGGTATACGCCTATTTACAGGACGATATTACCCGTAAACGCGCGAGTATAGATCTTGTGCTGAATTTACTTTGTCGGTCTGAAATTGAAAAATGGCGTTTGCAAAACCTGTTTACCGCCAACGCAATATTAATACAGGTTGGCTTGTTACATTTAATTGAAGATCCACATAGTCCATCTGGTTGTAGTAATCTGGGCAGGTTTTTAAAGCTTGATGCCGGCATACTGAGTTATCTATTAGGTCATAATAGTCTCGATTCTCGTCTACAGAATATCGCATATTTGAAGTTTCCCTCAGAGGCATCAAGTCATGTTTATCTTGATGAAAAGCTTAGCCAAACGGTTAGTGAATTAATTGACTGGCGTTTCAGTACTGAGTCAATTCCTGCAAATAATTTAGTTCTGCATTTTCACGGCCCATCAGGTGTTGGAAAAAAAGAACTTGCGCTGATGCAGTGTGAGCGGCTTCAGTGCAATCTGTTGTGCTTTGATGCTTTGAGATTAGTTGGTAGCGAATCTGAAAATGAAGAAATACTACGTCTGGCTTTTCGTGAATCAATGTTGATACAGGCGCCATTATATATTGAGGGTATGGACACTTTATTTAATGACGATAATAGAGGTCTGTTCTATACCAGGCTTATCATAAAATTAGTTGAAGAGTATGGCTGGCTTACATTTTTGTCTGGAGAAAAGAGTTGGCAATCACAGTTTGCATTTGAACACGGGATATTCAGGAGTATTGCGCTTCCAATGCAGGATTTTTCATTGCGCAAGCAGGCCTGGATAAAGAGCCTGGAGACAAATGGTGAAGAAATTGATAATGATATGGCTATCCAGTTGGCAAGTCAGTTTCAATTAACGCCAGGGCAGATACATACCGCAGCAGAGGCTATTAATTTTGAACGTGGTATGAAATCACTTAGCGCTGATGAGTCCAGAGCCGATCTGGTTGAAGCCTGTCGTAATCAGTCAAACCAGCAATTAAATAATCTGGCGGTTAAAGTGGATGCTGTTTATAACTGGGATGACCTGATATTGCCTGAGCGAAACCATGACTTACTAAAGCAAATATGTGATCAGGTCAGGCAGCAATACAAAGTTTTTAATTTGTGGGGTTTTGATAAGAAACTTTCTTATGGAAAAGGTCTGAGTACATTGTTCACAGGGCCACCTGGAACAGGTAAAACTATGGCAGCCCAGGTGCTCGCAAATGAAATACAACTTGATTTGTACAAAATTGATTTATCGACAGTGGTTAGTAAATATGTAGGTGAAACGGAAAAAAACCTGAGTAAGATTTTCAAAGAGGCAGAGAGTAGCAATGCTATTTTGTTTTTTGATGAGGCCGATGCACTGTTTGGTAAGCGCACCGAAGTCAATGATGCTCATGATCGTTATGCGAATATTGAAGTTAGCTATTTGCTGCAGAAAATGGAAGAGTATAACGGTATTGTTATTTTAGCGAGTAATTTCCGCGTTAATATGGATGATGCCTTTGTTCGGCGCATTCGATTTATTATTGACTTTCCATTTCCAGATGAAGCAAGTCGATTACAGATATGGAAAATTCATTTCCCTGAACAGGCACCGGTTGCTGCCGATATTGATTATGGGTTGCTTGCTAAACAGTTCACTATACCCGGTGGAAATATAAAAAATGTCATTCTCAACGCGGCTTTTCAGGCAGCTAAATATGATACTCCAATTGCAATGGAACATATTCTAAATGGTACCAAGCACGAATATGAAAAAATTGGAAAGCTGTGGAGTGATGGCAGTGTTTCAAGAACATCAGTCAGCCAGGTGGCGAGGTAGTTATGTCGGGATTTCCCAATAAACCCAAAATATTACGCGGCGCATTTTTAGAGGCGGGTCTGTCGATACCGCCATTGTTTGTGGTGTTTCAGTTTAACCCCGAGCAGTTGACGCGTAGTCACGGTATGTCATTTAGCCCCAGAAACACAACTCAGGAGTGTGCGCCTTGCCAGGGAGAAACTCAACCTCGCCCCTATAGTGGTGGTGGTCAGTCGTTGCGACGTTTGCATATGGAAGCCGATTCTCTGGATGCAATAAGAGATCAGCAACAGGTGGTTTTTCAGGAAGAGAGTATAAATTTTGAGATTCGTCTGGATGCAACAGATAAGTTAAATAAAGCAGATCCAGTCACTGGTTTATTTGGGCTTTCTCCACAGATTTCGACGCTTGAATCTATGGTAAGTCCAAAGAGTGATACACCTTTTGGTGCGATAGCTGATTTATTAGGAATCGGAGGTGACTCTGGGCATCGATACACGCAGGGAAATGAGAAGCCGCCAATGATTTTATTTATCTGGGGACATAAGCGTGTACTTCCTGTGAATATAAATAGTATGAGCATAACCGAGTCTGAATTTAGTACATTTTTAAACACCACACGGGCAACGGTATCTGTGAATTTGACTGTTATTGAAGGGAGTAATTTACCCTATGGCTATAGTCGTGCCATGCGAGAGGTTATGACAACGTTAAATCTTGCCAATATTGCTGATCTTACCAATATTGCGATACCAGCCTGAGGATAATTGGTGATGTTTTTTAAAAATTCGCGCTACTACAAATTAGACAATGCTGCAAAGCTGGATGCCAATGGCGTTGTTGTTGAAAGCAAACAGATGCGTTTATCACCTGTGGTGTCAGGTGAGTTTCAGCACATTATTGAAGACACCGACAGACTGGATAGTTTGGCATTCAAGTATTATAAAAAACCAGGTCAATGGTGGCATTTGTGTGATGCAAATACAGAATTTATGTCACCTCGTGCTTTGCTTGGAAAGGAGCCGGTACACTTAACAAATTTTGAAGTTCAATGGGATGGATTGCAGGCACCCTGGCATCACCTCAGAAATGCATTGATGTTGGAGGTGGGTGTGGAAAGTGTGCTGCTTGGTAACGAACAACGAGCTTACCCAGATGAAGTGATATTTGATTTAAGTTTACTGTTTTCTATGGATATAATTTTACAGCCAGATATTCATGCAAGTATTTTACTTCAGCAACTTAGTAGTAACTTAGATACAGAATTTCAGGCACAGGGGCACGTGCTTGATTCGAACATAAAGATTATGCAGGTTGAAAATAATCACTGGCAATTAACAGAGTTGTCATCCGGTGCAATATACAGCATTCGATCTGAAGAGGGAGTGCTCAATGTTTATTCAAATGCAATACGTTTTAACTGGTTAGTGTCGGTGCTTCACAATGTAATAAATATTAACCCTGACCAGCTTAAAGATAAGATCGAGACAATTGATTCAGGTAGATTTAGTGCTTTTTCGCCAATAAACATCGGCAGGATTGGCAAGCCCATTGTTATTCCACCTCTTTTGGCAGGGGCTGGTAACTAAGATGGCGGCTGAAATTGTCTATATCGAAATCGATGGTGAAGAGATTGCTGATGTTTATGCAGATCTTTCCAGTGTCGAGGTTGAGCTGGATGATGAGTTGGCCAGTATGTTTAGATTGCGCATCAGCATCGCCCTGGAGTCAGATGGTCAATGGACATATTTAGACGATGAGCGCTTTCAAGTCTGGAAAAGTGTCATTATTAATGCAGGTTTTGAACAGGCAGATGAGTTACTAATGGATGGATTTATTACCCATGTTAAACCTATGTTTGGTACTGATCCGGCTCAGGTGTTTCTGGATGTATGGGGCATGGACAAGAGTGTTTTACTGGACAGAGAAGAGAAACTCAAAGACTGGCCAAACAAAAAAGATAGTGATATAGCAACAGAAATATTTAATGAATACGGCTTAACGCCCGAAGTAGAAGATAGCACGGTGGTACATGACGAAGTTCTCTCTACAGTTATCCAACGAGAAACGGATATGCAGTTCCTGAAACGTCTGGCCTTGCGAAATGGTTACGAATGTTATGTGCATGGCACTACGGGTTATTTTCGTAGCCCACAAATAGACGATGATCCGCAACCAGTATTGGCAGCTCATTTTGGTACACAAACTACATTAAGCAAATTTAATGTTGATGTTAATGCTTTGTCTCCATCCAATGTGGCAATGTTTCAAATTGATCGGGCCAATAAAGAAACCATAGAAGTGGCAATTGAGAGTAGTGATCAAACAGCTTTGGGTGATACGGATGCTTCAGGTTTATTAGCGTTAGGAATGGAACCGGCTAAAAATTATATTGCAAAAAATGGAGCCAGTGGTAACCCTGAAATGTCTGCCTTGTGCCAGGGTTTATTTCATCGCTCAGAGTGGTTTGTTACAGCAGATGGTGAGGTTGATGCAAATTTATATAATCATGTGCTGCTACCCCGTGCGACGGTCACCATTAAGGGTGTGGGCGAGACCTATAGCGGAATATATTATGTCAGTCATGTTAATCACGTATTTTATGCTGCTGGATATATTCAGCGAATAAAAGTAAAACGCAATGGTTTACTGCCTACGGGTGATGAAAATTTTGATTTTGATTCAGGCGGTCTTCTTGGAGCTATAGGGTTATAAACCATGCAGGTAGAACTGGAAAAAACAGTCGTCCAGCTTATTGAAAAAGTCGAGAGGCGATTTTATGGAAAATATAGAGGTTTTGTTGTTGATAATGCAGACCCTGAAAAGTTAGGCCGACTTAAGGTAACGGTACCCAGTGTGCTTGGCCTGGAAGTGGTAACCGGATGGGCGTCACCCTGCACACCTTATGGTGGAGATGTAAACCAGGGGTTTCTCTTTATTCCAGAAAATGAATCCGGTGTGTGGATTGAATTTGAGGAAGGTGATCTGGAATTTCCAATATGGGTCGG
>Ga0316204_10011037_pt1 | contig 11438 bp, 12 predicted proteins | sample 6monrhotite_MG_2_FD_205661 | JGI IMG/M metagenome (GOLD analysis project Ga0316204, IMG submission 205661) | Microbial mat bacterial communities from mineral coupon in-situ incubated in ocean water Damariscotta River, Maine, United States -... | ecosystem: Environmental > Aquatic > Marine >...
GACGGCTCCGAGTGGGCGGTAAAGCAGGCCGAAACCATTCGCACCAAGTCACCCGAGACGGTCAAAGTCGCATTGCGTCAGGTTCGAGACGGCGGCGCGTGCGAAACATTCGAAGACAATATGCGTATGGAATATCGGATAGGCTGGCGCAAAGTCCAATCGCCCGATTTCATCGAGGGCGTTCGCGCGGTGATCATTGACAAGGATCACGCGCCGAAATGGGCCCCGGATACACTAGACGGCGTGAGCGAGGTTGATGTGGCGAAATACTTCGAAACTCTGGGTGACGATGAACTGAGTTTTGAGTAGCCTGAAGCGGCTATGCCTCAAACCGTCGACCCGATCACGCAGATTCAGAGCATGATAGATGCAAAGCCTGATATCTCTCAGGCGCCGCCCTATGTCCGGGGGATGGATCTGTCTGGGCTCAATTTCACCGCTGTTGCACCGGGTCGTTTCGAGATGGAATGGACGATTGGTGATCATCTCACCCAGTATGATGGCTTCGTTCAGGGCGGAGTGGTCAACGTCATCGCCGATTCCGGACAGAGCTTTGCTTTCTGGACCACTGCAAAGGAAGACGAGACCTATTCAACGGCTGAGTTCAGCACCCGGTTCTTTCGGCCGATGATAGCGGGGGACGTGATCAAGGTCGTCAGCACAGTCATCAATCGTTCGCGACGGCTTGGTGTTATTGAAAGCCAGTTTGAGAATTTGGAGACCGGCAAACTCTGCGCCATGGTCACCGGAACCTGGATGCCTACCAAACGGGATTTTGGACGATAATGACTCTTGAAGCAGAGCTCAGTGCCTGGTGTCGCTCCTATGTCGCCGCTTTCAATGCGGAGGATGCTGAGGCGATCGCAGCCCATTGGGCGTTCCCGGCGTTGACGACGCAAGCGGGGAGATCCTTCACGTTTAAAAGTACGGATCACTTCGCCAAGAACACCGACCGGTTGCTTCGGTTCTATGAGGCTCAACAGGTGCATCGGGTCGAGCGCCGCCTTGTCAGTTGCCAGCAGATGCATGAGGGCACGGCCTCAATGATTGTCTCGGATGTGATGTCCACGGCGAACGGTGATGAGATCGCCAGCTGGCAGGCCGCTTACGTCTTGCAGCGTGTGAATGGGGCCTGGAAAGCCGTGATGGCGGTCGCAGATGGCGAGACAGACGCCTGGGCCGCGCGAGGCACACCGCTCGGCGGTTAGTTTATGAAACGCACTTAAAGCAATTTCGCTGTCCTAAACGTGGGATGGCCCGTTTTCCCCTCGAATTTTCAATTGAACGCTTGTTTTGGGGCCAAAAGTAACACTTTCGGCCGTTCTGTTAACTATGTCAGGCCGAAAACAAGGTGTGCTTAACGAATTATAAGGGTGAATACTGTAAATCTGCTCAAACTACAACAAAAGTTGAGTGGTGATGGTAATGACAATGACTTATGGCGCAGCCGAGGCTGCGAGCGACACTGTGAGCGTCGCTGAATCTTTCGTAAAATCTCTTTCGCTTCTGGAGCAGGCGCATCGCCGTCTCCATGACGTTGTTAAAGATGATCTTGAGCGTGGCGGTGAGCGTCATCTGACTGGTGTTCAGGCGCTTCTGCTTTATGAAATTGGTGAAGGTGAAACGCCGGCTTCGACGCTTCGTTCACGTGGTGCATTTGCAGGTACAAGCCTGTCTTATAACGTGAAAAAGCTTCAAGAGGGTGGCTATTTGATCCAGTCTCGCTCTGAGCGTGACAAGCGGACAGTACGTCTGAAACTGACCGAGCGTGGCCACAAGGTTCGCCAGCGCGTCGTCGATCTTTTTGATCGTCAGGCCACTGCACTTGAGCCAACAGCCAGCGTTCGCAAGGACGATCTGAGGCAACTGAACAAGACGGTTTCGCGCCTCGAGCGCTTCTGGACTGACCAAATCCGTTTTCAACTATAGATGAGTATACTCTGTCCCGAATACTATGGTAGTGTTCGGGATGCTTGGGAGAGTGCTCCTCATCTGTATCATGGGGTTGCCGTGGCCAAAAGCTGCGGCAGCTCCTTGGACTCTGGAGGAGGGCGCCTTTTACACCCGGGCCTCGGTCGCTCGAGATCAAGTTGAGGGGCTGTCCGCCTGGCGCGCGGATGTATATTCCGAATATGGTTTGACTGACAAACTCACAGCTTCATTCAAGGTTGAAGCGGTGGGGTATGACGACGCCGCAGATTTCAATGGCCAAGGGTGGCGCGCAACCGTCCGGCGCAAGATTTTTCAGTCCGGCACATTCAATGTCACAATCGAAGGCGGCGTGCTTGAAGGCGATGCCATTGGGGGACGAAATGGCTGCGAAACGCTTGGCGCCGAGCTTCGCGGCGGGGCGTCCTGGTCTGGCAACTGGCTAAAACAAAGCACGTTTACATTCGCAGAAGCCGTCCGACGTGAACATGATGGATGCCGGCGTACGCGCTATGAATTCGGGATCGGGCAGGAGACGTTTGACGACATTTGGTCCGTCACCCAGGTCTGGCTTGAGCGCGGATCCGAGAGTGCCGATTCCGACAAAGTCCAATCCGAACTGGTTTGGAGCCGGGGACGGGCGGATTATTCCATCGGGTATCGAAATGAAAGTGGTGGCCTTTTCTCCGAAGAAAGCATCTTTCTTGCGGTCGCAAGACGGTTCTGAGGGGTGTTTTTGCGTTGAAATCCGTTCTAAACGGGTTTTATGCCTGACACGTCGACCTCAATAGATTCCAGACTCAGCCGCAAAGACCTGATTGAAGGGCTTGATGCGCTGGAACAACGCCTGCTTTGGCTGGCCAGCTGGACGATCCACAATGCCAATCACATTCGGCCCAATCGAGATGGACTAAAAGTCGGTGGTCACCAAGCCAGCTGCGCATCGATGACTACATTGATGGCGGCGCTCTATTTCCATGTTTTGCGTCCTAAAGACCGGATCGCTGTCAAACCGCACGCCTCGCCGGTTTTGCACGCCGTCGAGTATCTGTTCGGCCGCCAGAGTCAGGATCAATTGGAGCGATTTAGAGGCTATGGAGGCATGCAATCCTATCCGTCCCGAACCAAGGATCAGATCCGCGTTGATTTCTCCACCGGCTCGGTCGGGCTGGGCGTCGCGGTCACGGCGTTTGCGTCTCTGGTTCAGGATATGTGGCTCGCGCGCGGTGAGGTTGAGCCAGATAATGCGGGACGCTTCATCTCAATTCTTGGCGACGCCGAGCTTGATGAAGGCAACATCTATGAGGCGTTGATCGAAGCGTACAAGCACGACATTCGCAATACGTGGTGGATTGTTGATTATAATCGTCAGAGCCTGGATGCGACGACGTCGGAAAAGATGTTCGACCGGTTCGATGACATTTTCGAGACGGCTGGCTGGGATGTTTTGACGCTGAAATATGGGGCGCGCCAGCGGGCCGCGTTCAAGAAACCGGGCGGTGCGAGGCTGCGGAAGTGGATCGATGACTGCCCGAATGACCTCTACGCGGCGCTAACCTATGAAGGCGGTGCAGCGTGGCGACGCCGGCTCAAGAAAGATCTGTCGAGATCGCGAAAAACGCTCGAGCTGATTGAGTCTTATGATGATGACACGCTCGCCAACCTAATGACCGAGCTCGGCGGGCACTGCCTCGTCACCCTGCTCGACGCGTTCGAGCAAGCCGCCGCATCCGAAACGCCCAAACTGATTATCGCCTATACAACCAAAGGGCGGCGATTGCCGTTTCAAGGGCATAAAGACAACCATTCCGGCCTGATGACTCCCACGCAGATCGAAGCGCTGCGCGAAAAGCTAAGTGTTGATGCAGGCGAGGAATGGGCGCCGTTGGCCGGATTGTCGAACTCTCGCGCGAAGAAAGCCGAAGCCGTGCTGGAGCACGCGCCTTGGCGAGCCGCAAAAAAGGAGCCACGATCCGCACCGTCGGTGACCATCCCCGGTCTCGCTGAAATGCCAGATCCTGGCCGCGGCAAAAGCTCCACGCAGGTCGCTTTCGGCAAGATCATGAATGACTTGGCTCGCGAGGAAAGCGAGTTCGTCTCGCGTATCGTGACCACGTCGCCGGATGTTACGGTTTCGACCAATCTTGGCGGGTTCGTGAATCGCAAAGGTCTGTTTTCGCGCTCAGCCAGCGAGGACGTGTTCAAAAAGCGCAAAATTGCCAGTCCCCAAATCTGGGCGCACAGTCCGAAAGGTCAACATATTGAACTCGGCATTGCGGAGAATAATCTGTTCCTGATGCTGACTGCGCTTGGACTGTCGAAAGACCTGTTTGATCAGCGAATTTTCCCGGTTGGAACCGTCTACGACCCATTTATCGCCCGCGGGCTCGATGCGCTCAACTATGCCTGTTATCAGGATGCGCGCTTCATTCTGGCCGCGACACCGTCCGGGGTGACGCTGGCGCCGGAGGGCGGCGCGCACCAGTCGCTATCTTCGCCGCTGATTGGGATGGGGCAGCCAGGTCTGATCTATTGGGAGCCAGCCTATTCGGATGAGGTTCGGGTGATTTTGCGCGAAGCATTTGATGCCGTCGAGCGCGAAGAGGGCGGGTCGTCTTATCTGCGTTTGTCGACGCGGCAGCTTGAGCAGGTCGACCGGGAAATGTCACAGGCGCTAGCGGACGATATTCTGAATGGTGCGTATTGGGCTGAAGCGCCGGCTGAAGGCGCGACCTTGTCGATCGCCTATTGCGGTGCGATGGCGCCTGAAGCGCGAGACGCGTTTGATCAGTTGAGAGAAGATCTGCCCGGCGCCGGTCTGTTGGCGATTACCTCACCCGATGTTCTGCATCGTGACTGGATGGCCGCCTCGCGCTCACCGTGGACAGGGGAAGCAGGGCGCACCAGCCATATCGAACATTTGCTCAGCCCGATGATGCCGGGATCCGGTCTCGTGACATTGATCGACGGCGCGCCGTCGACTCTGTCCTGGCTCGGTTCCGTGAAGGGGCAACGCGTTCGGGCGCTTGGCACCGAACGCTTTGGTCAAACCGGCGATTTGCCTGACACGTATGCCGAGCATCGCCTCGACGCGAGTGCAATACTGGATGCGGCGGCGAGCTTACTCGCCTGAATATCCGGTTTCGGCCATGATATAAGCGATCACGGCAGTGCGATCTTCGGGCTTGCGGACGCCAGCAAAGCTCATTTTGTTACCCGGCAGGAAGTTGCGCGGGCTTTCGAGCCACTCAGCAAGAATTTCCGGGGTCCAGACAATGTCGGAATCCTGAACGGCTTTGGAATAAGTGAAGCCTTCAACGGCACCAATGTCCCGGCCGAAAATCCCGTATAGGTTCGGACCAACCAAGTTTTGACCGCCTTCAGCGACTGTATGGCAAGATTGGCAAAGTTTGAACGTCCGGCGACCGCGATTGTAATCTGCACTTTTGTACGGTTCGGGCAGTGCGGCGAAAGCTTCCGAATTATCCACCTCAGCGGGCGTGGTTGCCGAGTTTTGTGACGAAGTGTCGGTAACCGCCTGTTTTTCAACAGGTTTTTCTGTTTCGGTCGGTGCGTCAGTGCTACCGCCCCCACATGCGGCCAAAAGTGCGGTCGACGCCATTATTGTTGCGGTGGTTTTGAAAAAAGTCATTAAAAAACGGTCCTTTAGTGGGATTTAACCAGACTATAATGCCCGGATTTGTGGCTGAGGCAACCGTGCAATCTGTCTCATATTCCTGCCTTCGCGATCGAGCAAATGTCCGAACACGCGCTGAGGGCCAGATTTCCCGTAAATGCTGGGCGATAAGGGGGATATTAACCATGAATCGGTACGGTCGGAGCATAAAAATAAAATACCGATGGTGATTAAAAATGAAATGGGCGACGATTGGGCTTACCGCTTTCGCGGTGGCTCACGCAGGTGCGGCACATGCCGGTCTGCAAGATTCTGATCTTTGGATCGGATTTTCCGACAGCGATAACGGCTTTTTGCTGGATGAAGACACAGGTGACGTCTGGATGACGGGCCCGTGCCTGAAAACCCTGCAATCTGCAACAAATTCAGGTTCTGTGTGGACCTCACACACCGTGGAACTGGTCTCGATTGGCCGATCCATGGCGACTCTCGATCAGAGGTTCGAGCTGGATACCAATGAAGCGGCTCCGCAAATCACAGTGACCTCAAACGGTCGCGGTGGAGCGCAAAGCTTCGTGGTGAGCCTGGACCGAAACTGCGATCTCAATGGCCGATGCGGCCAGCTGATCGCCACGCAAAGCGCCTGTCAGGGCTAAAGACGCGCCCGTTCCGGGCAGTCATATGCGTATTCGTTTGGGGTCTTCTGTTGCGGCAATAGCCGTCCTGGTCAGCGCCGTTGGGGGTGCTGAGGCGGACGTTAACGTCGAATATCCGACCCCTGAAACCGGTACTGAGTACACCGAAAGCTCCACCGAATTCGCAATAGATACAACGGAATCCGTCATATTGGACGAGGCTCCGGACGCTGCTTTCTCCGTTGAACATGTGGATATACTGATCGAGGGGAAACTCGTCTCGGTTCGCAGTCGCCAATCCGAAAACGGGGTACGTGAGTACAATCTTTCAGATATTGCCGGCGCATTGCGCAGCCGCGTTGAAATGCAAGACGCCTTGCTGGGGTATCACAGGTTCCAGGACGGGGCTTTGATGTCGATTGACATGACCGACGGCAAAGTGCGGTCAAACAAGATTGTGCTGGGCAAATTGCCCGACTTTGAGCCTCGCCAGGTGTCTGATCCGTGGATCGGACTAAACGCAATCACCGTGATGTCTGGAACCCATGCCGCCGAGGATGACCAGGGGCGTCTCGAGCTGACCCTGGATGATCGCCTGAAACCGCAATTCGGTCTGGAAATCTGGGTCAATGGCGCGCCGGTCGATACGTTCAGCAATGAAGCGCGGACGATTGGCCCCGTCCTGCTGGTGCCATTGCAGCCAATTGTCGACGCTCTTGGGCATGAGCTAACCCAAATTGACGGTACAGTGACGGTCCGGCGTCAGCAGGATCAAGCGGCGATCCACCTTGAGCTGGCGACGGGCTTGATCTCGGTCAACACAACCCCGCGCGGCGTGACGCCAGATATGCAGCTGGCAGAGCGTGATACGCTGCTTTTGCCGTTTGGCGCTGTTGAAAGCCTGACCGGCACGCATATAAAACTGGTTCCCGGCACCAATCGCGTGGAGATCGCGTTAGATACGCGCCTCGACAGCACCGCATTGCCGGGCGCAAACGTCGCTGAAGAAGCCCGCGCGACGCCGTTCACGATGGAAAGTCTGACCTATGAGGTCAGTGATCGCGGCCCGCTTCGCCTGGAGGGGCTTGCACATGTTAGCAATTACAACTTGCGCGGCCGGATCGAGACTGCTGGCGGGTTGCAGAACCTGGCGTCGAACCAGCCGGCCTGGGCGTCGGTTGATATCTCTTCGCTTGAGGGCTGGGCTGGAACTGTCGGTGACTACAATTCCAATTTCCGCGAGCTAGCGGGTGTGGGCGGCAATCGTATTCGCGGCGCGTCATGGCGTAAGCAGCGTCCAAGCGGGACAATCATCGCCATCGCGGCCGGCGTTCCGCTCACCGGTGCGGAAGTTGAGAGCGACGCGGTCGCTGTTCCGACGTTTGGCGGCTTCACGGCTGGTGGGCGATTGATTTCGGAAGACCAGACCCAGGACATTGGCATCGCGGCCAGCGTGTCTGAGGATGGCGAGAGCGGTGCGGTCGTCGTCAACGGACAGAAATCATTCCACTTCGACAATCGCGAAAAAGGTCTCCAATCGGCCTACGTGGCTGCCGATATCGGCGCGTTCACCGGCGATGCCAGCGGCGTAGATATCCGCGCGCGGGCCTCGGCCAGCTATGCCATTGATCAGCGTACGGGTCTCAACGCGTCTGCGAATTACGAAGGTGCAAAATTTGCGGCTGGAGCAGAACGTGCGAACTTTGCCGGTGTGTTCGATCAGCGGGTCGGAGCGCGCACAAATGTTTCAGTCGGTGCAAACTGGCGCGCAGACCAACCCTGGGGCGTGTTCAATCGCGTGTCGTTCGCGTCGCGCGCCTCAGTTCGCCACCAGGGCGGTGACCAGTCCTCCACCGATGCCAGCCTCAGCGTCGCTGCAAATACTCAAATCGGTGAAACCGGACCGAACGTATCGGCGGTTGTTCAAACCACGCGCACCCAGCAGGCGGGCGTGACCAGCACTGGCACATCGCTGCGCGTTCGCGGCATGCAGCGCTTTGACTGGGGCAGCGTCACGGCGTCGTACCAGAACACCTCTTCAGACACCGCCGATGGAACCCAGCAATTTGTCGCAACAGCGCAGGCCACGCCAATTCGCAAGCGCCTGAATGATAAGGGCGCTTTGGTTCAGATCGCGCCAAATGCGACATTGAATTGGGATGGTCAGGAAGCCAGAATTTTTGCTGGCGCTTCGGCTCTGATCGATGCGGGCCGGACCTTCGGATCGAAACTTGATCTGCAGGGCCGCTTTTCAGCGTTCTCTGACTTTTCAGCGGATCAGGAAAGTGCCGCAAATACGAGATTCCTGGGATCGCTTGAGGCGCGATATCGTCTGACGCGCAATACCCAGCTCACGGCGATTTATACCGATGATTTTGAAGGTCGGAATGATCTTTCAGTTGGGCTGCGCGGAACAGTGAATTTCAATCCACCGCGCCAAAGTCGCCTACCGGATGACGGTAAGGGTATTCTCAACGGCCGCGTGTTCCTGGATCGCAACCGCGACGGCATTCGTCAGGATAGTGAGCCTGGCATTCCCGGCGTCCGAGTGACCGTGATCGGGACACGATTGGCGCTCAATACGTCGCGCGAAGGCTATTTCACGATCCAGAATGTGAAACAGGGCCTGTACGCCGTGACGGTCAGCAAAAAGAGCCTACCGCTCGGCTACATGGTGCCAGAAGATGCGCAACCTCGCGTAACAATCGGGGCGGGTCGGCGTACCGATGTGGATATCCCGCTCATTCTCTCAGGCCAGATCCGCGGTACGATATTTGTTGATTCCAATGCCAATGGTGATGTCGACCGGGGAGAAAAACGTGTTGAAGGTCAGTGGGTTAAGCTGATTTCCGACGAAACGGGCGAGGTTGACATGATCCACTCGGCATCGTTCGGGCAGTACGGGTTTGAGAATGTTGAACCAGGCATCTACACGCTCGAAACAACCGTGTCTGGTCAGCCCGTGAGCCAGCAAGTTCAAGTTGACCGCAAAAACCCGTTCGTGATCGCGCCCATTCCGATCCCGCCCGGTCTTGCTGACAAAGGCGGCGGGATTGATCTCGCCTCCGGTGTTTTGGGTGAACCCTGACACAGTTCGACCCCGGCCATGCGCCGGGGTCTTTTTTTTGTCGGTTGAAGTGTCGCGCGTTTAAGCCTGCGCCCGGCGAACGCCGATCAGCATGGTTTTGACGTCGCCGCCGGTCTTGAAGCTCAAGATCAACAGATACACGGACAGGAACAGGATCCCGCCGGTCGCGCCCAGTACAGCCAGGCCCCAACCAAGCGGCGAGAAATCATTGCGCCAGACGCACCAGGTGGCGGACAGAAACAGAAATCCGGCAAAGTCAAAATTGAACTGTCCTTGCCAGGTCATGGCCTGAATTTCTGCGACGAACGGTGGTGCGAGGTTCCAGCCATGCTCGGCGCCAACCATCAGCGTGTAGATCAGAAGCGCAGCGAACAGGATAATCAATACAAGACGAAAGAAGGTCATTGGGCAGGCTCCAGGGCAGGTGTTTCGCTGACCACGGCTGGTCGCCATAGCGGCCCGACCCCGACGACCAGGATAATCACATTGAACAGGGCATTGCTGGCATTGCCCGAGGCGATTGAGCCGGCGCTATCCAGAATGAACCATGCAAGGACGCCTGTGAGTACGGCTTTGCGAACGCCCTCCGGCGCGGCATCGTAGACCCAGATCGAGAGACACCAGATCATGACGCCCCAGCCGAGCAGGAATCCGCCGGTCAAGGCGGACATGAAACGCGTATCCGGCGAGGCAAATGTCGTCGCGCCGTCCAGCGGCCAACTCAACAGGTCGAGCGTCCAACGTGCGGGTTCGACGGTGGCGGCCATCGAGCCCAGGAAAAAGATCGGCCCGAACGAGCCCACCACAATGGCGGTAACCTTGAGCCAGGTTTTGTGAAATGAAGGCGACATGTTGCGCTCCTTTTTGCGAACAGGCTCAGATTATTCCGGCGGTGCGCATCAAATCAATTACCTCTGAGGTAACTGACGCGCTGCAGGTTATGAGGTAGAGCAGGCGCTATGACCCAATTTGCCGAAGCCTTGAAAACCTGGCGCAAAGCCCGCCGGTACAGCCAGCTCGAGCTTGCCACAGAAGCCGAAGTCTCGTCCCGTCACCTGTCTTTCCTGGAAACGGGCCGCGCCAATCCGAGCCGCGAGATGATCCAGAGGCTCGGCGATGCGCTGAGCCTGCCGCTTGCCGTTCGCAATCAATTGCTGACGCATGCGGGCTTTGCCGCTCGATATCCTCAGCATGGATGGACATCGGAAGAGATGGCACCCATCCGGCAGGCCGTTGAATACACGCTGCAACAACATGCGCCTTATCCGGCCATCGCGATCGACCGCCATTGGACCATTTTGCAAATGAATGCGCCGGCGGAGCAACTGTTTGCGATGATTGGCGCGAAGATCGGGGTCAGCCTGATCGACATATTGCTGGACAAAACCGTGCAGGCGATGATCGAGAATTGGCCGGACGTCGCGCAGCACTCGGCCCATCGCTTGCGTCTTGAAAGTGCGGCGCGCGGCGGCGATGAGCGGCTGGAATCTGCGATCAACGCCCTGTCTCTCGTGCCGCCGCCGAAGTCTCAACCAATCGGGCCCGTCATCCCGACCATCTATCGCGCCGGTGATCTCTGTTTGTCCTTGTTCACGACAATTGCGCAGTTCGGAACGCCGGAGGACCTGGCGCTGGATGACCTCAAAATCGAACTTTTCTTTCCAAGTGATGTAGAAACCGAGGCGACATTGAGGGCCCTCGCGAATGGAGCCCCTGCGCAGCGGCTGTCCTCTTAACTTTGATTTGAGGTCTCGTGGTTAGGCGTTGGGTCATGCGCCTTTTGAGCTTTGCTGCTTCCTTGAACCGCTGGTTGGTTGGGCCGACTGTCTTGCCGAGCGTGCAGCGTTTGGCGATTCTGTATGGGCTGCTCTTTCTGGCGACGAATTTCGCGCTGAGCTGGCTGACGCCGGGCCTCGCTTACGGTGCACGCGGTGTCATAGGTGCTGATTTTCTCGCATTCTATACAGCCGGTGATCTGACGCTGCAGGGGCGGGCGCTTGAGGCTTACAATCTTGAAACCTTCGATGCGGCGCTGCAGACCCGCGTCGCCAATGAAAATCTGGGACTGATGTGGCAGTACCCGCCGCTCATGTTTTTCATCGCGGCGGCTTTGGCGCTGGTGCCGTACAAGCTGAGCCTGTGGCTATGG
>Ga0316204_10011038_pt1 | contig 11436 bp, 7 predicted proteins | sample 6monrhotite_MG_2_FD_205661 | JGI IMG/M metagenome (GOLD analysis project Ga0316204, IMG submission 205661) | Microbial mat bacterial communities from mineral coupon in-situ incubated in ocean water Damariscotta River, Maine, United States -... | ecosystem: Environmental > Aquatic > Marine >...
GGTATCGAAGCGACCCAACTCATTCGCAAGCAAGAAAAATATCAGCGCTTACCGATTATTGCGATGACAGCAAGCTCGCTAGCCAGTGATCGAGAACGCTGCCTGCAAGCAGGCATGAATGATCATGTTGTCAAGCCTTTGAACATCGACTTGCTATACCGAGCGTTAGCCAAATGGGTCGGACAAACCGACGAGGAAAGCATTGCCGAAAAGGTAGAGGATGAGAGCGAAGTCATTCCTAAAGAACTACACAATGTTGAAGGGCTTGATGCAGCGAGTGCCGTAAGTTCATTGTCTGGGCGGGTTGATATTTACATCAAGATTTTATGCAAGTTTATTGAAATGAACGAACATTATATAAGTGATTTTGATACCTGCTGGGCAGGACAGAACTATGAAAAAGCGCAGCGAATGGCACATACATTGAAGGGCCAAGCGGGCACCATTGGCGCGGTTGGTGTGCAGTCATTAGCGGCAGCGTTGGAGCATTTTTGTGGAATGGAGGCAACCTATGCTTTGGTGCCTGAAGAATCACAAACTCTGGGGGAGCGTTTGGACGAATTGTTGTCTAGTTTAAAGTCTTGTAAAGCACTGTGTGACGAGGAGGTGCTTGATGCCGAAGTCTTAGCGCCCGAAGTGGTGGCTGAGTATGCTAGAACATTAATGGCCAAACTTAAGCAAAGAAGTACTGAGGCGAGTGATATATTCAGACAAATAGCTGCTGGGGTTAATGATGAATCTGGCGCAGCCACTTTACAGGCCTTGGCAAAATCCATTGAGGGGTATCGCTTTAAAGAGGCTCGTGTTTTGTTAGAACAATGGGCCAATGAGCGAGGGATGTCGCTTTAATATGCTGTTAGGGAAGAATATAAGTCGCAGTCAACAAAAGTGTTGAGGAGTGGTGAGCTATGGACCTGGGTGATAAAAAAACGATCCTCGCGGTTGACGATACGCCGGAGAATATCGATATTATTAGTGAAGTGTTGCGTGATGATTACAACGTGGTCGTCGCGCTAAATGGCGAGGAAGCATTAGAAATATTTGATGATGGGCCGATGCCTGACGTGGTGTTACTGGACGTTATGATGCCAGGTATGGATGGCTTTGAAGTCTGTAAAAAAATACGTGAGCGTTGGAGTGCTTCCGAATTGCCAGTGATTTTTATTTCGGCATTAGATGGCCAAGAGGATCGCTTAAAAGGGTTCGATGCGGGAGGGAATGATTATTTAACTAAGCCGATTATCGTCGATGAATTGCGTAAAAAAGTTGAATTAACAGTAGAGCATCGGACGATTTCAAAACGACTCCAGCAGGAAGCTGATTTTGTCCGATCAACGGCAATGGCTGCGATGAGTACGGCAGGTGAACTAGGCGTTGTACTTGAGTTTTTGCGCCACAGTTTTAATGCGCAAACTCCACTCGCCTTAGCCCAACTAGTGGTCAATACTATGTTGAGCTACCAGCTAAATTGCTCCATCCAGCTTGATATGGGCGGTGAGCGGGTTGAGCTGGGTGAAAATGGTCCTTTAACACCGATGGAAGTGGGTGTAATTGAAACCCTAAAAACTAAAGGGCGTATTTTTGATTATCAACAACGTACCGTTATTAACTACCCGAACATGTCAATGCTGATAAAAAACATGCCAGTGGATGAGCCTGAGCGTTATGGTCGTATAAAAGATAATGCGGCGTTGATCGCTGAGGGAGCGGATGCTCGGGTGACGTCGATGAAAATTGCCAATGAACTGGAAGGTAAAGAATTAAAACTAAAAAAAGTGATTAATAATACCTCCGAAGTGTTGGGGCATATCACGGAGCGGCATCAAGTACACAAGCAAGGGACGCGAGAAATTATGGACGAGTTGCTTAGTGCCTTAGAGGCCTCGTTTATGTCCTTGGGGCTGACTGAGCCACAAGAAGAGCACTTACTGAAAATATCCAATGAAGCGATAGAAAAGGCCTTATCGTTATATGACCAAGATGCTAAAACGGATCAATTTATGAACGCCCTGCAAAAAGAACTCACAGCAGTGACCTTGCGATGATTTAATATGCCCTCAATCCTAATGCCCTAGATTGAGGGCAAGGTCTACTTATTCCTCTAAATAGGTATAGCCTTTAAGGCCTTCTGATAACTCATAAAGATAGCTTTGACGTTGCTCATGCTCTATTTCAGCCCTCGCCAATTTCTGTTCGTAAGTCTTGATTAACTCCTCTGGTTCAAAATGTACATAGCGCAGTAATTCATCCACCGTATCGCCATGCTCATGACGGGTGAGGCGGTAGCCGCCTTGACTATCCAACTCAACATCGACTGAATCGGTGTCGCCGAACAAATTATGCAAATCGCCCAATATTTCTTGATAAGCACCGACCATAAATGCACCGATTAAATAATCTTCACCTTTGCGTAGGGCATGTAATGGCAGAGTAGACTCAATGCCTTCATTGTCGACGTATTGATCGATGCGGCCATCAGAATCACAGGTCATGTCTTGAATCACAACGCGCTGCGTGGGGGCCTCATCTAAGCGCTGTAACGGCATGATGGGAAATATCTGGCCAATGCCCCAGACATCGGGTATGGATTGAAACAATGAAAAATTACAAAAGTACTTGTCAGCTAATTTCTCATTTAACTCATCCAGTAACTCACGATGGGGCCGACGTTGAACATCCAGTAAATTTCGCACGCGAATACACACGGCAAAATAAATTTGTTCGGCGCGGGCGCGTTCGGCTAGATTTAAAAGTCCATGGGTATACATATCTTGGGCTTCGCTGAGCCAGTGCACTGCATCATGATAGGTTTCAATGACTGAGCGGCCGGAAACGGTTTGTAGCACTTGCCATAAATCCTGAATGACTTGGGCTTCGTCATCGTTGCTTGCTTGAGGCTCATTATTGGGCACAGAGTCTTGGTCAACGACATTGGTAATTAATACCGCATGATGGGCGGTTAAGGCGCGACCTGATTCGGAAATAATCATCGGGTGGGGTAAATCATGGGCATCACAGATGTCTTTAAGTGTATGCACGATTTTAGTGGCGTACTCCAACACACTGTAGTTCATCGAACAAAAACTACGGCTACGGCTACCCTCGTAATCCACACCCAAACCACCGCCCACATCAAAGCATTGAATGTTAGCCCCGAGGCGATGCAGTTCAGCGTAATAGCGGGCCGCCTCACGCATGCCTTTTTGAATGTCGCGGATATTAGCCAGTTGAGAGCCTAGGTGAAAATGTAACAGTTGCAAGGTGTTGAGCTTGCCAGCCTGTGAGAGCTGCTCAAGGGCCTCTAAGACCTGGCTGGAGGTGAGGCCGAACTTGGCTTTCTCACCGCCTGAGTTCTGCCACTTACCTGCGCCAATGGATGATAGGCGAACGCGTACGCCAAGCAAGGGTTCAATGTTGAGTTTGTTTGATTCCTGAAGGACTAAATCAACCTCAGATAATTTCTCGATTACCAAATAAACACGATGGCCCATCTTCAGCCCCATCAGTGCCAAGCGAATGTACTCACGGTCTTTATATCCGTTACAGACAATCACACCGCCAGGGCTGGCCATGCCGAGCACCGCTAGCAGTTCTGGCTTGCTACCAGCCTCAAGGCCAACCCGATCACCGCCGTGGCTGCAAATTTGTTCAACCACGGTGCGTTGCTGGTTAACCTTTATCGGATACACTGCCGTATAGCCGCCGTCATAGCCATTTTTAAACATCGCTTTGGCAAAGGCATTACATAAAGTGTCGACGCGATCATGCAAAATATCGCTAAAACGCACCAGCACGGGCCAGGACAAGCCCTGCTCGCGTACCTCATGGGCTAAGCGCTGCATATCAATACCGGAGATTGAGTTATTTCTGTTAGGAAAGGCCTCAAGGCAACCTTGTTGATTGATATCAAAGTAGTCACCACTCCAATGACTAACGTTATACACTGCGCGAGCCGCGTCAAGATTCCACTGCATAAACCACCTTAATGCGTTTGATGGACTAAAATGTTGAATTACCAACAGACGGCGATATTATAGCCGTCATTGTGCTGAGCACGGCACGTTTTTACGATATAGGAGAGACGCCATGGCGTTGGACGAAAACAAGTGGTTTACCGAAGTACATAGCAAAGACGGCTCAGCCTTTTCGCTGGAAATTAAAGCGAAGCTACATGAAGAGCAAACGCCGTTTCAAACCATAGCGATTTACGACACCGTCAATTGGGGCAAGCTCATGACGATTGACGGTTTCGTCATGCTGACGTCGCGTGATAACTTTCTCTATCACGAGATGATGAGCCACCCTGCCTTGTTCACCCACACCGATCCTCGCAGAGTTGTAATTATCGGCGGAGGTGATTGTGGTACGTTGCGCGAAGTACTTAAACATGATGATGTGGAGCAGGTTTGGCAGGTTGATATTGATGAGCGAGTGACTCGATTGTCGGAACAATATTTTCCAGAACTCTGTGATTACAACAAGGATGTGCGGGCAAACTTACTGTGGGATGACGGCCTAAAGTTTATTAAAGACACTGATCCGGGCACGCTCGATATCATCATCGTTGACAGTACTGACCCTATTGGCCCAGCCGAGGGTTTATTTAACCAAGCGTTTTATGAAGATTGTCTCAAGGCTTTGCGCCGTGGCGGGCTTCTAGTGCAGCAAAGTGAGTCGCCCATGTACCACTTAGGTTTGCTCAAGGGCATGCACAAGTACATGCGAGCTGCAGGGTTTGCTGATGCTAAGACACTACATTTCCCTCAGCCGGTTTATCCCTCAGGTTGGTGGTCATCGACGATTGCCTGTAAAGACAACGATATTCAAGGTTTTCGAGATATAGACTCTGCGGCCAAATCATTTAGCACATGCTATTACAATGTAGATATGCACAAGGCAGCCTTATCTCAGCCAGAGTTTTGCAAGGATGCTGGTTTGGGCTAAGCCATAGAAATTAATAAAGACTTTTAATAGGAAGCGAATAGGCAATGCTGAATAAGTATTGCCTATTTTATCTCCTATAAAACCCAAAGCTAGTCTGGTTTAGGTTGTTACCTATTAGGAATAGGGTATTCATGGATGAATTGTACAGATGCCAGCAGAGCCAAAAGCGCAGAGTGTGGATGACTTTGGTTGTCGCACACAAATTAATTATCCCAACCTTTTTGTTTTAATAAAAAACATGCCATTGGATGATATGAACCGATATGGTCGTGTTAAAGATTTGTTGCCCGCGATACTTAGTGTGGCGAATACGAAGGATTCTTTATTAAATGCAAAGAGGAAATAATGTCGCTACATGCTTTCACCAATGAACGACCCAGAGTGGCTTTAGAGGAAGACTAGCGACGCTATATTCTCGATCAACACGATAGCCCAACAGGTCAGGTGGGAGAACTCGGCGCTGTCAGCGCTATTGAGCTGTTTTGATTATTTAGCGGTGGACCGTTGGATGAATTTAAAGAACATAGTGAACACTTAAGCGTTGAAATAGAGATATTGAAATATAAAAAAACGCCCGAGCAAGGCTCGGGCGTTTTGGCCGTAGTTACCACACTACGTTTTGGAGCAAAACTTATTGGTCCTACTTAGTGCTGTTGGTGAACTCTGGATAAGCTTCCAAACCACATTCAGAGATATCGACACCGTTGTACTCATCTTCTTCGCTAACACGGATACCCATGATTACTTTCAGTGCAAACCAGACGATTAAGCTCATAGAGAATACCCAGACAAAGATCGTGATAGCCCCCGCGATCTGAGCGCCAAAACTAGCGTCGCCGTTGGTTAGTGGTACGGCCAACAGACCCCAGATACCGACAACACCATGAACTGAGATCGCGCCGACTGGATCATCAATTCTCAGCTTATCTAGGCCGATGATTGAGAACACAACAATCACACCACCTACCGCGCCGATGATGCTCGCCATGAGTGGCGTTGGTGTATCAGGACCGGCAGTGATGGCAACCAGACCAGCCAAGGCACCGTTTAAGGTCATAGTTAAATCAGCCTTACCGAACAACAAACGAGCTGTGACCAATGCGGCAACCACACCACCTGCCGCTGCTGCGTTAGTATTTAAGAACACCATGGCAACGGCATTTGCACTAGCCATATCACCCAACTTTAATACAGATCCGCCGTTGAAACCGAACCAACCCATCCATAAAATAAATGTACCAAGTGTAGCTAAAGGCATGTTGGCACCCGTGATCGGGTGGACTTCACCGTTAGGGCCGTATTTACCTTTACGTGCGCCAAGTACTAATACACCGGCTAGTGCTGCAGCGGCACCTGCCATGTGAACGATGCCAGAACCTGCAAAGTCAACAAAGCCGATTTCACCTAAGTTATAAAGACCAAATACATCACCGCCACCCCATGTCCAGTTACCTGACATAGGATAGATTAAGCCAGTCATCACAACGGCAAAAGCAAGGAAAGCCCAAAGTTTCATGCGCTCAGCAACCGCACCAGATACAATTGACATGGCGGTAGCAACAAACACGACTTGGAAGAAAAAGTCAGATGCCTTGGAATAAACAGCACCGCCTTCAAAGCCTTCTTCAGCGGAGCTAGCCAGAGCATCAGCCACTAAACTTTCGCCACCAGCGATACCACTTAAGAACCAGCCACCGCCGTACATAAGTTGATATCCGCAAATCAAATACATGATTGAGGCAATAGCAAAGAGTGCGATGTTCTTAGTTAAGATTTCTGTGGTGTTTTTGGCACGAACCATACCGGCTTCGAGCATGGCAAAACCTGCTGCCATCCACATAACAAGTGCGCCACACACCAAAAAGTAAAAGGTGTCCATGGCATATTGAAGTTGAAATACATTGCTTTCCATTGTTGCTAACCTCCGGAAGTTTAAAGTGCTTCTGAACCGGTTTCACCGGTACGAATGCGAATGGCTTGTTCTAAAGAAGATACAAATATTTTGCCGTCACCGATTTTTCCGGTGTTGGCTGACTTAGATATGGCCTCGATTACTTGCTCTAGTAGTTCAGAGTCAACGGCGACATCTAGTTTCACTTTGGGAAGGAAATCCACCACGTACTCTGCACCGCGGTAGAGTTCTGTGTGACCCTTTTGGCGACCAAAACCTTTGACTTCTGTAACCGTGATACCTTGAACGCCGATATCAGATAATGCTTCACGAACGTCATCTAGCTTAAAAGGCTTGATGATGGCTGTGACTAGTTTCATGACTCTCTCCTTAACTTGAGGCCTTTAGATGTTGGCCGTTAAATGCACGTAAATTGATTACTCTTGTTGACAATACAGCAGAAGCCGTGCCAACTTTTAAATTCCTTACTTATCAAAATGTTACGATTTTTTTATTGGGGCTACCCAAATGCGGCGCACGTTTTTGGAAGAGAGTTTTTTGGTGGCGCACAGATATGGTGCGCCTTGTTGCTAGGGGTAATGTCAGCCTAAATGGCGTACACTTGGGCCAAGTTTAATGTTGCTATTGGAGGAATGATGGACCCAAAAATTTTAGATGATTTGGCGCGTAAATTGACTGACAGTGTGCCGCCAGGCTTGCGTGGCGTGCAGGATGATATTGAGAAGAACTTTCATACTGTTTTGCAAAGTGCATTTAATAAGTTGAACCTTGTTACTCGGGAAGAGTTTGAAGTCCAAGCGGCATTGCTTGCCCGTACACGAGAAAAACTCGATCGTATGGAGGCGGTAGTTACTGAGCTAGAGGCTCAGAATAAAGTCTCTTAAAGTAGTGCCTTAGCAGCCTGTATCTTATTTAGTTTTATGGCTTGGGTGCCTTTTAAGTTAGTGGTTTAAATGCCGATAGCTCCTAGATCTATTGGCATTTTTTTGCGGTTTGGTGGATGACTGCGGCCGAATTTCACTCGCGGCAATGAGAGTAATATGGATATGCGACGCGCCCTTAATTCAATAACACGAAGTGTGTATTTGTTAGCTCTGGTGCCGGTGTTGGCATTGGCTGGAAGTGAGGACAAACCATTGAACTTATTGCGGCCAGATAATATTTGGCTGTGGGGGAAGATGTTGGGGCTGGCGGTCTGCCTAATCTTGGTATTTAGCCTATTCCATCGTTTAATTAAAAACAATAAATTATCGATTAATTTTGCCACCCCAAGCTTGGGACGTAGCGTTATTTCTATCGTGACCGTGTTTTATATCGCGGTGATGATGCTGGCAACTACCTCATTAGAAAGTCATCGAGCCTCGGTTATCGCCTCAGCCAAGGCAACCTTAGAGGGTGTGTTACTGACCACCGACGAGCGTCTCGATATGTGGGTCGGCGAACATCTGACATTATTGGAACAGTTAGGACGCCACCCCGAACTTGCGGCAGTAACCGAAGCCTTGGTTAGTCTTCCTTCCGACAACGCTAGCTTGGTGAATTCCCCAGTCTTAGCCCTGGCGCGTGAGTTTATTAGTGAAAATGAACGAGTCATGGGTGGGCTGGGTTTTTTCATTATTTCTAAAGAGCATATCAGCGTTGCATCAATGCGTGATACCAATATTGGGTCCGTGAATTTAATAGCAACACAGCACCCAAAATTGTTGGCTCGCGTGTTTAACGGTGAGGCCGTGTTTATTCCCCCCATTCGCTCGGATGTCGCCTTGGCCCCAGGTGAGAAAGAGTTGCCACCCACCATGTTTTTCGCCGCACCTATTCGTAATGCCGACAAGGAGGTCGTGGCTGTTTTTACCAAGCGTGTTGATCCGCAGGGGCAGTTTTCAAAAATTATTAATACTGGACGTTTTGGCCAAAGTGGTGAAAGTTATGCGGTGGGCAAAGATGGCTTGTTACTTTCCGAAAGCCGGTTTAATAACTTTCTCTGGCAATCGGCACTGTTGGAACCGCAGCAGAACAGTAGTTTGAATTTAAAGGTTCTCGACCCTGGCGTAAACATGGTCGAGGGGGAGGTGAGTACGCTAGATCGCAAATCTTGGCCGTTGACGGCTATGGCCCAAGGCGTTGCTCGTGGTGAATTTGGCACTGATTTTGAGGGTTATAACGACTATCGCGGAGTGCCTGTTTTTGGTGTCTGGTTATGGGATGCCTGGATGGGGATTGGTATGGCGACTGAGATCGATCGCGCCGAGGCGCTAAAGCCCTACTACACCATGCGTTGGGCCGTAAGCATTGCTTTGGCGCTATTGCTCGGTTTCTGTGTTGTTGCTAGTTATTTTCTATTGTTGCTGGGGGGAGGCGCTAGCCGGGCTTTGCATAATATTCAGCAAGATCTCGTTAGTGAGAGACGTCAATCGGCAGATCGGCAGCGTTTATTTGGTGAAATATTTTCAAGGACAAAAGAGGCGATTCTTGTCGCGGATGCTAAAACGGCTCGGTATGTCGAGGTTAATCAAGAGGCCAGCATCATTCTGGGTTACTCACAAGAGGAGCTGTTACAGCTTAAAGCCTCAGAAATGAACCAGGATCAGCTTGATGATCGAGATGACTGGGATAGTTATGTGCAGGATTTGCGACTCATGAATGGCTTACGCCAAGAGGGCCTGTATCAGCGCAAAGATGGCACTACTTTGCCTGTCGATTTGTCGATCAATGTTATCGATATGTATGAAAAATCCTTTGTCGTGACGATCGCGCGCGATATTACTGAACACGTCACCACCATTGCTGCTCTGCATGAGGCCAAGGGCAAGGCGGATGAAGCAAGCCAAGCCAAAGGCGAGTTTTTGGCCAATATGAGTCACGAAATTCGCACGCCCATGAACGCAATTATTGGGCTATCTCGCCTTTGTTTGAGTACCGAACTTGGCCCCCAGCAACGAGATTACGTCGAGAAAGTCTACCACTCTGGCCAGTCGTTGCTGGGTATCATTAATGACATTCTCGATTTCTCAAAAATTGAAGCCGGTAAATTGAGAATGGAGTCCATTCCGTTTGGCTTAGACACTGTGATGAATGATCTGGCCGCCCTGACTGCCACCAAAGCACAAGAAAAGGGTTTGGAGTTATTGTTTGATATGCCCGCCAATACGCAGTGTCAGTTGGTGGGGGACCCGCTTCGTTTAGGGCAAATATTGCTTAACTTAGTGAGCAACGCGATTAAGTTTACCGAACAGGGAGAAGTTGTCTTAAAGGTTCGTTTGCATCGTATCTCTGATGAGCTGGAACAGTTGAATGTAAGTGTGACAGATACTGGGGTCGGTATGACGGAGGAGCAACGCGCTAGGATGTTTCAATCATTTTCTCAGGCAGACACCTCAACCACTCGTAAGCACGGCGGGACAGGCTTGGGACTGGTGATCTCCAAACACCTGGTGGAAATGATGGGTGGACATATTGACCTTAGCAGCACAGTGGGACAAGGTTCTTGTTTTTCATTTTCCGCCCCGTTTGGTTGCCTGCGTGACAAGGAGTTAATGCCTTCGCTAGCCCTGCCCAACGGAATGAGTAAGTTGAAAGTGCTGGTGGTAGATGATGTTGAAAGTGCCCGTAATACGCTAGTGACAGCACTGGAGTCTTTTTCGTTTCAAACTTACGCGGCTAATTCTGGTGCAGCGGCAATCGAGATATTAGCAAAGGCCGATGAGTCATTTGATCTGGTGTTAATGGATTGGCATATGCCAGGCATGGATGGCATTACGGCAGCAAAGCAGATCAAATTCCATACCCATTTAGAAAACATCCCCGCCATTGTGATGGTGACGGGCTATGAGGCAGAGAGTCTTATCAAGACAATAAAAACACTGGGCCTGCAGGGGTATTGTCAAAAACCGTTTACCCCGTCAACCTTATTGGACACCATAATGCATGCATTTTCCTGCCATGGCGAACAGCTACAGGCAACACCTTCAGGTGATTGGCGAGTGCCTAGTATTGAGTCGATTCATGGGGCTCAGGCCTTGGTTGCAGAAGATAACTTGATTAACCAACAGATAGCCCAGGAGCTGCTGACTCAGGCCGGCTTAGTGGTCACTATTGTCAATAACGGCCAAGAAGCGCTCTTGGCGGTACAAAAACAGCCGTTTGATGTTGTGTTAATGGATATTCAAATGCCTGTGATGGATGGTTACCAAGCGACGGCTGCGATTCGAGCGTTGCCACAGTTTGCCTCACTACCTATTATCGCGATGACTGCGAATGCCATGGCCGGAGATCGAGAGCGTTGCTTAGAGGCTGGCATGAACGAGCATATCCCTAAGCCCGTTGATCCCGAACAATTGATGCGGGTATTAACCGACTGGGTCAAGCCGATAGCTAGCACAATAAACTCACCGAATGTCGCGCCAAAGCCGGTTGCTAGCGAGCCAGCGCTACCGAGCATAGTGGGAATTGATACTCAACAGGGTTTAAGCTGCGTCGGCGGCAATACAATCTTATACCGCAAGCTACTGATCGATTTTTATCAGGACCACTGTAATGATATAGCGCTTATTGAGCAGGCGCTTAATGCTGGCGAGATTGCG
>Ga0316204_10011039_pt1 | contig 11436 bp, 12 predicted proteins | sample 6monrhotite_MG_2_FD_205661 | JGI IMG/M metagenome (GOLD analysis project Ga0316204, IMG submission 205661) | Microbial mat bacterial communities from mineral coupon in-situ incubated in ocean water Damariscotta River, Maine, United States -... | ecosystem: Environmental > Aquatic > Marine >...
ATCAGCCCGCTTTTTCCTCCACCTCGGCGGCCAGCGCTTCGGCACGTGCGGCCAGCTCGGCCAGCGTATCGGTGACCGACTGCGGCACCACCGGCACTTCGATCCGCTCCGGCTCGATGGTAACGTTGCGCAGCCCCGCCAATTCGGCCTCCCGCTCTGCCAATTCGGCGCGTGCTTCGGCAATCTGGTCCTCAACCGATGCGGTCTTGTCCGCCAAAAGCAGCCCCGCCATCAACAACATGCGCGCCTCTGGCATTCGCCCCACCTGATCGCTGAGCACCTGCGCCTCGTCGTCCAGCATCTTGGCGGCGGAATGCAGGTAGCTTTCCTCACCTTCCTGGCAGGCAACCTCGAACTGGCGTCCGCCAATTGTGATTCTGACCTCCGGCATCAGCCCGCCTCCCCGTTGTTTGTCCCGTTCTCGACCAGCGGCCCGAGGGCGGCGATAATGGCGCTCGCCTCGGCCATATCCGCGGCACGTGTGGCGCGCAGCCCCTCCAGCTCGGCCAGCATCGCCTTGTTTATCAGATGTGGCTCGCCCACACCCTCCTCGTTGGCTTTCATCAATGCCGCGCAGGCATCGGTGAGTTGCCCGTTGGCGCGGCGCACCCGCTGCAATTCCACGTCAAGCTGCGCCATGCGCGCCTGCATTTCCTCGACCTGCGCCCGCATCCCGGCCATTTCCGCATCCGATTTGGTCTTGAGCGCGCGCACCCGTTCGGTCAGTTGGGCATTTGCGGTGCGCTCTTCCTCAAGCGCCTGGGCAATGCCGGGATCGGGTGCTGAGGTCTGTGCCGACAGGCTCTCAAGACCCTGGGCCACACGGTCCATGGCTGCCGTTATCCGACTTTGCAATTCGTCAATGTTACTCATGACGCGGTCCATCCCCCATTTTCGTCATTCGCGACCCTAATATGGCTTGACGCCTCACTCCATATGCGAATCGAATGATCCTGTCCTTTTTCCCGATCCTACCCAAAGTCCCGGACAATTGCGCCCCCCTTTCAGATCAGCACCTTGACCGATGAAGTTGATGCAGCCCATCAAGCGCCGCAGCATCGGGGGGCGGGCTTTGGCTTGCACTTTGCATCCCGGCTGGTATGACCACGGAAATTCCCGTTTTGCCTGATAAGGAAGCCCATCGTGGATCTGACAGCCCTGCGCACTGCCCACCCTGACCACTGGTCAAAAGCCACCGCCATTCGCGCCCTGACACTGGACGCCGTTGCGGCCGCAAATTCCGGGCATTCCGGCATGCCGATGGGCATGGCGGACGTGGCGACCGTTCTTTTTGAAAAGCACCTGAAATTTGATGCGGCCAACCCGCTCTGGCCCGACCGGGACCGTTTCATCCTGTCGGCGGGCCACGGCTCGATGCTGATCTATTCCCTGCTGCATCTGGTGGGCGATGCCCAATTCCCGATCGAGGAACTCCGGAACTTCCGCCAGATGGGTGCGCGTACCGCCGGGCACCCCGAGAACTTTCTTGCCGATGCGATCGAGACAACCACCGGCCCTCTGGGTCAGGGCATTGCCAATTCGGTCGGCTTTGCCATGGCCGAGGAAATCCAGCGCGCGCGCTATGGTGCCAAGGTTGTCGATCACCAGACCTACGTGATTGCCGGCGACGGCTGCCTGATGGAAGGCGTCAGCCAGGAGGCGATCACCCTGGCAGGGCGTCACCAGCTCAGCAAACTGACCGTGCTGTGGGACAACAACAACATCACCATCGACGGCCCCGTCACCCTGTCGGACCGCACCGATCAGGTGATGCGTTTTCAGGCCGCTGGCTGGCACACCATCGAAATCGACGGCCACAACCCCGTCGAGATCGACGCGGCCCTGACCCAGGCGCGCGGTTCCGACAAACCCACGATGATCGCCTGCAAGACCCACATCGCATTGGGACATGCGGCCCAGGACACGTCCAAAGGCCACGGCGCCTTGACCGACGCCGACCAGATGGCCGATGCCAAGGCCGCTTATGGCTGGACCACCGGCCCGTTTGAAGTCCCCGCTGACATCAAATCCGCCTGGGAGGCCATCGGTGCGCGCGGCGCGGATGCGCGGCGGGCGTGGGAAGAGCGCTTTGACAAGATGCCCCGCAGCAAGCGCGAGACCTTCAACCGCGCCCTGGCCCTTGAGGTGCCAAAGAAACTGAGCGCCACAATCAAGGCCTTCAAAAAGCAGATCTCGGAAACTGCTCCAAAACTGGCGACCCGCGCCAGCTCCGAAAAGGTGCTTGAAGTTGTGAACCCGATCATGCCCGAAACGGTTGGCGGCTCGGCGGACCTGACCGGCTCCAACAACACCAAAACCGCCGATCTGGGCGTCTTTGACGTCGATAATCGCGGCGGGCGCTATGTTTATTGGGGCATCCGCGAACATGGCATGGCGTCCGCAATGAACGGCATGGCCCTGCATGGCGGCGTGCGGCCCTACGGCGGCACCTTCATGTGTTTCACCGATTATGCCCGCCCCGCCATGCGGCTGGCGGCACTGATGAAGATGCCAACCGTGTTCGTCATGACCCACGATTCCATCGGTCTGGGCGAAGACGGGCCAACTCACCAGCCTGTCGAGCATCTCGCCATCAGCCGCGCCACCCCGAACACCTATGTGTTCCGCCCCGCTGACACCGTGGAAACGGCAGAAGCATGGGAAATCGCCCTGACTGCCAAGGAAACGCCCTCGGTATTGTCGCTGACCCGTCAGGGTCTGCCGACCGTGCGCACAGAGCACAAGAACACCAACATGGTGGAAAAGGGTGCCTACACGCTGGTGGACGCCGACGGCAAGCGCCAGGTGATCCTGATCGCCAGCGGCTCCGAAGTCAGCGTGGCCCTGGCGGCACGTGATCTGCTTCAGGCCGAGGGCATTGGCGTACGGGTTGTGTCGATGCCCTGCATGGAACTGTTTGCTGCTCAGGACGATGCCTACCGCAAGCGGGTTCTGCCCGGTGGCGCGGTACGTGTCGGCATCGAAGCCGGTGTGCGGCAGGGATGGGACCAGTGGCTTCTGGGTGAGCGGGGCAAATACGGCAAGGCCGATTTTGTCGGCATGGACCGTTTCGGCGCCTCCGCCCCTGCGGATGAATTGTTCGAGAAATTCGGCATCACCGCCGAGAATGTCGCGGTCCGGGCCAAAGCTCTCCTTTAACGAGAAATCTCCGCCTGTGCGCCCTTTGGCGGTCCCGCCCATGAAAATGGGCGGGGGTTTTCCTTTTTGCGCAACCTATTGAGCAGAATGCCGCGAAGTTGGGCAGATCTGCCACAAATGCGCCCCATCCCTGTCATTTTCACCTTTCAGAATCCAACCGAAGCGGGATAACCTATGGTTGTTCGACTGAGATTAACGGATCGTTCAGAATTTTGCCCAACACTCACGGCAGAGCATCTGGCACAACAAGGGGTGGACATGGCACTCTCATATCTGATCGCGGCGGTTTTGTCGGGGCTCACCGGTGCCGTGCTCTGGATTGGGTCAGGCGGATCGGTGCTGAGCGGTCTGGGCGTCTATGTCCTGACGGGAAACCTCGCTGTTGCTGCACTTCTGGCACGCCACTACCTGAATGACGCAGGGCCCCGCTCACGCTTCTGACGGGGTCAGTTTGCGCCAGATCGGTGTCACGATCTTTTCCCCCACCGGGATCAGCAACAGGCCCAGAACAACCCCGATAACACCATCCAGCGCCGCCTTGGTAACCCATATGACAAATCCGCCAAAGCTGTCGGGAACCGCCTGCCCGGCGGCATAGGCCACCGTATCGACGAGGTGACCGGGCGCGGCAAATCCCAGCACGTCCAGCCCGTGAATGATAATGGATCCCCCGACCCACAACATCGCGGCGGTGCCAACCACCGTCAAAAGCCGCAAAAACCCCGGCATGCCCCTGACCAACCCGCGCCCCAGCATCCGGGTCAGACCCAGCCGCCCTTTGGCCGCCATCGCCAATCCCAGATCATCCATCTTCACAATCAGCGCAACCGCCCCGTAGACCGCAACCGTAATCATCACCGCAACGGTGGCCAATGTCGCCGCCTCCATCCAGAAGGTGCTTGCCGGTATCGCCGCCAGTGAAATTGTCATGATCTCCGCCGACAGGATGAAATCGGTCTTGATCGCCCCCGCAGCTTTCTTTTCCTCCAGGTGTTCGGGGCTTTCGACCGTCACCTCCTTGCCCTCGTAATCCTCGTGACCCTGGCTCAGCCCCAACGCATGCGCAATTTTTTCGGCCCCCTCGAAACACAGATACGCGCCCCCCAGCATCAGCAAAGGCGCAATCGACCACGGCGCAAAATTGGAAAGCAGCAGCCCAATCGGCAGCAGGATCAACAGCTTGTTGCGCAGCGACCCCTTGGTGATCCGCCAGATCACCGGCAATTCACGACTGGCTTCAAACCCATGCACGTATTTTGGCGTGACGGCGGCATCGTCAATCACTGCGCCCGCCGCCTTGGTGCCCGCTTTTGTGGCTTGGCCTATCACGTCATCCACGGACGCGGCCGCGACCTTTGCGATGGCTGCCACATCATCCAGCAGCGCAATCAATCCGCTCATGCCTGTCTCTCCCTCTTTTTCCGAAGTTTACCCCGTGAGGCGCGCCATACAACACTTGCCTTTACCGCTAACATCAAAGTTTAACGCTAACATGCGGAAAAAGGGCAGATTTCCCCCTTTCGCCTCCTCCGACGGCCCGGATATAGAGCGGACAAAACCCCCGTCCCAAGGAACCTCCCATGACCATCAAAGTTGGCATCAACGGATTTGGCCGCATTGGCCGTTGTACTCTCAGCCACATCGCCGCATCTGGACGGGAGGACATCCAGGTGGTCAAGATCAACGCAACCGGCCCGATCACAACAGCGGCACATCTGCTGAAATACGACAGCGTCCACGGCCGCTTTCCGGGCGATGTGTCGGTCGACGACGGCTACCTGAACCTCGGTCAGAATGACATTGAGGTCATGTCCACCTACAATCTCGAAGAGCTTGACTGGACCGGCTGCGATGTCGTGCTGGAATGCACCGGCAAATTCAATGATGGCAACAAGGCCGGTGTGCATCTGGAACAGGGCGCAAAACGGGTGCTGTTGTCCGCGCCGGGCAAGAACATCGACAGGACGGTTGTCTATGGCGTGAACGATGACACCCTCGTGACCTCCGACCGGATGGTGTCGAACGGGTCTTGCACCACCAATTGTCTGGCCCCCCTGGCCAAAGTCATGCACGAGGCCATCGGGATCGAAAGCGGCCTGATGACCACCATTCACAGCTATACCGGCGACCAGCCGACACTGGACCGGCGCCACTCTGACCTGTACCGCGCCCGTGCCGCCGCCATGGCACTGATCCCGACATCCACCGGCGCGGCCAAGGCGCTTGGCGAAGTGCTGCCCGCGCTCAAGGGCAAGCTGGACGGAACCGCCATGCGTGTCCCCACCCCGAACGTCAGCGCGGTTGACCTGACCTTCACCGCATCGCGCGATGTCACGGTCGAGGAAGTGAATGCCGCCGCCAGGGCCGCCGCCGAAGGGCCAATGAAAGGCGTCTTTGGCTATGACCCGGAGCAAAAGGTCAGCATCGACTTCAACCACACCGAAGAAAGCTGCATCTTTGCGCCTGACCAGACCATTGTCGTCGCCGGTCGCACCGTGCGTGTGCTGGGCTGGTATGACAATGAATGGGCGTTTTCGGTGCGCATGGCCGATGTTGCCGTCGCCATGGGCCAGTTGGGTTAGGCCGGGTCCGGCTGCCCATTCCGCCCAAAGACTTGCGTCACAGGGGCGGCCCTGTCATTAAATGGCAGGCCCCCTACCAAACGGATGTTTCGTGACCAATCTGATCGCCACTATCCTTGGTCTGTTCGTGATCGCCGCTATCACTGTGGACATTCTGGTATTCGGCACTGAAAACCTGATTTTCCTGAGCAAAAAGTTGCTTGAGCTGATCGAATGGATCGCATTCTGGCGTTAGGATCAGGATCCACTGATCCGGCCTCCCGGTTTTATTGTATCGGTACCTTTTTCTGCCCCCCGTGCCCGTTGACATGATCTGTGGCCTGCGCATTTCTGAGGGTCGGATTTGGTCAAACGAGGCGCGACATGACGGTAAAACTGGCAATCAACGGGTTCGGACGCATTGGCCGCAATATCCTGCGTGCCCTGAACGACCGCCCCGATCTGGATTTCGAGGTGGTGGCCATCAATGACCTCGCTCCGCTGGAAACAAACGCCCACCTTTTCGAGTTTGATTCAGTGCATGGCCGCTATGGCCAGACCGTCAGCCTTGGCGATAACACCCTTGATGTCGGCCACGGCCCGATCCGCTTCACGGCGGAACCCGACCCGTCCAAGCTGCCCTGGGGCGACGTCGATATTGCTCTGGAATGCACCGGAGTCTTCCGCACCCCGGAAAAGGCCGCCCTGCATCTGGACAATGGATCGACCCGTGTCCTGATCTCGGCTCCCGCCAAAGGTGATTTGAAAACAATCGTTTATGGTGTGAACCATGGTCAGATCACCGCCAGGGATCAGATCATCAGCAATGCGTCCTGCACCACGAATTGTCTGGTACCGATTGCCCATGTCCTGCACGAGGCTTTTGGCATCAAACGCGGCCACATGACCACCGTTCATGCCTACACCGGCACCCAACCCACCCACGACCGGGCACACAACGACCTGTACCGCGCCCGGGCCGCGGCCCTGTCGATGATTCCCACCTCGACCGGTGCCGCCGATACGCTGGGCATCGTCATGCCACATCTGGATGGACGGATTACCGGCACGGCGGTGCGGGTGCCCACACCAAATGTCTCATGCGTCGATCTGGTGGTGGAAACCGAAAAATCGATCTCGGAAACGGATGTGCACGACATGATGAACACCGCCGCCGCCGGGGCGCTTGATGGTGTGCTGGGCGTCACGGGGCGCAAACTGGTCTCGGTAGATTTCAACCACGACCCGCGCAGCGCCATCTATGCCGCCGATCAGACCTCGATCCAGCAAGGAACCCTGCTGCGGGTGCTGGCATGGTATGACAATGAATGGGCTTTCTCCAACCGCATGCTGGACACGGCGAGCGTTATGGCGCGCTGTCTCTAGCGGTCAAACCGTTCCAGCAGGGCGGCATTCACCCTTGGCGTGACAAACTTGCTGACGTCGCCTTTCAGGCGGGCGATTTCCTTGACCAGCTTGCTGGCAATGGCCTGGTGCTGCGCCTCGGCCATCAGGAACACCGTTTCAATCGAGTTATCCAACTGGCGATTCATTCCAACCATTTGATATTCATATTCAAAATCCGCAACCGCCCGCAAACCCCTGATGATGGTTTGTGCCCCAACATCGCGCGCGCAATCTATCAGCAGGTTCTCGAAAGGATGGGCAACAATCTCGACGCCGGTCTGCTTGGCAAGGCTGACACATTCCTCCTCCAGCATCGCCACCCGCTCCTCGAGCGAAAACAACGGCCCCTTGTCGCGGTTTATGGCCACCCCGATCACCAGCTTGTCCACCAGGGACGCGGCCCTTCGGATAATGTCCAGATGCCCCAATGTGATCGGATCAAAGGTTCCCGGATAAAGGCCGACGCGCATGAGCTGATCCTCAGCTGGAGTTCATTTTGCGCAAGCAAACATGACCGGCGCGCGGGTGCAAGACGCTTAGTGCCCCATAATCATGCCTTCGAGGGCATCTTTCTCCATCGCCAGTTCGGCAAGGCGCGCCTTGACCACATCCCCAAGCGAAATCAGCCCGACCAGGGCACCGTCTTCGACAACCGGCATGTGACGGAACCGCCCATCGGTCATCTTTTGCAGAATCGATTCCGCCCGGTCTTGCCGTGTGCAGGTCACCAGTTTCTTGGTCATCAGCTTGTCCACGGTCAGATCCAGACAGCCGGTCCCCTGATTGCCCAGTTCCCGCACGATGTCGCGCTCTGACAAAATACCCAAAGCGGTCGTACCATCAGATGAGATCAGCAAGGTGCCGATGCGTTTCTCCGACAACTCCCTGGCCGCCTCAAAGACCTTGAGCGTTGGGGGCGAGGTCACCACCCCGGCACTGTCTTTTGACTTCAGGATCTGTGACACCAGCATGGCGGGCCTTCCTTTTTTGAACGGTTGCCCTACCGTCCGCCAGAATCCTGCATGCTGTCAAGCGTCTGGGCGCAAAGCACCGACTGCAATCGTGCAACTTCCGCCCGCAACGCCACCGACAAAGTTTCGGCAAAGGCGCTCAGACGCTGATTGCGCCGGTCATCCTCGTGCCGGATCAGATAGAACGCCCGCGTCAGGCTCAACTGCGCCGTCAGGATGCGCCGGACCCCCGGCGTAAAGGGCAGCGCAAAATCATGCATCATCCCGACGCCGCCGCCCCGTGCGATCATCTGTGACTGCACCGATACCGAATTGGACGCCATTGGCACCCGCCCGACCCCGAGATCCGCCAGATAATCAAGCTCCTGGTCAAAAATCATGTCCGGAATATAGCCCACCATCCGATGATCCTTCAGATCGGCCAATGTCTCGATGGGGCCATGCGCGGCCAGGTAACTCTGCGATGCCGCGAGGTGCAGATGATACTCCGTCACCTGCCGGACCATCAGCCGCCCCGCCGTGGGGGCGCTGACCCCGATGGCCATATCGGCCTCGCGCCGGGACAGGTTGAACAGCCGTGGCAGCGCCACAATCTGCACATCCAGACCGGGATGATCTGCGACAATTTGCGCACATATCTGCGGCAGCAGAAAATTGGCACATCCATCTGGCGCGCCCAGCCGAATCTGGCCGCGCATCTGATCGCTGGGGGCCGCCACCCCGGCGGTGGCCTGGCGCATCGCCTGCTCTGCCGCCTCCGCGCGCTCCAAAAGCTGCGCCCCCGCTTCCGTCACCGCATAGCCCTGCGGGGATTTGACAAACAGCGCAACACCAAGCGCCTTTTCCAACCGCGCCACCCGCCGCCCCAATGTCGCCGGATCAAGCCGCAGCTGCTTGCCCGCCCCGGACAGGCTGCGTTCCCGCGCCACAGCCAGAAACAACCGCAAGTCATCCCAGTTCTGCATCCCTGATCCTCTTCATCTTTCCAAATAAACTCCGGGGGAGTCAGCTTTGCTGACGGGGGCTGGCCCCCCGCATAACCTTTGCAAAAATGCAAAACCATTTTGACATCTTCCCCCTTTTACCAACCATTTTGCAAGACTAGGATCGCGACAAATCAACCTGGAGGATTCCATGCAAGAGCTTACCCACTACATCAACGGTGCCCACGTCAAAGGCACATCGGGCCGTTTCGCTGATGTCATGAACCCTGCCACGGGCGAAGTGCAGGCCAAATGCCCGCTTGCCAGCAAAGAAGAGTTGGAGCAGGCCGTCGCCTATGCCGCCGCCGCACAGCCTGCATGGGCCGCCACCAATCCCCAGCGCCGCGCACGTGTGTTGATGAAACTTGTGACACTTCTGAACCGCGACATGGACAAGCTGGCCGAAGCACTGAGCCGCGAGCATGGCAAAACCCTGCCAGACGCGGCTGGTGACGTGCAGCGCGGCCTTGAAGTTGTCGAATACTGCATCGGCGCGCCCGAATTGCTGAAAGGTGAATACACTGATTCAGCTGGCCCCGGCATCGACATGTACTCCATGCGTCAGGCCCTGGGTGTGACCGCCGGCATCACCCCGTTCAACTTCCCCGCCATGATCCCGATGTGGATGTTCGCCCCCGCCATCGCCTGTGGCAACGCCTTCATCCTCAAACCCTCCGAACGCGATCCTTCCGTGCCACTGATGCTGGCCGAACTGGCCGAAGAAGCGGGCCTGCCCAAAGGCATCCTTCAGGTTGTGAACGGCGACAAGGAAGCGGTTGACGCAATCCTTTACAACGACGTGATCCAATCCGTTGGCTTTGTCGGCTCTACCCCGATTGCCGAATACATCTACGGCACCGGCTGTGCGCAGGGCAAGCGCGTACAGTGTTTCGGCGGCGCCAAGAACCACATGATTATCATGCCCGATGCGGACATGGCACAGGCCGCTGATGCGCTGATTGGTGCCGGCTACGGCGCTGCCGGCGAACGCTGCATGGCGATTTCGGTCGCGGTCCCCGTGGGCGACGAGACAGCCGACCGGCTGATCGAGGAGCTGGTGCCGCGCATCGAAAAACTCAAGGTTGGCCCCTATACCTCGGGCGCGGACGTGGATTACGGCCCCGTCGTGACCGCCGCCGCCAAGGCCAACATCGAACGCCTTGTGCAGACCGGGATCGACCAGGGCGCCGACCTGGTTGTCGATGGCCGTGACTTCAAACTGCAAGGCTACGAGGACGGCTTCTTTGTCGGCCCGCACCTGTTTGACCGCGCCACCAAGGACATGGACATCTACAAGCACGAGATCTTCGGGCCTGTCCTGACCTGCGTGCGCGCCCAATCCTACGAAGAAGCCATCGGTCTTGCGATGGACCACGAATACGGCAACGGCACCGCGATCTTTACCCGCGACGGCGATGCGGCGCGTGATTTCGCCAACCGCATCAATGTCGGCATGGTCGGCATCAACGTGCCGATCCCCGTGCCACTGGCCTATCACACCTTTGGCGGCTGGAAAAAATCCGTCTTTGGCGACCTCAATCAACACGGACCGGATGCATTCAAATTCTACACCCGCACCAAAACCGTGACGGCGCGCTGGCCATCCGGTATCAAGGAAGGTGGCGAATTCTCCATCCCTGTGATGGAATAGCACACCTGCCGGGCCGGCACCTGATGCCGACCCGGCCAATCGACCGGGGGGGTCACTCATGCAGTCTCACTTCACCATAGGTATCGAAGAAGAATATCTGCTGGTGGACCGCGACAGTCTTGATCTGGCCGCTGCCCCCGATGGCCTGTTCGAGGCCTGCCAGAACGACCTGCAAGGTCAGGTCAGCCCCGAATTTCTCCAATGCCAGATCGAAATCGGCACCTGCGTCTGCGAAACCGTGGGGGCGGCCCGCGAAGACCTGCGCCGTCTGCGCGCCACCATCGCGCGCCATGCTGCCGATCACAATCTGGCTCCGATAGCGGTTGCCTGCCATCCGTTCTCTGACTACCGCAAACAATCCTTCACCGTCAAAGACCGCTACTCCCGACTGGAACGCGAAATGGAAGGTGTGGCGCGGCGCATGCTGATCTGCGGCATGCACGTGCATGTGGGCATTGACGAAAACCGCCGCCGCATCGACCTGATGCCCCAACTGTCCTACTTCCTGCCCCATATGCTGGCGCTGTCGACCTCGTCGCCGTTCTGGAAAGGCGACGACACCGGGCTGGCGTCCTACCGCATCTCGGTTTTTGACAACCTGCCCCGCACCGGTCTGCCCCCGGTCTTTGCCAGCTGGGCCGAATATGAACGCACCACCGGCATCCTTATCGATCTTGGCGAGATTGAAGATACTTCGCGGATCT
>Ga0316204_10011040_pt1 | contig 11435 bp, 11 predicted proteins | sample 6monrhotite_MG_2_FD_205661 | JGI IMG/M metagenome (GOLD analysis project Ga0316204, IMG submission 205661) | Microbial mat bacterial communities from mineral coupon in-situ incubated in ocean water Damariscotta River, Maine, United States -... | ecosystem: Environmental > Aquatic > Marine >...
TGTGTTCGATGTTCGCCCGGGGATCACCGGGTTGGCCCAGATCAACCACATCGACATGAGCGATCCGTTGATATTGGCCCGCTGGGATGCGCGTTACATCGCCCAAAAGTCCTTGCCGTCCGAACTGTAAATCGCCGCAAGGACGTTTTTGTTCCGCGCGGTGGGCGATCAGATCCGAAAGTAAGGCACCGTTGCCGGAGACAGCAGGTTGGGGCAAAGGGCCCCAACTTCCAATGGCACGGTCGCGGGGCCGGATCAGGGGATCGGGCGCTCATCAATCAACTGCCGAAGATACTGGCCATAGCTGCTTTTCCCAAAAATTGCGGCGCGCTCCAGCACGTTTTCAGGGGATATCCAACCGTTCCGGAAGGCAATCTCATCCGGGCTGCCAATCTGCACGCCCTGACGTTCTTCCAGCGTGTGCACGAAATTTCCGGCGTCCAACAGGCTGGCATGGGTTCCCGTGTCCAGCCAGGCGTAGCCACGACCCATCAATTGCACGTTCAGCGCATCGTCCTTCAGGAACATCTCCAGCAACGATGTGATTTCCAATTCGCCACGCGGCGACGGAATGACCTGCCGGGCGCGTTCAGGCGCGGATCCATCCATGAAATAAAGACCCGTCACCGCATATTGTGACAGCGGTTTTTCCGGCTTTTCAACGATGCTTTGCACCTGTCCCTGATCATCGAACGACACGACGCCATACCTCTCTGGATCCGCAACGCGGTAGCCAAAGACCGTAGCACCGGTGTCTTGCGCCGATGCGGCGGCCAGCAGTTCGGTCAAGCCATGTCCAAAGAAGATGTTGTCACCCAGAACCATGACCGACCCATCGCCGTCCAGAAACTCCTCGGCCAGAAGATAGGCCTGCGCGAGCCCGTCAGGACTGGCCTGACTGATCCATTCAAAGCGCAGCCCCCATTGCGATCCATCACCCAGCGTGCGCTGAAATTGCGCTTGGTCTTCCGGGGTGGTGATGATGGCGATCTCTTGCACCCCGGCGAGCATCAGCGCGCTGAGCGGATAGTAGATCATGGGTTTGTCATACACCGGCATCAACTGCTTGGAGACACCCATGGTGATCGGATACAGGCGTGATCCGGTGCCGCCTGCCAGAATGATGCCCTTGCGCCTGATCATTTGAGTGCTCCGAGTTCATTCAGATGGGTGCGCAAATCGGTGCGCCATTCGGGTTGAGACAGGCCGATCCGGGTGAGTGACTCGCATGCCAACCGAGAGTTGGCGGGGCGTGTCGCAGGTGTGGGATAGGCCGACGTCGGAATGTCCTGGATCACGCAATTCAGCCCGGCTTGACGCATGATCTCACGGGCGAAATCTGCCCAGCTGACATTGGGCGTGCCGGCGAAATGATAGGTTCCGCCCAGCGTCGGATCTTGTTGCAGGCGGTCCACAAGCGTCAGGCAAGCCAAGGCGATGGCCCGCGCGGACGTTGGCCCACCGATCTGATCCGCGACCACGCTCAGCGCGTCGCGCTCGGCCCCTAGGCGCAGCATTGTCTTGACGAAATTGGTTCCGTGGCTGGAAAACACCCAGGATGTCCGAAGGATTGCATGATTGCCGCCCGCCGCCCGCACCTGGTTTTCGCCGTTGAGTTTTGAGCGGCCATAGGCGCTGTGGGGCCCGGTGGGGGTGTCTGGGGCAAAGGGCGCGTCCCCGTCACCAGAAAAGACATAGTCTGTTGAGATGTGAACAAACGGAATTCCAAGGTCAGCACAGGCCCGCGCCATTGCGCCCGGCGCGTCGGCGTTGACGCGCGTCGCGGCGGTTTCTTCGGCTTCGGCCTTGTCAACGGCGGTCCAGGCTGCCGCGTTGATCACCGCGTCCGGCGCATGGGTCAGGATTGCCGCCGCGCAGGCATCCGGATCTGACAAGTCTGCTTCATCCCGGCCCAGGAACCGGGCCTGCGGGGCGGCGTTCGCCAATTCAGTTGCCACCTGGCCGGTTTTGCCGAACACCAGGATCGTCATGCCTTCAGCCCCAGCCGTTGGCCAACACCAGCCCGGGTCAATAGCGGCTGCCACCAGGCTTCATTCGCCAGATACCATTCGACCGTGCGCTCCAGCCCCTCTTCGACCGTCACTGAGGGGCGCCAGCCAAGTTCGGTGCGGATGCGTGTCGGATCAATGGCATAGCGGGCATCGTGGCCGGGTCGATCCGCGACAAAGGTGATCTGGTCCGCGTAGCTGCCCGCTGGACGCGGGCGCACCCGGTCCAGAATGCCACAAATGGTGCGCACCAGTTCAAGATTGCTGCGCTCATTTTCACCGCCGATATTGTAGCAGCGACCCGTCGCGCCTTGTTCCAGCACCCGCAACAAAGCGTCGGCGTGATCCTCGACATACAGCCAGTCCCGCACGTTCGATCCATCGCCGTAGATCGGCAACGGTTTGCCGGCGATGGCGTTCAGGATGGTGACCGGGATCAGTTTTTCAGGGAAATGATAGGGGCCATAGTTGTTCGAGCAGTTCGACAGAACCACCGGCAGGCCGTAGGTTTCGTGCCAGGCGCGCACCAGATGGTCTGACGCGGCTTTCGACGCCGAATAGGGGCTGCGGGGATCGTAGGACGTTTCTTCGGTGAATTTCACGTTTGGATCGGATGGCAAAGAGCCGAACACTTCGTCGGTGGAAATGTGGTGAAACCGGAAGTCCGCGGGCTGACCCTGCTGCATCCAATAGGCGCGTGCCGCTTCAAGAATGTTGTAGGTCCCGGTGATATTGGTGTCGATGAAATCGCCTGGCCCATCGATTGACCGGTCCACATGGCTTTCGGCTGCCAGATGCATCACCGCGTCGGGCGCGTGCACGGCAAAGACCCGGTCCAGCGCCACACGATCCCGGATATCAACATGTTCGAAGGCGTACTTGGGATCTTGCGCAACAGAGGCTGTGTTTTCGATGCAGGACGCATAAGTCAGGGCGTCAAGGTTGACGACGCTGTGCCCACGCCCAATCGCTTGCCGCACCACGGCCGAGCCGATGAAGCCCGCCCCGCCCGTGACGAGAAGCTTCATGGAGCCCCCTCCCACACAAAGGGATTGTCCATCGCATCCAATGGCAGGGCGGCTTGGTCCTTGGCGGACAAGACCGGCGCTATATCCAATGGCCAGGCGACGCCAATCTTGGGGTCATTCCACAAGACAGCCCCGTCACAGTCCGGCGCATATAGATCGCTGCATTTATACTGGACTTCGCAATCTGCAGTCAGGGTCATGAACCCATGCAGAAAGCCTTTTGGAACCAACAATTGGCACCCATTTTCGGCACTGAGTTCGGCGCTGGTCCATTGCCCAAAGGTCGGGGACCCACGGCGAATATCCACGGCCACATCGAAGATTGCGCCGCGTGTGCAGCGCACAAGCTTGTCCTGCGCGTGCGGCGGGCGTTGGTAGTGCAGGCCCCGCAGCGTGCCGATTTGGGCGGAAAAGGAATGATTGTCCTGAACGAAGTTGATCGCAAAACCGGCGTCGGCCAGGGTCTGGGCGTTCCACGTCTCGCTGAACCAGCCACGGTTGTCGCCGAAACGGCGCGGGGTCAGCACGACGACGCCATCCAGTGGCGTTGACTGAACATCCATGGGCATAAATTCCATCAAGGTTTCGATTTTGTGATAGGAGATTCCGCCATGTTTCTCAAGCCGCAAAAACACGCCGTTGGCCCCTGCTTTGGACCAACGGCGCAGATCGTGTCGTGATTTCTCTTTTTCTTTTCGCCGTTTAGGCGGCACTTAGCCTTTCAGCATCGCCTCGATCGCCGCGACACTTGCGGCCAGCAGATCCGCGTCGCCGCGCGCCTCGGCGTTCAGCCGGACAACCGGTTCAGTGTTTGAGCTGCGCAAGTTGAAACGCCAGTCGCCCATGTCCAGACTGATCCCATCCGTTTCATCGACGGATTTCGCCAGCGGTTCATAGGCGGCGCGGACCCGGGCGATGGCGGCTTTCGGGTCTGAAAGGTGGAAGTTGATCTCTCCCGAGGACGGAAAAGCCGCGCGGCGTTCGGCCACCAAATCGGCCAGCACGCCCATTTCGCTGACCAACTCAGCCATCACCACCATCGGAACCATACCGCTGTCGCAAAAGACGAAATCGCGGAAATAATGATGGGCCGACATTTCACCGCCGTAGACGGCCCCCTCATCGCGCATGGATTGTTTGATGAAGGCGTGACCGGTTCGCGCCTGAACCGCCATTCCACCGGCGCGCGCCACAACGTCGCGCGTGTTCCACACGACGCGGGGATCGTGGATGATCTTGGCGCCTGCTTCCTTGCGCAAGAACACCTCGGCCAGCAGACCGACGATGTATTCCCCGTCTATAAAGTCGCCACGATGATCGAAGAAGAAACAGCGATCAAAGTCGCCGTCCCATGCGACCCCCAAATCGGCCCCTTCAGCAACCACCCGGGCGGCGGTTGGCGGGCGGTTTTCAGGTAGCAAGGGATTGGGAATGCCGTTTGGAAAGGTGCCGTCGGGCGCGTGATGCATGCGGATAAAGGTCAACGGCGCGCCTTTGGCTTCAAGTGCCGAAGCGATGGCGTCAAAAGTTGGTCCAGCGGCCCCGTTGCCAGCGTTGACCACGATTTTGAGGGGTTTGAGCGCAGCGATATCGACAAACCCGAGAATGCACTCAACATACGCCGCGCGCGCGGCTTGAGCCACGTCTGCGACGCTTCCACCGGGGCGTTTGGTGCCAAAATCATCAGCCTCCGCCAACGCCTTGATGCTGGACAGTCCCGTCGCTGCATCCAGCGGCGCCGAGCCGGCGCGGACCATCTTCATACCGTTGTAGTCCATGGGGTTATGAGACGCGGTCACGCAAATCCCACCGTCCGCGCCAAAATGCGTGGTGGCGAAATACATCTCTTCGGTGCCCGACAGGCCAAGATCCAGAACCTCGCACCCTTCGTCCTGAAGTCCACGGGTTACGGCGGCCGACAATGCCTCGGAACTGGCGCGGATATCACGCCCCAGCACCACCCGGCGCGTGCCAAGCGCGCGGGCAAAGCCACGCCCGATGCGGTAGGCGATTCCGTCGTCCAGATCGACATCCAGACGGCCCCGAATGTCATAGGTTTTGAAACAGGTCAGCGACGTCATCTTGGGCCCTCGTGGAAATGCAATGAAACTATGTGCCGCAGCGCAGCGGGTTCTCCATAACGCAACGCCCGCCCAGGTTAGAGCTTTTTTTTACATCTGGGCCATTTTGCTCGCATGACAACAGGTTCGCCAAACCGGCGGCCGCCAATGCAAAAGGATCCCTGGCATGCAGAACCCCTTCTCTCAGCGCTCTGGCGGCCTGACGGGCCCCGCCACCGACCTGATCCCGGTGACCCCGGATGACACTACAGACCTGACGACATATGCCCTGGCGCTGTATGTCGAAACCGGCGGCATGTTGAGCATCGACACGGTCGCGGGCCAAACCCGCAGCGTAGAAGTGACGGGCTTCAGCTTGCTTCCCGTTGGCACGCGTCGCGTACGGGCGACGGGCACCACGGCATTGGGGATCCACGCGATGGTCCTGGCATGAAGCTGGTCACCGATCTTGGCCTGACATCGCGGCCCTTGCGAACCGGGGCCGCCTTTTCGCCGGTGGACCTGTTTCGAAACGCCGAGAACGGCCTGTTTGTCGATGCGGCGGCGGGCGGCTCCTTGTTTTCGACGCACGACGGGAATGTGCCACCAACCGTTGGCAATGCGGTTGGCCGGATAGAGGACCTGAGCGGCAATCTGGCCCATGCCACGCAGCCGATTTTGACAGCGCGCCCAATCTTGGCGCGCGTTCCCCGAAACGGCCTGCGCAATGTGACTTTGCAGTCCGAAAACTTCGCGAATATCGCCTGGAACAAGGTCAGCGGCGCGGTGATCGTGCCCTTGGCAGAGGGGTTCCGCTTTGCCGATGACACTGCGGGAACAAATGGCTTTCCACAGATGGTGCAGAGCCCGTCCCTGGCCGCCGGTCCGTGGTGTTTTTGGGTCGAAGCGAAGGCGGATCAAACACCGTATCTGGTTCTCACCGATCAGGAAGGGGCGGTGCGCGCATCGGTCTTCGATCTGTCCAATGGCAGTGTTGGAAACCAAGCCGCCGGCCATTCCGCCAGCATCACTGCGCTGGGCGCTGGGCGGTATCGCTGCGCGATTTCGTTCAGCCGCAGCGGCGGGGCTGGCAATGTGCGGGTCCAATTGTCCAGCACGGGCACGTCAAACGGCGGCACGACGCGCACGGGTTTGCATTCCGTGATCCTGTACCGCGCACAGCTGGAGTCAGGGAGTGCCGCGACAGGATACCAGCGGGTAGGGTCACGGTATGACGTCACAGAAACCGGCCAACCGGACCTGTGGCATCTGTTCAACGACGGAATTGACGACGAAGTTGTTGCGACATTGCCGGATTTGGGCACATCGGCGACGGTGGCTTACGCCAGCGACGCGGGGGTAACGATCAGCACTGGGCAAATCATTGGCGCGGGCAGCTTTGGCATTTTGCGCGACCAACGGCTGTTTGCATTGATGGTGATCAATCGGGCACTTGGACCAGCTGAAACGGCCCGGCTTTCACGCTTTTTGCAATTCAGGTCCGGAGGATATTCAGTATGAGGATCACGGCAGCCTGCCCCCAGGGGTTGATCGGCGACGCAAACAGCCTGGCGATGATTTGGGGGCAATGCCCCGACGATGCGCAAACCTTTCGCCAGTTGAAGTGGGTGGATGGCACAGGTCACGCCTATGCAGTTGCATCTTGGGAAGCCATCGAAGACTGGCATGCCTTTGCCACGGCTTCCGCCACCGCCTCGGCGCTTGAATTGTTGCGTCCACAATGGGACAGCGGTGCGATGATCGACATGCAAGCTGCAACCCGGGCGCAGGCCGCGCTGACGTTCTGGGAACCGACCGACCCACAAACGCCCCCGCCGCCAGCGGACCCGGGCAAGTTGGTCCTGATCGCAGGGCTGGATGGGGCAGAGGCGCTGGCAGGTCTGGGGCTGTCCAGGAAATCTGCGCCCTAATGGGCCAGGGCGTGGTCGGCGGCTTTTGCCAAGTGCTGATGCTGGACGGCAAACGCCGGGATCAGCCCTTGGCCCCCTGCCCCCGCGCGTAGACATCCTCATACCGGATGATGTCATCTTCGCCCAGGTAACTGCCGGTCTGCACTTCGATCAGTACCATTGGCACTTTGCCGGGGTTTTCCATCCGGTGAACCGCGCCCAACGGAATGTAAACCGACTGGTTTTCCGACACCAGTTTCACGGTGTCGTCGATCGTGACCTTTGCGGTGCCCTCGACCACGATCCAGTGCTCGGCACGGTGATGGTGGCTTTGCAAGGACAAGGCGGCACCCGGATGAACGACGATCCGCTTGACCTGAAACCGTGCGCCAACCACGAGGCTTTCATACCAGCCCCAGGGGCGGTAATCGCGCGGCAGGGTTTCGGCCTGCGCCACGCCCTGCGCCTTCAGCACGGCCACGGCCTTTTTCACATCTTGCGTGCGGTCTTTGTGGGCCACAAGAACCGCGTCCGGCATGGCAATCGCCACGATATCGGTCAGGCCGATCCCGACGACCTGCTGCGCCTCATTGGTGGCGTGCAGCAATGTGCCGGAACAGTCGATTGCGGTAACCGGCCCGTTGCACACCATGCCGGTGGCATCCGGTCCCCCTTCACGCCAAACCGCCTGCCAATCCCCCAAATCAGACCAGGCGCCTCCATACGGCACCACGCTCAAATTCGCAGCGCGCTCCATAACAGCATAGTCGATGGAGATGTCGTCCAAGGCGGCCCAAGCATCCGGATCCAGCCGGGTAAAGGCAAGATCGCACTCAGCCTGCGCGTGGGCTGCGCGGGTTTTCGCCAAAGTGTCGGGTGCGTGGCGTTCGAACGCCTCCAGAATCACGGTGGTCGAAAACAGGAAGATCCCCGCATTCCACAGATGCATGCCGCCATCGAGCAAGCCCTGCGCGGTCGCCTGATCGGGCTTTTCGACGAAAGATTTCAGTGGCTGTGGCGTGGCGCTGAATTCGGCATCTGGCCGCTGCGACAATTCAAGCCAGCCGTACCCGGTCTCTGCTCGGTCGGGGCGGATCCCGAAAGTTACAAGCTGCCCTGCTTCGGCTGCTGGGGCCGCCGCGGCAACGGCTGCGCGGAACCGTTGCGGGTCAGGGATCACGTGATCAGAGGGCGCAACAAGCATCAGGGCACCGGGATGCGTGGCATCAAGTGACAACGCAGCGGCGCAAATCGCAGCGGCGGTGTTGCGCGCAGATGGTTCGATCAGAATTCCCGCAGGCGCAATTTCCAGTGCCGCGAGCTGTTCCACGACCACAAACCGGAAATCGGCGCCGGTCACCACGAATGGCGCGGCAAATTCATCGCCGGTCAACCGCCGGGCCGATGCCTGAAACAGGCTGTCTTCACCCAACAAGTCGACGAACTGCTTGGGATACGATTTGCGTGACAATGGCCACAAACGTGTGCCAGAGCCGCCGCACAAAAGAACCGGATGAATGATCTGGGTCATAGTGATGTGCGTCCTTATGTTCTTAGCGAAGACTGGTTTTCGAGATACCAGCGATACGTTTCTGCAACGCCCTCTTGCAGGCTGACTTTTGCGGCCCACCCCATGTTGGCCAGCCTGCCAACATCCATGAGCTTGCGCATCGTGCCGTCCGGTTTGCTTGGATCTGGTGTGATACGCCCAGTGAATCCTGTGACCTTTGCCACGATTTGTGCCAGTTCAAGGATCGAAACATCCGCCCCACTACCGACATTGATATGGCTCAACATCGAAAGCGTGTTGGCGTCGTAGTCGGGTTTGGGCAGGTCAAGAACGAACAGGCTTGCCTCGGCCATGTCATCGACATGCAGGAATTCCCGGCGCGGTGTCCCGGTGCCCCAGATCACTACCTCAGCCTGACCGGCCGCCGCCGCCTCGTGGAAACGGCGGATCAAGGCGGGCAAGACATGGCTGTTCTGTGGGTGAAAGTTGTCCCCAGGTCCGTACAGGTTTGTCGGCATGACACTGCGGTAATCGGTGCCATGCTGACGGTTGTAGCTTTCGCAGATCTTGATCCCGGCGATCTTGGCAATTGCATAGGGTTCGTTGGTCGATTCCAGCGGACCGGTCAACAAAGCGGATTCGGCCATCGGCTGCGGCGCATCTTTGGGATAGATGCACGACGACCCCAATTGCAGCAAACGTGTGACGCCTGCGTCAAAGGCCTGGTGAATCACATTGCATTCGATCATCAGGTTTTGGTAAATGAAATCAGCTGGATAGGTATTGTTGGCGTGAATGCCACCAACTTTCGCAGCTGCCAAAATCACAACATCGGGACGTTCGCTGCGCATGAAGTCGCGCACCGCTGCCTGGTTCGTCAAATCCAGGTCAGCATGGGTCCGCGTCAGAAGTTCAATTGCTTCCCCCGCCTCCCTGCGCTGCTCCAGGCGGCGCAGGATGGCTTGACCGACCATGCCCCGATGGCCCGCGATGTAGATTTTGTTCGTGCCCAATGCTTAGCCTTCCACAGAAACCGGCAGATCCAGACCATGCGCTTTCAGCAACGCATGACGACGGGCGGCCTTATAGTCCTCAGTCACCATTTCGGCACACATTTCGCGGGCCGTGATCTCTGGCTCCCAACCCAATTTCTCGCGCGCTTTGGTTGGATCCCCCAGCAGCGTTTCAACTTCGGTTGGGCGATAATACCGCGGATCAATCCGCATGACGACATCGCCGGGCTTCAGCGCATGCGCCTTGTCCCCCTCGATCGCGGCCACCGTGGCAATCTCGTCCTCGCCCTCGCCGGTGAACTCCAAAGAAATCCCCAGTTCCTCGGCGGTCCAGCAAATGAATTCCCGAACCGAATACTGCTTGCCCGTTGCGATGACATAGTCTTCGGGCTCATCTTGCTGCAGCATCATCCACTGCATGCGCACGTAATCCTTGGCATGTCCCCAATCACGCAGCGCGTCGATATTGCCCATATAGAGGCAAGGTTCCAGACCCTGGGCAATGTTCGACAATCCACGCGTGATCTTGCGCGTCACGAAGGTTTCACCCTGGCGCGGGCTTTCGTGATTGAACAAAATCCCGTTGCAGGAATAAAGGCCATATGCCTCGCGGTAATTGACCGTGATCCAGTATGAATACAGCTTGGCAACCGCATAGGGCGAACGGGGATAGAACGGCGTCGTTTCGCGCTGCGGGGTTTCCTGCACCAGCCCGAAAAGCTCTGACGTGGACGCCTGATAGAAGCGCGCCTTCTTTTCCAGCCCCAGAAATCTGATCGCTTCAAGCAAGCGCAGCGTGCCGATTGCATCAACATCCGCGGTGTATTCCGGGGCCTCAAAACTCACGGCGACATGGGACTGGGCACCCAGGTTGTACACTTCATCAGGCTGCACTTCGGAAACGATCCGCGTCAGGTTCGACGTGTCACTCAGGTCGCCGTAATGCAGTTTGAACCGGGCGTTATCGACATGCGGATCGGTGTAGATATGATCCACGCGATGCGTGTTGAACATGGACGCGCGGCGCTTGATGCCATGCACCTCGTAGCCCTTCGCCAGAAGAAATTCAGCCAGGTAGGAACCGTCCTGCCCGGTAATGCCTGTGATAAGCGCGCGTTTTGGGGACATGCAATTAATCCTTGATATCAGAGAGACCCAGCAAAAGGGTCCTTAAATCCTGAGCCAACGTGTCGTCGGCGATTGCCGGATCAGACCGAAGCTTCACTAACGGAACCATCCTCGGCATAGGCGGTTTTGACCAGAACGAAATTCCCGAGCACCAGAACGTCCATGTCGGTCCGATCGAAGCAGGCGATGGCCTGTTCGGGCGTGTCGACCACCGGCTCGTTCTCATTAAAGCTGGTGTTCAGGACGATGCCGTAGCCGGTGCGCTCTTTGACAGCCGAGATCAGCTGGTAATAGAGCGCGTTGTTTTCTGGATCGACACTTTGCATACGCCCGGTGCCATCAACGTGTGTGACGGCCGGGAAAATCTTCTGGAATTCAGGCTTGAATTTCACCACATGCATCATGAACGGGCTTTCGATGTCCTGCTCGAAGAACCGACCGACTTCCTCACGCAGAACCGAAGGCGCGAAGGGCCGGAACGACTCGCGCTTCTTGATCTTGACGTTGATCGTATCCTTCATCGTCGGAATTGCCGGATTGGCCAGGATCGACCGATTGCCAAGCGCCCGCGGGCCCCACTCGCTGCGGCCCTGATACCAGCCAACGACGGCCCCATCGGAGATGTGATCCGCAGTGATTTTGACGGTTTCGCCGACATCCTTGCATTTGACCTGCCCCCCGGTCGTCCCTCGTTCATAACGAGAGTCCTTGGGGTTGATAGTGGTCGGTTTCGGGTTGGGCAAGCGCGCCGGGCGCGTTGCCATCAAGTAGCTCAAG
>Ga0316204_10011042_pt1 | contig 11435 bp, 10 predicted proteins | sample 6monrhotite_MG_2_FD_205661 | JGI IMG/M metagenome (GOLD analysis project Ga0316204, IMG submission 205661) | Microbial mat bacterial communities from mineral coupon in-situ incubated in ocean water Damariscotta River, Maine, United States -... | ecosystem: Environmental > Aquatic > Marine >...
CAGTTGAATATACGCGCCAGCCAAAATACAGTCGGCCAAGAAAGCGGTTGGCCGTTCGTAAAACGTCGAGGGCATTAAACAGGCACATCGGCGAAAAGTTCGGCACCAGCAAAAATCCGATCATCGTGACCGTCTGATCGGATGCGTCCGGCGTTCCCGTTTCCGCTATTTGGTCCATACCAAAATCAATAAATGGGATCGATTAAAAGGCAAGGTCTTGAAATTCCCTATGTGGACAAGCCGACGGTGACGGCAGGTTAATGCAGAAACGGTCTGTTAACGCAAAAAGTGACCCTTAATGCCCTCGACCTCAATGGTTTTCTGCACCGCCGGACGCTCCAGCAGCAGTTCCAGAAGTTGACCGATACGGGGTAGGGTTTTCGGTGCCCGGTCGAGAAAATACGCCCAGCGGCTGAGCATCAGCAGGTAGATATCTGCGGCACTGACCGTATCGCCCAGCAGGTAAGGGCCGTCACCCATGTTCTGCTCAACGATATCGAACCAGTTCTGAACGCGGTCCTTGGCCGATTGTTTGACGCCGTCGATGCCATCGGGGTCCGTGGTATAGCGGTCCGTATAATAATATTGCAGGATGTCGGGCTGGATCGAGTTGGTCAGAAACATCAGCCACTTGTAAAACGTACCGCGTTCGGGTGTGGCCAAGGCAGGTGCCATGTTCATATCCGGGTGCTTGTCGCAAAGATACAGACAGATGGCGGCGGCTTCGAACATCACCAGATCACCATCCTCGAATGTCGGGATGCGTCCGGCGGGGTTGATCGCCAGATAGTCAGCACCTTTGTGAGCGTTGACCTTGCGATCAATCAGTTTCAGCTGATGCTCTACACCGGCTTCATTCAGCAGCACGTGAGGGGCGAAACTGGCGTTGCCTGGAAAATAGTGAAGACTGTACATGGTTATTGTTATTCCTGATCCAGACTGTCGGGGTTGCGTAACGGGGGCAGCTCTGCCGTGTTGATTTTCCGTACTTCCTCAAGGGAGGCGCCGGGGAATGTCTCCAACACGGCTTTCACCAGCGGCAAACTTTCGGCCTCGGTCTTCAGGGCGTCGGCTTCCGAGCGGCGCTTCTCCTGAAGTGTGGCTTCACCGGATTCAGACGACACGGAAACCATCCATCGGCTATCCGTATGTTCATTGAGAAAACCGGCCAGCCGTCCGGCCAGATCACGTGGCGCATTGTCACTCGGGTTAAACTCAATCCGTCCGACTTCGAAGCGGACAATCCTGACATCCGAGATCAAATGGGTGCGCAGCATGGCCTCGCGTTGTTCATCGGCGAGGGCCAGCACGTCTTCAAACGTCTGGGGTGTTGCGCGGGCTTCGGGTTGCGGTTGAGGATCATACGCCGGGGCGGCGGCGGTCGCCGGGCCTCCATTTGCGTTGATCGGCGGCGGGGCGGGCTGCTGGGATTGAGGTTGTGGCGACGGAGATGGTGAAGGCGGGGATGTTGAGGACGGGGGTGTTGAGGATGGGGATTGTGTCGTCGTCGAACCACCTGGGGCGTCACCACCGGATATCATGCGGACGGCTTCGTCCGGGGTTGGCAGCTCAGCCGTATAGGCGAGGCGAACCAGAACCATTTCGGCGGCCTGGCGGGGTGACGGGGCCAACCGGACCTCGCCCAATCCTTTCAGTAGCATCTGCCAGGTCCGCGCCAGCGTCGCCATGGAAAGCCTTTCGGCCATCTCGCGACCTTTGGTGCGTTCGATTTCGGGGATGGTCACGCCTTCGGCAACGCTCGGAATGACCTTGATGCGGGTCAGGAAATGGGTGATCTCCAGCATATCTTCAAACAGCGCCAGAGGATCGGCGCCATCGCGATAGTGTTGATCAAAAGCCTCAAGCGCCGCCGCAATGTCACCCGCCAAGACCAGCTCCAGCAGGGTAAATGTCTGCGAGCGATCGGCCAGCCCGAGCATTTCACGCACCGATGTTTCTTCAATTTCGCCACTGGTCTGTGAGATCGCCTGGTCAAGCAGGCTCAGGCCGTCACGGACCGAACCATCCGCCGCCCGGGCGATCAGATGCAGGGCGGTCTCGGCGATCTGGGCCCCTTCCTCGGCGACGATGCCGGAAAAATGCGCGCTCAGAGTCTCGACATCGACACGATTGAGGTCGAAACGCTGGCAACGACTGAGAACCGTGATCGGGACTTTGCGGATTTCCGTGGTGGCGAACACGAATTTGACGTGTTCAGGCGGTTCTTCCAGGGTCTTCAGCAAGGCGTTGAAAGCATTTTTCGACAGCATGTGCACTTCATCGATGATGTAGACTTTGTAGCGCGCCGACGTTGGCCGGTAGCGCACCCCGTCGATCAGTTCCCGGATGTCATCGACGCCGGTACGGCTGGCGGCGTCCATTTCCAGCACGTCGACATGACGATCACGGGATATGGCCTCGCAATGTTCGCATTCACCGCAGGGTTCCGTCGTCGGCTGGCCGTTGCCGTCGGGTCCGATACAGTTAAGGGCGCGGGCGATAATCCGCGCGGTTGTGGTTTTGCCGATGCCGCGAACGCCGGTCAGGATAAAGGCGTGGGCCAGTCGCCCCGACTGGAAGGCATTTGACAGGGTGCGGACAAGGACGTCCTGGCCGATGAGACCGGAAAAGGTGGTAGGGCGGTATTTGCGGGCGAGAACCTGATAGACAGCGGATTTTGAGTCTTCGGTCATAAAGCCTCTAATGCCTATCTGGAAAATCGGTCACAAAAACAAATAAGGTGGAGGTTGGACACCGACCCAGGTCGAAACTCGTTACGGCTGCTTCCTTCCGGATCTGACCGGGTTGGCGAGGAACCTGTCCGGGCCAACCTCCAAGAACAAGTATATCAAGAGGTCTCGGAGACTCCAATACAAACGGCATCGGACAGTGACGATTTATTCAGGAGCTTCTTTAAGACGACTTTTCAAGGGCATCATTGATGAGCTGGGCCATGTCTTCTGGGGTAAAGGGTTTGGCGACGCCATAGTCTGCACCGATCTTCTCTGCCGCCCGAACAGCTTTGTCCGGAGTCATGTCGTTGTATCCGGCAGAGACGGCGATGATGGGAACGGTCGGGTCGATCTCGCGTATTTGCTTGATCCCCTCAATTCCACCCGCACCTTCCATAAAGATGTCCGAAATCACGAGATCGTAAAGCCCGGCGCGAAATCCGCTCAGGCCGGTTTCGACGTCACTGGACGTGGTCGGCTGATGTCCCTGGCTCATGACAATGGCCGCGATGAGATTGACCATGGGTCTGTCATCATCAATGACCAGAACGCTTTTGGGTTTCATGTGTTAGTCCCTTGTCGCTTTATGTCGTTCTTCGACGATGATTACACCGTCCGCGCCGCCACTGAGCAGAGTTGCCGCCGGCAGCCAGTTATCTTCAAATTCAAAGTATCCGTCAATGGCTGCCACCAGGTGCAGCTCCGCCGTGGCACGGGCCGGAATCTCCAGAGACGAAATACAGGTCTCATCCTGGCGCTTGCCGTCGATGGTGACCCGGATCACGGCCATGGATTTGAGGAAGCGTTCGGCGTTGAAGGAGTGGTCCCGGTCATCACGGTTGCGAATGCGAAAGGCATAGGGCCAACCCTGAGTCATTTGCACGATCATCGGCTCGTACTCATTATTGCGGATTCGCATATTGACCTTGGGCACCCGGGTCCAGTTAACCCGCTTCAGGGCCTTCGGAGAGACCGTTGCACACTCAAGTTCATTGAAGTCCGGCAAGATATTGCTGATGGACGGCAATGAGGAAAGCCCCGGAATCGTTGGGATATAGGACAGATCAGTGGCCGGCCAGGCACAGCTGCCAAGAATCAGCAGGCTAATGCCCGAAACGATCGTCCGGAAAATCTTGGAAACCTGTATCACTTTCTGGTGTGCACTTTTACTGCCTGTCCCTAGGCATCTGTATAGCACGAAATATAGTGTTGTGAGCAAGTTTTCACGCAATATACGGGATGGAGGGCAACTTCCCCGCAGGTTGCCTGCGGTCTCTGTCTGTGTCAGTTTGCCTCCATGAAACATAACATCAGATATACGGGTAGTGATCTCGACCGGGCCGGTGAACGACGCAAGGACGCGGACTGGTTATCAAAAAAATTGGGAGACCCGCAAAGCCACGTCGTTCCCATCTGGCGCAACCTCAATCTGATTGTCGGTCTGGACGAGGACGCCCATGACGACGCCCAGCCCGAAGCCGTGATTTTTGGGCGCGATGAGGCCGCTCACGTCATCGAAGGGGCCGGCGAAATTGTTTTCCTAGGGCTTCGCGACAACCGCGCGGTCTTCGGTGCCGATATGTCATCGCAGGAAGAGGATGCGGTACATGAAACCGTCGGGCGCGGTAATTTTGTTGACCTCCGTCAGGCTGGCCCGGTCATCAATGCCAACGATGCGACACTGATGGCCTATGCCCGCGGGCTGCTGTATTGGCATCGCCAGCATCAATTTTGCGGTCGCTGTGGTCACCAAACCCGCTCTCAGGACGGCGGACATATGCGGCTGTGCAGTAACGACTCCTGCGCCCGACCGACATTTCCCCGAACCGATCCCGCCGTCATCATGCTGGTTGAAAACCGCCCGCAACCCGGCGAGCCGCACCGCTGCCTGCTCGGCAACCACTCAAAATGGGCACAGGGCAACTTCTCAACCCTGGCGGGGTTTGTCGAACCCGGCGAAACCCTGGAAGAGGCAGTTGTCCGTGAGGTCTATGAAGAGGTCGGCGTGCGGGTTGAGGATGTGAAGTATCAGGCGTCTCAGCCATGGCCGTTTCCGGCGTCTATCATGCTGGGTTTCTGGGCAACGGCGACAACACTGGAAATCTCCGTTGATGATGATGAAATTCAGGACGCCCGCTGGTTCACGGCTGAAGAGATCAGAACCTTTGGCGAATGGGGAGATATGAGCAGTTCCAACCGCCTGCCCCGCCGGGACTCGATCTCGCGATATCTGATTGAAACCTGGCTCGATAAAGTTTCCGGCTGATGGCCCAGCCCTGGTTCAGTCAGCTTCACGATCTGATCCAGCCGCTGGTTGAAGAGTTGGGCGCCGATATGGACATCGAGTGCACCCATTTTTTCAGTGGTGCTGCGGTTTATGTAAACGGGCAAATCTGCATGTCGCTGACGCCGGTGGGGTTTGCCCTGAAACTACCGGATGCAGCGCACCAGAATGTCCTTTCCGAAGGCGGCCAACCGCTTCGTTATTTCCCCAGCGGCCCTGTGAAAAAGGGGTATGCGCTTGTCCCAGAAACAATCTTAAACAACGCCGATGAACTGACGGTTCTGATGAAGACCTGCATCCAGGACGTTGCGTCTTAGGCGGTGATCCCTGAGGCTTTTCGTATCAGGGTGCTGACGAGTTTCCGGCCCTCCTCAATCACAAGTATGGAGGCTGCCGTACCCGTGGCCAGCAGCCAGTCCGTGCCCGACAACGCTGTGGTATGAAGGACATCCTGGGCCGGTTCCCACATCACCATGGTGACCTGTATCAAGATGACACCGCCGAGCGCCAGCCACAGATTGATGTTTTTGAAAAAATTCCGGGTCAGGGCCGAGCCTCTTTCGGATCGGGCATTAAAAACGTTGAACACCTGAAACAGCACAAACGTCGTGAACGCCAGGGTAAAGGCCCGCTCGGCCGGGCCATCTGCGTAGGCCACATTAAATACCCAAAGCGTGCCGATCGTCATAATGGAGCCGTAAAATAACAGGTGGATGAGACGGTGCATCGTCAATATTTTCTCGCCGGGTCGACGCGGAGGGTCCTGCATGATACCGGGGCTTGCCGGGTCGAGGGCCAACGCCATAGCAGGCGGGCCATCCATGATAATATTGACCCATAACAGCTGAATGGCCGAAAACGGGACCGGTAGACCAAACAGTGGTGCACACAACACGCACAGCATGGCACCGATGTTGGTTGACAGTTGAAAACGGATGAATTTGACGATGTTGTCGTAGATTGAACGGCCCCGGTTGACGGCCCCGACAATGGTGGCGAAACTGTCATCGGTGAGGATCATCGTCGCCGCTTCCTTGGTGACGTCGGTGCCGGTAATCCCCATGGCGATGCCGATGTCGGCACTTTTTATGGCCGGTGCATCATTGACGCCATCTCCGGTCATGGCGACAATATGGCCGTGTTTTTTCAGGGCACTGACCAGGCGAAGTTTGTGTTCGGGGGCGACGCGGGCGAACACGCCGACGCCTTCAATGGCATCGGCCAGTTGATCGTCAGGAATCTCGTCCAACTCTCTGCCGGTCAGAACGTCACCCGGAATCTGGAGTTCGCGGGCGATCACCGCCGCCGTCACACGATGGTCTCCGGTAATCATTTTAGTTTGAATTCCGGCCCCGTGGCACTGATGAATGGCATCGCGAACGTCCGGACGCGGCGGGTCCATCAGGCCGACCAGCCCGATAAATGTCATGTCGTGGGTATAGGTAAAGAGATCAGCTTCCGGATCGAACTCAGCGACCGGAATGGTTTTGCTCGCCAGCGCCAGCACGCGAAGCGCGTCGGAGGCAAGCCGTTCCATCTCGGTTGATACCAGGGCCATATCCAGTGGCTCCGGACCATCCGGGCCGAGCGTCAAAATGCATCTGGAGGCCAGTACATCCGGAGCCCCCTTGACGAACAGGTGCACTGTGTCCCCGTCCCGATGGAACGTAGCCATGAATTTATGTTCGGATTCAAAGGGGATTTCAGCAGCTCTCGGCATTTGTTGCGCCAATCCACCCGCCTCAACACCGCCTTTTTCCGCCAACACCAGAAGAGCCGCTTCCATGGGGTCGCCAAGGGCTTGGCCGTCCCGAACGGCGCTGTCGTTACACAGGGCGGCAATACGAAGCAGTGTTGCGAGGTCCGCCGGATCTGTATCGCCACCTTCATTTGTAATCTCACCGTTAGCCTGATACCCGGTCCCGGACACAGCATACGTCTGTCCGCGAAAATGGAGGGCGCGTGCCGTCATCTGGTTTAATGTCAGAGTCCCGGTTTTGTCCGAACAGATGACGCTGGTGCAGCCAAGGGTTTCGACGGCGGCCAGACGGCGGACAATGGCACCCTGTTTCGCCATGTGGTGCATGCCAAGCGCCAGCGTAACTGTAACCACGGCGGGCAGACCTTCCGGGATCGCCGCGACGGCGAGGGCGATAGCGGTCATGACTGACTGAACCAAGGGTTCGCCGCGGAGCAGACCCCAGACCAGGATAAGTACGACGAGGACAATTGCGATAACCGCCAAGCGCCGCCCCAGACCATCAAGCTGGATCTGTAGCGGGGTTGCTCCTTCTTCCGCGGAGTCCAGCATGTCCGCGAGTTGGCCCATGGCCGTGTTCATGGCGGTTGCGGTAACGATAAATTCGCCCCGCCCACGGGTCACCGTGGTGCCCATAAAAACCATGTTGATACGTTCGGCCAAAGGCGCATCGGTCAGTCTGTCCGTTGTTTTCGCAACGGGATAAGACTCGCCACTCAGCGGCGCTTCATCAATTTCCAGGCTGCGGGCGACGCTCAGGCGACCGTCGGCAGGAATTTTCTCGCCGGCCTCCAGCAAGACAACATCCCCCGGCACCAGATGCTCGGAAGGGATCTCGATAATCACGCCGTCGCGCCGCACTCGTGACGTATCGGCAAGCATCTTCTTGAGAGCCGCGAGACTTTGTTCGGCGCGATACTCCTGATAAAATCCAAGAAACGCATTCAGGGTGACGACTACCAAAATGACAATTGAATCGCCAAGGTCTCCAATCATGCCGGCCAGCAGGGCGGCACCCACCAGTAGTCCGATAAGTAGGCTCCGGAACTGTTCGACAAACAGCATCCACGGTTTACGGGGCGGTTTTTCGGTAAGCCGGTTGGCCCCGGATTTTTCAAATCGTTCGTCGGCTGACGGGGTTGATAGCCCGCTGGATAATTCGACAGTTAACCGCTGACAGGTCTCTGCCACGTCAAGTGTGTGCCAGTTCGGTGTGTCCGAACCTGATGGTCCGGCGGGTGAGTCATTCATGTTATGCAATTTCGGTAATTGTGTTCAGAACCACCCGTGGGTTGCCTATTCGACCATGAAAACCGGAACCGGCATTTTGGCGAACACCTCGCGGGTGACCCCGCCGAAGATGATACGCTGCAGATGGCTTCGCGTATAGGCACCCATGATCAACATATCGGCGTTTTCTTTGGTCAGCTGCTCAAGGATGATTTGACCTGCCGGATCATGGCTTCCGTCGAATGCCTGCAGCCGTGCGATGATCCCGTGCCAGCGTAAATAGTCGACCAGGCTGTCGCCGCTCAGGTCAAATGTGCGGTCTTCGTTGACGGAAATCACCACAACATCTTTTGCCGCCTGCAGGATGTCCATGGCCATGCCGACGGCCCGCATGGACCCGGCACTTCCATTCCAGGCGATGGCGATGCGCTCACCTATCGAGGGCAGAGACTTCGAGGGGGATATCAGGACCGGGCGACCGCTTTTGCGAAGGGCTCCATCGAGAATCAGCGGAAGTGTACCCTTCCAGTCAATCGGCGGGCAGGCAGTTACGATCAGATCGGAAAGCCTGCCCCGCAAAACAAGAGAATCACGGATGTCGCCAAATTGCTCCAGAAATGTGGTTGTCATCTCCGGGTGAATACCGGGCGCTGACGCCTCGGTTACACCAAATTCATCACAGATGACGTTGTACAGGTCTTTTGCCCGCTCACGGCGTTGGCCGCTTTCCGCATCGATGGCGTCAATCAGGGTTTTCACAGCACTTCCCGGAATCCAGGAGGCAACATTTTCATGAGCTTGCTGGGGTTCGGCTTTGATGCAAACGACTTCCACATGGGCGCGCAGGCGCTGACCTATTCTGAACGCGGTTTCGAGCGCCGGACGTTCCAGTGATACGGGGTCTTCCGGGTCATATTGACCACTCAAGGGAACAAGGATCTTTCTAATCGACATATCAAACCTCCATGGAGCCAAGAGGATCCGAGCCGGTTACCAAACTTTCAGGGTAGCGGAAATTGTGCTTGAAAACCTTGATGAGGATCAATCTGATGAGGCGGCTTGCGCTGCAGAGCTCTAAATCGAAGCTGATAAAGTTTTCAGAGAGCGGTCGCAGGCGCCCATTTTCGCGTCAGCGTACATAGTTGACCAATAATCCTGATCCGTCTGCCAGTCCGCTAGAGATATGATGTTGGTTACATTCTGGCCGTCATTGGAAAGTGGCAAACGAAGCGTTTCCTGAATTCTGGAGGCCTCATCCGATTGCGGTCGAATGTCATGGACAAAGGACATTGGCGTTTTGTTGTCACGGACCAGGGTGAATTCCTGAAATATGAGATCGGCAACAACTTTCGGGAGCATTGACTGGGGGGACTTTCCCGTCAGGTCAACACCCTTGACCCGGGTATGACCCGTTCCCCAAAATCGATAGGAAAAGGGGTCGCCGGAATCTAAAACGTCAACGACCGTGATGAACGGAATGATACTTCCCGGAAACCTGGACAGGTCGACATCACGCCACATCGGGGCAAACCTGTCACCGCAGAGGTCGGTCCATAAATCCATTAATATGGTAAAATTGGGATTTATCAGTCTGGAAAACTCAATTTCCAATGTCTGAATGTGCATCCGGCGCGCCTTTGTTTTTAACGGAGGCCGGATACTGTCTTGATTAACGGGATATGCAAGCCGGAGTTGAATTTAGAAACTATAAGCGCAAAGCCTTAACTCTATAATTTGTCCAAGCGTGTTCAGTCCCCGTGGCTGCCCATCTGTTCCAGTCGATATTTGTGGGCGGGATAGGTGCCGAGCAGGTCAACGGAATGGGTGAAGAACTGAAGTTCCTCAAGGGCATTTTTCAGGCCTTGGTGTTCAGGGTGACCCTCTACATCGGCGTAAAACTGGGCGGCGACGAAGTCACCGCGCAGGTAGCTTTCCAGTTTGGTCATGTTGATACCGTTGGTGGCGAAGCCGCCCATGGCCTTGTACAGGGCGGCCGGGATGTTGCGCACACGAAACACAAAGGTGGTCATCAGGTGTTCTTCTGATGGGTCCGGAATTCGGGGTTCGCGGGCCATGATGATGAAACGCGTTGTATTATGGTCGGCGTCTTCCAGATCCTTGGCCAGATTATTCAATTTATATAAATCACCGGCCAGTTGGGTGCTGATCGAGGCTTGGGTTTTATCTCCCCACTTGGCGACATCGGCTGCGGCACCAGCCGTATCCACATGAACGACGGGCTCAAACCCGTGTTCGGCGATGAATTTGGAACACTGCGGCAAAGCATGAATATGGCTGTGAACGTGGGTTATGTCAGCCATGGTCGCGCCCGGCACGGCAAACAGATGGAAATTTATGCGCAGGAAGTACTCGCCAACAATATGCAGGCCCGATTCCGGTAGCAGATGGTGAATATCGGCAACCCGTCCGGCGACAGAATTTTCAATAGGGATCATGCCGAGGTCTGCCGTGCCACCGCGCACGGCAGCAAAGGCCTCCGAGAACGTTCGGCACGGTAGCGGCGTCATGTCGGGGTAGGCATCTCGACACGCCATGTCCGAGTTGGCGCCGTGGGCCCCCTGAAAGGAAATCATTTTGCTCATATCGGATATCATCCGGTCTTTTTTATTATATCTGTCAGGCCAGCAGCTGGCGGGCCTTTTGCAAGTCGGCTGGAGTATCGACGCCGAACGGAACGGTGTCAACGAGAGCCGCATCAATGCGCATACCGTTTTCGAGGGCCCGCAACTGTTCCAGTTTTTCGCGCTGTTCCAGGACACCGGGTGCTAGGTCAACAAACCGCCGAAGCGCGTTCCGGCGATAGGCATAGAGGCCAATATGATAATAACCGGTCGGCATGGTTGCCCGTGTAAAATAAAGGGCCCGGCCGATCGTCGCCCCGGGCCTGTATCCGACAACCGCTGTCGGGATGTTCGGATTGCGGCGTTCGTCGTCGTCGGCAAATTCGCAAACCAACGTCGAGATGTCTACGTCCGGATCGACCAAGGGCTCGAATACGGCGCGGATAATCGAAGGGTCGATGGTTGGCAGGTCACCTTGCACGTTAATTACGCAGTCATGCTTGCCCTCGGGGTCGACTCGGCATAGGGCTTCATATATGCGGTCTGATCCGGATGGGTGATCCGGGCGGGTTAATACAGCCCGCCCTCCCGCGGCTTCAATTACATCGGCGATTTCCTGATCGCCGCAGGCGACAACCACCGGCCCCAAGTCCGCCTCTTCGGCGCGGTGCAGACAATGGACGATCATCGGTGTCCCGTTGATGTCGGCAAGCGGTTTGTCCGGCAGGCGCTGAGAGGCGAGGCGCGACGGGATCAAGATAATGGGGGCGTTTGGTTTGCTCATGGTGGGAGAATACCGGGGAGAGTCGATTTTGGAAAACTTTATAATCGCGCCCGATAATGCATAC
>Ga0316204_10011044_pt1 | contig 11435 bp, 6 predicted proteins | sample 6monrhotite_MG_2_FD_205661 | JGI IMG/M metagenome (GOLD analysis project Ga0316204, IMG submission 205661) | Microbial mat bacterial communities from mineral coupon in-situ incubated in ocean water Damariscotta River, Maine, United States -... | ecosystem: Environmental > Aquatic > Marine >...
CGAGTTCCGAACGAGTAAAGAAACACGCCGTCCGACTCGTTGAACACGTTCACACGATGATTGCTGGGCTCACTCACATACACACGATGTCGACTCACCACCACACCGTAGGGAAGATATACAGGCAAGCTGCCACGACGGAAACCCGTACCAAGCGTTCGGACGTACGCACCCGTCACGGCGTCCAGCACTTGCACACAATAATTTTCGCGATCACACACGTAGAGATGACCCGCGTCGCTCACTGACACTGCCGCTGGATGGACGAACTGTCTCTCGCCTCTTCCCTGTGACCCAAACGAGTGTCGGTACGCGCCCGACGACGCGTCGAACACACACACGCGATGGTTGCCAGAGTCGGCAACGTACAGATAGCATGCATCGACGCTCAATGCACATCCCTTAGGTAAAAGCAGCTCTCCCGGTCCTGATCCTTTGCACCCAAACGACTGCACGTGCACACCGTCACACACGAACGTCGCGCACGCACTCTCGCGATCCGCGCGATGTACGCGTGGGCCGGACTTAGCACGACGTGGTCGTATGATCGAACGTTTGTGTAGAAACGAATGAACTGCGACGTCATCCCAGCCAAACTGAATTAATAGATTAGCCACAGTGCTGATTGACAGACGGACATCTCTAACGAATTCGGAATCACTTGTATATGGTACAAATGCAATAGAAGTTTTTGCTTGGTGGTTCATCGTTCGTTTTGGATTTTTTACAAAATACGCAAATCAAACAATCAACCAAAAAAAACAAATCGCCCAAATCCAAATCAAAGACAAGCTAAGACCAGTCAAATTGAGCATGAAGCGTGTCCGAAGCGGCGACGACGACGAGACTCTGCTGAGCGAAATCGTCGGCAAAAAGGCGAAAGCAAACGTGGACGAAAACGTGGGTGTGGACAAAGACGTCAGCGAGCGGCTATATGTTGCTCTTTCGGTTTGTCACTGCTGCTGGCGCGGAATGGCCGACACTGAGCCCGGAGACAACAGTTGGCCTTGTCAAATACGACGCGCCGCCAACTTTAGAGAACAATCGGGTAAATCTAAATCTGGCCGCGGTCCACCGCGTACATGCGAAGAGGACATGAGTGTGCAAGTCACGTTTGTCGGAAACTATGACGCGAACGGGGACGGTGAGCAGGATTTATTCTTCTGGGTTCGCGCGACCGACGCAGCGTTCCGCCGAATCGACTCGTGGAGAGACTTTAAATTCTCGCAGAGTTATGTGTTCTCGCTGTTTCGGTGGTGTGAAGCGCTCGAAAATGACGATCCGACCAAGTCCAGGATCCAATGTGCGCCCGGCGAGGAGTCCGAAGACACTCGCGAAGAAGTGGACGCTCACCGAGCTTACAGCATTCGACGCGAGACGCCCGATCTCCTCGAGATGATACACGCGACTGACGCAAAGGTCACCGCAGCCATCCGAACAAACAATGCGGCCGTTTTTCAGGCGTGGCTCGACGACGGAGGCGCTCCAACATTTCAGATGCTGTGGAGCGCGTGTTCGAAAGACTCAGTCGACGTTGCTCGCGCCATTCTCGACAAGATCGACCTCGCGAGCGGGCAGGCACAGAAGCTTTTCGACCGGGCTATTTCAACGGGATGCAATGACGTCGCGAGACTGTTTCTCGCTCACCCCGACGTGCGGCCCACGTCCGCGACGTTTATGCAGATCATCAAGCTTGATAGCCTAGGCTCAACGATACTTTGTACTTTACTCGAGGACGGTCGCGTAGATCCGTCTGCAAACGAGAACGCACTACTGTCGTACTGTCTTCGAAACTACTCGTTGCGGTGTCAAGTGTACAATATTCGCAAACTGCTCAGCGACTCGCGTGTTCAGACAGCGCTCACTCGAGAGCAGTTCGAGCAATCACTCGAGTTGCGACTGTTCAGACTTACTGATCGATCATATTTTTCGAACTTTTGCTCGTTGAACGAAATACTCATTGCGTGCGCAAAGTCAGTGCACTGCATTAACCAACGACACCTCGAGTTCAAGCGTGCGCCGTCGCAGTGGTCGCGCGGCGCAAACAAAAAGGTACTTGACGAGTGGGTAGCCGAACTCTGTCCTTCACCGGCACATGGACATCCGTATCCGCGAATGACGAACTCGGGCGAGACAATCATCGACGCGATTCGCGCGAACCCTCTGCACAAGTCGTGTAGCCGGTCGTGTCGATGGAACGCAATCGCCGACATTCTCACCACCACCAAAGCCACAACGCAATCTCAGTCGGACGACCAGGTCTGAATCAGGCATTTCATTTACAATCTACGTGTTCATTCATAAAATCAAAATTTCGTGTCCAATTTTCGTGTCCAATTAGGTGACGACGACGCTCGCCGAGGGTGCGCTCGTGGCGCTGCGCGTTCCGATTGCCGTGTCGACGTAGCGGTCGCCGTTTGCGGCGCGCACGGTAAACGTCTGCGGTCCAGGCGTGAGTCCGCTGACTGTAATGGGCGACGCTCGCGCGTCCTGGAAGACGCCGCCCACACTGCTCTGTGCGCGATAGTAGACTTGTGTGGCGCCGCCCGTGCTCGCGCTTGGCGTAAAGGCGATCGACGCCTGCAAAGAGCCCAGATTCGTTGCCACTACGCCCGATGGAGCGCTCGGCGCGCTCGTCGTTGGCGTGAATTGCGAGGCCGACGTGTCGACTGCCGCTCCGTAGCCGGCGGCGTTGAGCGCCCACACAATTACAAAGTACGGTAGGCCCACAAACAGGTCGTTCACGACGATCGACGTGCCGCCAGTCACCGTACGAATTCCCTCGTACACGACGCTGACAGTTGGCACGACTTCGACGCGGTAGAGTGCGATCGGCGAACCGCCGTTGCTCGCCGGCGGCGTGATGTTGATTGTGGCCGTCTGCCCCGTGGAGACGACGTTGACGGCCTGCGGGGCGCTGGCCACGGTGATTGTGTTGAGCGGCACGACGGGCGCGCTCGGCGCACTGGCCGGCCCGTAGCCCGCCGAGTTTCGCGCGCGCACGGTGAACGTGTACGCGACGTTGTGCTGCAGACCGCGCATTAGCACAAATCCGCCGTCGGCGACGACGCCCTTTGCGCCGCCGGGACTCGCCGTCGCCTCGTACTCGATGATCTGCGCGCCCACGGCCGTTGCGGGCGGGATGTACGAGACGAGCGCACTGTAGTAGGACGGAACGACGCCGCCGCCGTGCCCGGGCGTCGCACCCACCGTAGATGGCGCGCCTGGCAGCCCGACGCGGACCTGCGCGGTCGCTGTGCTCCACGCCGACGTGAACTGTGTGTTGACGATGCGCACGCGAAACGAGTAGAGCTGGGCGTTCACGAGCCCGGTAACGAGTCGCTCGCTCGGGTCGCGAGTTGTTTCGACGATCGTGAACGGCGCGCCTGCGTTCGGCTGCACTTCGATTTCGTAGCGAACGAACGCGGCGCCGCCCTCGACGCTAAAGCCGAGCGCCCACTCAACAAACACGGCGCCGACGTTCGGGTGCGGCCACGCGCGAACTCCAATGGGCGCCTTGGGCGGTGTCAAGATCGTAAACGACTGCGCCGGACTCGACGAGCCCGTCCCCTGCGCGTTCGTCGCCGCGACCGTCAGCTGGTACTGCGCGCCGTCGCACAAGCCGTCTAGGCAGATGGGCGACGTGACCGGAAACGACGGAGCCGCCGCCTGCGCGCCCGCGTATCCCGTTTCGAGATGCAGCGACTGGAACGCCTTGGCGTACTCGGCGGCCATGATCCGATGTCCGTCGCGCGAAATGTGCGTGCGGTCGTTCAACAGGCTGGGATTGAGCTGCGGGTCGTCGGGCAGATTGACCTCGCGCATCCGACACACCTGCATGTTGCGCATCCACGACGAACTCAGGTCGTGCGCCTCGGCGACAGTCGGCCCGACGCCCTGCCAGAAACCCTGCAGCGTGCCAATGACGACGGCCATGTTGGGCTCGCCCATGTCCTGTCGTGCGCGGTTCAGCATGTACGCTATCTCGGTAAAGTAGTCCTTAAAGTCGAGGTTCGTGTCGGCCTCGCCCTGGTGCCACACGAGACCTTGCACGCGCAGAGTGGGCTCGGCAATCTTGGCCTGAGCGACCATGTCGAGCATCCGCTGATAGCGGTTCACGCCGTTCGGAAACGGAAGCGAACCCGGTACCGGTCGGTCCGGGTACCAGATTCCAATCGGGTTGCCGCCCGGCGCGCGAAAGTCGACGCCCGCCCCGGGGTCCCAGTCGACGTTCTGTCGAATGTCGCCCGGCCCGAGACCCGTCGCGCCGAGCCCGGCGTGGATCAGATAAATCTCGTCGTTCGGCGCGAGCTTGAGCTTGAGCAACTTGGCCATCTGGAACGCAAAACACGACTGCTCCTTCCACGTGTCGTCATTCTGCATCGGATTCTGCGCAGGCATAAACGTGCCCGCAGCCGCCGGCGTGTACGGCAGCGAGCCCGACCCCGAACCTGCATTGTTCTGACTGAGCATGTGTACGCCCGGCATGGGCGCGTCCAGCTCGCCCGGCGCAACGTCGAGCACGTCGTCGGGCTCCAGGTCGGACTTGTTGAAGAGCGCGTCCCACTGCGCCAGCGGCGGAAGCGCCTCGACTGATATCGTGCGCCCATTCGTGCCCAACGAATTACTCTGACCAGCCACCACGATTCCAATCTTGTTTCCCGACATTTCGAACAAGAATCCCACAAAAGTACAAAAGGCGCAAAGCGAAATTGTAGAGGAGATCCAAGAGTTTTATCAATATGCGTCGATAATTTTAAGTCTCCATCCGCCGCTCTGCTCGCCGCTGAGGAGAGGCGGTTCTAGCTGACAATGACGGGACCTCCGAGCACAGGAACGAACCAGCTGTCCCAAAAGTCATTTGTGCGCGAGATAAACTTCTTGTGGTCCCAGATGCGCGCCTTGAGCATGAGCTGCCCGGCCGTGTACGATCCGGCGTCACAGTAAATGTCCCAAGTCACCACCTGCCCATGCGTCCACGACTCGTCCCACAGCCGCTGCTCGATGATCGGCGTGCCAAACGGAAGTCGCGAACGAATACGCAGCTCGGTCGGCGCACCAAACGCGCCCGCCTGAACGGTCGCCTGAACGCGAAGCCGACCTGCCGACGGCGAATTTACGAGCGCAACAGCGAGCGGTGGCGGCGGCGAACACACGTGCGGCGCAACGAAGCGCACGGGTGCGCGGACGACGCCATTTGCATTTGCCAATTCCACCTGCAGCCGATACACGTGTCCGGGCAAGAGTCCCGACAAGAGCGAACTTCCGAGCAACCCCGGACCAGTGACCGCGGGCGCAAGCGGAGGCAACACGACGCCAGCGTGGTTGGGCACGATTCGACCGAACCCGCCACTCACAATTGGCGAGCCATTGTCAAAGAATGTATGCACACTGATGCGCGCCTGTCCAGCGCCCGGCAAACACTCGCCCGGGCCGGCAAAGTCGACAAACACAAGAGGACCGTCAGGCACATTGTTCGGAATCGACGGCACGACAGGAGCCTGCGCAAGCGGAGTCAGCGAAACTTCATACGAGTTGAACGGAGCGCCCGTCAGCGGCGGATCGAGCGTCACGATCGACTTGCCTTCCTCCTGAGGCGTTACGACGACGTTTCTCGGTGCACTGGGTGCAATAGGAGTAGGAGTGGGCGTGGGCGTCGGCGTAGGAGTCGGAGTAGGAGTAGGAGTTGGAGTCGGAGTCGGAGTTGGAGTTGGAGTTGGAGTTGGAGTTGGAGTCGGAGTCGGAGTCGGAGTAGGAGTAGGAGTCGGAGTAGGAGTCGGAGTCGGAGTTGGAGTTGGAGTTGGAGTAGGAGTAGGAGTCGGAGTTGGAGTTGGAGTTGGAGTTGGAGTCGGAGTAGGAGTAGGAGTAGGTGTAGGAGTGGGAGTGGGAGTGGGAGTGGGAGTGGGAGTGGGAGTGGGAGTGGGAGTGGGAGTCGGCGTTGGAGTCGGTGTAGGAGTAGGAGTCGGTGTCGGTGTCGGCGTAGGAGTTGGCGTAGGAGTAGGAGTCGGTGTCGGTGTCGGCGTAGGAGTCGGTGTCGGCGAAGGAGTCGGTGTGGGAGTAGGAGTCGGTGTCGGCGTCGGAGTAGGCGTGGGCGTAGGGGTGGGTGAAGGAGTCGGCGTGGGTGTAGGAGTGGGTGAAGGAGTCGGCGTAGGTGTAGGAGTGGGAGTAGGAGTCGGTGTAGGAGTTGGAGTCGGGGTCGGTGTAGGCGTCGGCGTCGGCGTCGGAGTCGGTCCGGGCACAATCTGATTACTTGCAACAGACGCCGGTCCCTCGCCCACAATATTGATTGCCGTCTTTGTAAATGTGTACGCGACGCCATTCGTTAGACCAAACACCTTGACTGGAGGAGTCGCATTCATTCCCACAATTCCTCCCGGATTACTCGTTGCCGCGTAGCCAATAATCGCGGATCCGCCGTCCGAAAACGGTGGATCACAGTCAATCGTTGCACATCCATCCTGAGCCGTCGCCACGGGATTTCGAGGCGCACCCGGAAGCAAGGGTGAAGGAGTCGGAGTCGGAGTCGGAGTCGGAGTCGGAGTCGGAGTCGGAGTCGGAGTCGGAGTCGGTGTCGGAGTCGGAGTCGGAGTCGGAGTCGGAGTCGGAGTCGGAGTCGGTGTCGGAGTCGGAGTCGGAGTCGGAGTCGGAGTGGGCACAGGGGTGGGCACAGGAGTGGGAGTGGGCACAGGAGTGGGAGTGGGCGCAGGAGTGGGAGTGGGCACCTGAATGCTTCGTCGCAAGACGCCACGGTACGCTTCGACCACCCGGCGCCGCCGTTGCCGCTCTGGTCGATTTCGATTTCGATTTTGATTTGGCGGCGTCCGTCGAACAGCGAGGCGCACGATGGCGATGACGACGATGAGCGCAATCAAGACGCCGAGAAACGTACGCCACATTGTTACTGAGATGATAACGAGACGATGTAACTCACGACGTGTTAGTATCTGGCATAGATTTATTTCACTAGGACGGTACGGGGGAGAAGGGACATATGCCCCATTCATTTTGAAACGGCAACGGCTCGCGGTAACGTCAACGTTCGGCTGGGACTCGGTGGTGGCGACCGACCAGACGAGACGACGGCAGCATCGGAACGCTCGACGACATGATTCACTTTGCTCGCCGCACTCGTGTCCTCTTGCATGCGTGCGTTGAACAAGTCGTTTGCGAGTTGAAACTGCTTGTCGCTCGCCTCGCGCTGCAGCGCGCCAATTTGCGTGCGAGCGTCGGTCAGCTCGTGCGCGAGCCGCTCGTGGCTCCGCTGCAGTGCGTCGCGTTCGCCAGTCGCGCGGTTCAGCATGCGCTGGCTATCGTCCATTTCGCTGCGCAGCCGCTTGCACTCGCGCTCGCTCTCCTCGCACTCGTCTCGCCGCCGCTTCAGCTCGCCCGCGCGCGATTCGGCCACGGCCAGTCGACTCGCCTGCTCTCGCAGCTGCTCGCTTAGCGACATTTGCTGCGCAAGCTGCTCCTGTATCGCGTTCGTCTTGGCAACCTCGCTTTCACTCAACTTGTCCGACCATTCGCGACGCGTGTCGGCCACGTCGACGCGGTGCCGCTCGCGCAAGTCGGCCATCTGCGCGTCAAACTGCGTCTGCCGCTCGACGGCCTGCTGTTCGCACACGCTCAGCTGCTGCTTGACCTCGTCCATCTTGAGCGCCCACTCTTGTTTGCTGTGCTGCCAGCGCTTTTCCGTCTCGCTCGCGTGCGCGGACGCGAGTTGAATGCGCTGTTCGGCCTTGACGCACGCGGCGCGCTGCGTGCGAGCCTCCTGCTCGAAGCGATCCGAGCGCACGAGCGTCTTTTCCAGTTTGCTCTCAGCCTGCTGCGCTCGGTCGCGTTCTGCGACGAGCGAGCGCTTCGTTTGTTCGCGGGCCTCGCGCTCTTTGGACAGCGCTTGCTGATGCTCACCGAGTACGTGCTTTTGTGCGCGCGTGTGCGTCTGTCGGAGCTGCGCGACAAACTGCTCGTGCTCAGTTGTGTTCGCTTCGATGGCGTCGGTCGCGCGCTTGTTGGCCGCCGCGTCGGCTTGCTGTCGTGCTGCACTGAGCGCGTCGCTAGCCTTGCTCTGCATGGCGGCGAGTTGCTGGGTCATGTGCGAGCGCAGTTCGTCGTGGTTCCGCTGTAGCGCGTCCACTTTTTCGTTTCGCTCGCGTAGCTGCTGCTTGCATTCGGCGAGCTGCACGAGTTCCGCCTCGAGTTCGCCGATGCGCGTTTGCCTGGTGGCCATGTCTGACTGTACGTCGCTGAGTCGCCGCTCAACAGAGTCGCACTCGTGCATCTTGGTCTCGAGCTCGACGGCTAGTGTCGAGCAGCGTTCGTCGGCGGCGGCCACGCGCTCGTTCGCCGTGGTCGACGCGCTCAGGAGCGCCGCCGCCTTTTCGCTCTCTTGCTGCTTGAGTCGCTGCCTGCAGTCGCCGAGCTCGCGCGTGCACTCGGCGAGCCGGTCGGACTTGTCGCGCACGTCTTCGGCGAGCTCGCGACCCCTCGCTTGCAGCGCACGCTCCTTCTCGGCGAGCGTGCTGGCGCTGGCTCGCAACGTACCCAGTTCGACGGCCGACTGCTCGCACTTGGCTGTGAGAACGTCAATGTCGGCGCGCAGCGTTTCGTGTTGCTGTTCGCGCTGCTTGCGTTCGGCGTCGGCGCGTTCGCTCGTCGATCGCAGCCACGACCAGACTCGCTTCTGAACGAGCGAGTCGAACGCGAGCATAATGTCGTCGCTGTCGCCAAAGTCTCGCTTTACGCGCTCTTCACGCAGCCGCTCGAGTTCGGCGCGCAGCGTCTCGGCGCTTTCGGCTTGCGAGAGCGCGGCGTCGCGTTCGTCGAGCAGCGCGCGGAACGCATCGAGCATCTTCGACGCGTTGTTTGCTCGGTAGCGCCGCTCCTGCCGGTCCATGGCATCTTCGAGCTTACAGCGATAGCGAACTAGGTTGCTCGACGCGCGCGGCTGCGTCTTGGTGAGTTCGTCGTACACGGTAAACGATCGCGCGCGCGCGCCGGCGAGCAGAGAGTCGAGCGCTGCGCTGCTCACGGCCTTGCCAAGCCGCTGCTCGTCGAGCGTCGCCCACTCGCGCGCGGCCGTCTCCATCGACTGCCGGCAGACGAGGTCGGCCATCATTGCCCACGAGTTGCGCACGACGGGCACCTCCTTGCTGTTGAACGACGTCACGAGAAAGTCGACGAATCGCGCGAGCATTGCGCCGCTCACGGGCGCGCCGTCCGTGTTTCGCTTGACGCACGCGCGCTCCTCGATCAGCTTGCGCATCTGGTGCATCTGCTTGCGAAACACGGGACGGAACTTGGCGAGCGGGACCTTGTGCAGTTCCTGCAGCGCGCGCTCGTCGTCGGCGGGCCGGGGTAGGGTGGCGGCGTTTCGGTTTGGTAGCAGCGTGCGCAGCCTCTGGCGCATCGCTCGCTTGTCATTGTCGGAGTCGCTCGTGCCGCGGATTTCGGACGACGACAGCGCCTGTGCGAGGTATTCGTTGGGCGTCATTGGCTTGTTGCTCGACGAGCGCAGCTGGAGCGAAAAGTCGCGGAGCAGCCACAGGAACTCGGGCATGTGCTTGCCGAGTGCCGCATCGTCGTCGTCCTGTTCCCCGTCCCGCTTTTGCTTTTGTTCGGCGGCGTGGGCGTCTATTGCGGAAGAGGCCCGATCCGTATCTGTATTTGTTCGTGCGGCTTCCGAGCCACCGCCTGAATCGATTGCGGCACTGGTAGCACTGGCGTCGTCCATTCGTATGTGTTGTGAAATGTCGGCGACCTTGGCGAGCATGGTGATGGCCTCTTCGTCGATGGCGCCGCGCGAGTTGTAGATAAAGTACGAGGCGAGCAAGAGTCCGAGCGCAAACATGCGCACGTCGTGGTTTTCGCTCGCCTGTGTCGCGCTCAGACCCTCCATGTCCATAAAGACCATTTCGAACGGCTCGCCGTCCTTGTCGCGGTACGTTTGCGTGCGGCTCGCGATCCAGAGTCCGAGCGTGTGCCGCTGGACGGTGCTGCCGACGCCAAAGCCGGTCGGCTGCTCGCTCGCTTCGACCTTGCAGAGTTGATTAAGGATCCACGATTTGCCCGTGCGGTACTTGCCGGCGATGGCGAGAAGACCGACGCGGCCCGGGATCGACTCGAGAAAGCGCACGGCCTCTTCGCCCACGTGGAAGCGCCCGTCGTCGTCGACGCGCACGAGCTGCATCACGTGCATTTTTTTCTTCATTTTCGCGCGCGCCCTATGTCCAGCTCTTGATCGGTCAAATTCCAAGAGATTAGTAAACAATAATTTATTCAAGAATTCATTCAGTTGTACCTGTCGAACGTTTCCCCACGCTGATCAAGGCTAAACAATAAACAAACGACGCGCAAACATTTATCCAGTCGTATTTTGCGTACATTCGTTTCCGTTTCCTACGCCCGAGCTTCCTACACACTCGCTGCATTCTTTTCCATCCATTTCAAGCCACTGGCATCCGGTGTGTGCCCCGCGTTCGTCAATATTTACACCACAAGTTGCATTCCGATAGTTCTTCCACTCATTTTTGTGTGGCGTCACGAGCCGCCTCACCCGCTCGATTCGCTCGATTTTACGCATGAGGAACAACGCCTCCGACTGCGGCGTGGTACTTCCTGATTGCCCGACGGCGGTAGTGGACTTTTCGCTAGACGCAAAACAGTCTGATATGTCCCCTCCCCTGCTCGCCGTACGGCTGTACACGCTCACAAACTGAGCAGCGACGCGCTCGTCCGGATGTTCCGGGCAGTAAACGGGGCGCTCGGCCAGTGGTTGCGTAAAGTACGTCTTGTAGTGGCGCGCGCAAATGACGCGGTACACATTCAACTTTGGCTCGTTGCTCGTGTGGCTAGTCGGTCGCGACGCATTGTCCTTGGCGCGCTCAATCATGCGCATTGCTTGCTGCGCGGCGGCCAGTTCCGTGTCGTACTCATTCAAGCACGCCTGAACGCTCCGTGGTGAGATTCCGTACTCGGCGAGCGACTTTTCGAGACGACGCTGCTTCTTTCTGAGATTGACGAGTTTCTGCATCTCCTCGATGCGTCGTGACGACTGCTCGACACGCGCGTCGAGCTCGCCGTCGTCCAGTTTGGCCAGTTTTGCCACGTCATCGGGTATTTGATGAAGCTTGTACTCGACGGACTCGTCGTACATTTGTATGTTGGATATCTGGTCGGCGGAAAAGACGACAAACTCGTACCCCCAAGCGCGCGGCATGCACACGCTGTCCTTTTGCATCTTGTTGAGCTTTCCCAGCGTCATATTTCGATCACCGCCGTTCGGGACGATGAGCTCGTGTCCGAGAGCGACCGTTGCGCGCAACACACACCCCTTGCGTCGAGCTTTGTGCTTCGTATCTTCTGGACAAGTTGCAAAGTAGATTCCCGCGCCGGCCATACCGCTGGCGCCGCACTTAAAGTGCTGTGAATCGATAATC
>Ga0316204_10011045_pt1 | contig 11435 bp, 9 predicted proteins | sample 6monrhotite_MG_2_FD_205661 | JGI IMG/M metagenome (GOLD analysis project Ga0316204, IMG submission 205661) | Microbial mat bacterial communities from mineral coupon in-situ incubated in ocean water Damariscotta River, Maine, United States -... | ecosystem: Environmental > Aquatic > Marine >...
GGTATGAGGGCAGAGCAGGTGACCAAGGTAATAGAGTGGATCAAAATGTTCCATGTCTAACTTCTTGCCGGCTTCAAAATTGATACGCATGCCTTTAGGTGCAGAGACTACCACACCATCAACTATCTCTATCTTGTCACCTTCAATTATAGTTTTAGGTAGATAATCCAAGGTCTTATAATCAACGTCCAAAAGTTTTTCTATATCAAAGTAATGATACTGTTCTGTTTTTTTGTGTGGAAGACCCAATGAAACAAATTTTTCTACTAATTCATCACGTCCTTGCACACCTAAAGTCGTTGCGACTTCTTTTTGGCTTTGGTTTTTTAGATTTAAGAGTTTCATTACTCCTCCTCTATGGCATCATACCCGTTCTCTTCTAGTTGGGCTACCAGCTCTGGTCCTGCTGTTTTGATGATCTTCCCATCTTTGAGTACATGAATGTAGTCAGGCTCTATGTAGTCAAGAATTCTTGAGTAGTGGGTAATGACAAGGAATGAACGTTTACCATCTTTCATTTTGTTAATACCTTCAGAAACGGCTCTAAGTGCATCTATGTCCAGTCCAGAGTCTATCTCATCAAGTATGATGACTTCAGGTTCAAGGATAAGCATTTGGAGTATTTCATTACGTTTTTTCTCACCACCGGAAAAGCCTTCATTAAGTGAACGGCTGATCATGTCTGACTTCATACCCAACATCTCTAAATGACTCTTCATCAGACGTAAAAACTCTGCAGCATTCAGCTCTTCTTTGCCTTCGTGTTTACGTTTGGCATTCAGTGCTGTTCTTAAAAAGTAGGCATTATTTACACCGGGAATCTCTACTGGGTGTTGGAATGAAAGGAAGATACCCTCTAAGGCTCTCTCTTCTGCTTCCATATCTTTAATGCTTTTACCTTTATATAAGATGTCTCCACCTGTTACCTCTACATCGTAGTGTCCTACAAGTGCTTTAGAAAGCGTTGATTTACCAGCACCGTTTGGCCCCATAATGGCATGTACTTTTCCAGGTTCTAGTTCTAGGTTAAGCCCCTTAAGTATCTGCTTATCACCTATCTTTACTTGTAAATTCTCTATTTTCATAATACTCATCCTACACTTCCTTCTAATGTTAATTCTAATAATGCTTTGGCTTCCACCGCGTACTCCATAGGGAGCTGGCTAAAGACTTGTTTACAAAAACCGTGGACGATCATGCTCACAGCATCTTCTTCGTTGATACCTCTTTGACGTAAGTAAAAGAGTTGTTCATCACTTATTTTAGACGTAGTCGCCTCATGTTCTATTTGTCCTTGAGTGTCTTTAGACTCCAGGTAAGGGAAAGTATGTGCACCACATTCAGACCCTATGAGTAGTGAGTCACACTCAGAGTAGTTTCTTGCACCCTCTGCAGAAGCGTTGACTTTCACGAGTCCTCTGTAGGTATTTTGCCCTTTCATGGCAGAGATACCTTTAGAGATGATGGTAGAACTGGTGTTCTTACCAATGTGTATCATTTTAGTTCCCGTATCTGCCTGTTGGGCGAGGGTAGTGACTGCTACAGAGTAGAATTCACCTACAGAGTTATCACCCTTTAAGATACAGCTTGGGTATTTCCAAGTGATGGCAGAACCTGTTTCGACCTGTGTCCAGGAAACTTTTGCATTTTCTCCTTCACAGATAGCACGTTTTGTTACAAAGTTATAAATCCCGCCTTTACCTGTCTCATCTCCTGGATACCAGTTTTGTATAGTAGAGTATTTGATCTCTGCGTCTTTGAGTATGACCAGTTCTACTACAGCAGCGTGTAATTGATGGTCATCACGTGTAGGTGCAGAACATCCTTCATTATAGCTCACATGTGAGCCTTCATCGGCGACGATAAGCGTACGCTCAAACTGCCCTGTATTCATAGCATTGATCCTAAAATAAGTACTAAGCTCCATCGGACAACGCACACCTTTTGGGATATACACAAAGGTACCGTCGGTAAATACAGCAGAGTTGAGTGCTGCAAAGTAGTTGTCAGCCATAGGTACTACAGAGAACATATATTTTTTGATAAGTTCAGGGTGATCTTTGATCGCTTCTGAGATAGAACAAAAAATAACACCGTGTTTCTCAAGCTCTTCAGAGTATGTCGTCTTTACAGAGACAGAATCCACAACTGCATCGACGGCAACTTTTACACCGGCAAGTTGCTTTTGCTCATCTAGTGAAATACCTAGTTTTTCATAGGCTTCTAAGATCTTGGGATCAACTTCATCTAAACTGTCTATACCTTCTTTAGGTGCTGAAAAGTAAGATATAGCCTGATAGTCTATAGGCTCATACTCTAAGTGTGCCCACGTAGGCTCTGTCATGGTTTCCCATTTTTTGAGTGCTTTGAGACGAAGCTCTAACATCCATGCTGGCTCTTCTTTTTTCTTAGAGATGAACGCAATAGTACTCTCATCCAATCCCGGTGGAACTGTTTCAGTTTCGATATCTATCTCAAAGCCGAGTGCATACTCGCCCGAGACAGCTTTATCTAATCCTTCATTTGCCATTTAAAATCCTTATATATTATTTTCGTCTTGTATAATTTATAGCATAAAAGTGTAGCTGGGTCAAGTCTTTTTGATAATTAGGAGAAAATTCGTCTTATTTATCATTTTTCAATATATTTCAAACAACTTTTGTAGTTTATTAATATCATGGGTAAGGCTAAAAAGTGAGTTTTTATCATCACCTGTGATATGATCTTTAAATGTATTACTAAAATATCAATTTTATAACTTTAATAAGATTATGAGTTCTACAGCCCAGATGAATCTTATTTACATTGTTTCAAAATCTTTCGTCTCTTTGACGATAGCATTGATCTGTCGTTGCAGGTAATCAGGAAGAGAGGGAATTTTCAGATCCAAGAAGCCTTCGATGATCAAAGATTTTGCTTTCTCCTCTTCGATACCAGAAGCCATCAAGTATGCAAGTTCATCTTTGGAGATCATACCTACACTTGCTTCATGTGAGAGTTCAAGGCGTGGATCCTGTCCAAGAAGTTCAGGTATAGCGTGAATGTAACCTTTTTTACTTAATAGTAAGCCGTTACAGGCCATAGCACCTCTACCATTTTGGTGTTTGCCAACAATCTTCCCCCTGGTCGTTACTTCACCGCCGTTGGAAACGACACGGCTGATAATCTCTGATGAAGCACCATCACCATTAAGTATAACAGTCGAACCAATATCAAACTGGGAGTTTTCAGTTGCATAAATGACCGAGTAAAACTCCCCGAGCCCACCTTCTTCTATGACTGCAAGTGGATCCATCTGAAGCTTCTTGACACTACCCATTGCCACATAGTTTGAGATAAATTTTGCATTTTTACCAACATTGGCAGCGCTTCTTGGATAGACTTCAACCTCTTTACCCCAGCTGTGTATCATGGTACTGGTGACGGTCGCACCTTCCTCTATGAAGTATTCGGTTACACCAAGATGGCGTCCGGATAGAATGTGGGCATTGGCTGTACAGCCACTTATAAGGTGAAGCTCTGAATTCTCTTCAGCTATTATTATGTTATGGGTACACTGGGTGAATGTGTCACTGTTGATCATATAGCATGTATAAACAGGCAGTGAAATTTTCACTCCAGCCTTGATACGGATAAAGTAGCCTAACAGAACATCACTGGAAGCTACCTCTTTGACATAGGTGTCTTTGTCTTTTTCTATAAGTGTAAAGAAAAGCTCTCTAAGCCATTCGTATTTATCCAGTGCAGTTCCGATAGGAAGAATCTCAAGTCCATCTTCGGTGGAGTGCGTATCCAGAACATCCCAGTCTGTGGCTAAAAAGCTTGCAGAGTGTTCCTGTTTTTCATCAAATGCAACCTTTTTGAGCATTGCCTTTGTTGTGTCATCGAGGTATTTCATATGCGATCCTTTGGTTCCTTGATACATGCTGCGCATCCAGAAAAACCTAGTTTCTTAATATCTTCCATGATCGATTTTGGTTTGCCAGTGCAGACGATTTTACCGTCCATGAAGACATGTCCAATATCAGCATCGATATAGTTTAGAATATGACCCGTATGTGTGATAATTATCGCAGAACGTTCACGCAGATTTATGGGTGCCTCTTTTTGAAGGATCTTATTGATTGCTTTTGATATAACGGCAATATTTTCGATGTCGACCCCAGATTCCGGTTCATCTATCAAAAGCAGATCAGGGCTTTGTGCATAGAGTTTCAGTACTTCAGCTCTTTTGAGCTCTCCGCCAGAAAAACCGACATTGAGCTCTCTGTCTAGAAAGTCTTCCATATTCAGTGCCCGGATCTCATCATCGAGGTCCTCAGTGCGGTTGATAGCGTTCAGAAAGTTCCGGAGGGTAACTCCTTTGATCTTAGGCGGATGTTGAAAAGACATACCAATACCCATATTGGCAATTTCGTCTGTTGTCATATCCTGTATGTTTTTGGATTTTACCCTGATCTCTCCATCATCAATACTATAGCCAGGCAATTTCAAAATGGCATTGAGCAGCGTAGATTTTCCAGAACCATTCGGACCAAAAATAACATGAACCTCACCTTTTCCTACGCTCAGGTTCATCCCTTTAATAATCTTTTTCTTTTCTATCGAAACATGAAGATCGATAATTTTCAATACAGGTACATCCATTTTAAACTCTTTTATTTGGTATAGTCTGTTAGTCTAATTATATGCTGACTTCAACCCGCCAATACTACACAGTTAGGATGAAATCTCTAACTTATAAATTGTACCATAAATATTTCTGCCTTCATTTTGTACTCGCGTGTCTTTCTATGTCTTTAGTTTTTTACTATGATAGGTTATACATTTGTAGTATATGTGTACTAAACCATCATAAAATCAGTATGATTCAAATACTTTTTGCATTGTTTCAATATCGTGTGTAAGGCTACAAAGTGCTTGTTTTTCATCACCCCTGATATGATCCTCAAATGTAGGACTTTTTGCTTGGTAAAAAATGCCAATCTGTATAGGGTCATTTTCCAGTGCTTTTATCATAGCTGATGGGAGGTTCCTGCTATCATAGTCACTTTTTAATTCATAGGTATTATCTTTAAACCATTTATAGGTGTTGACCTTGTTAAAAACCACACAAGGTTGAAAAACATCCACTAAGGCATATCCTTTATGTAGAAATGCCTCTTTGAGTACCATTTTAGCATGTGCATAATTACCGATATTCACACGGGATACAAATCCGGCCTTCAATGCCAGAGCAACAGAAATAGGATTGAACGGTTCGTTCGTAACACCATCTACCTGTAGAGGAGTTTGAAATCCTTTTTGGCTTGTGGGTGAGGATTGCCCTTTGGTGAGACCATAGACCATATTATTATGTACGATATGCACAATATCAGGATTACGCCTGATGGTATGCATAAAATGATTGCCACCCTCACCATACATATCTCCGTCACCCCCTTCCGCTATGACATTGAGTGCAGGATTGGAAGCTTTAAGTGCTGTTGATACAGGAAGTGCTCGTCCGTGAAGTCCACAAAACATATGCGTGTCAATATAATAGGGTGTTTTAGCAGCTTGCCCGATACCTGAAACAATGACTGTATTCTTAGGGTCAAATTCAAGCTCGGTCATTACTTCTTTAATTAATTTTAATATCCCGAAGTTTCCGCATCCTGCACACCAGGCATTGTCGATGTCTGTACGATCAAGTGCATGTTTCATGCTTTATCCTTTATCAATTTTTTTATTTCTTCTTTCAATATATCAGTAAAAAAGTTAAACCCATTGGCTTGAAGAATTCGATGATCAATTTTGATATCATGGTTTTTCAAAACATCTGCAAATTGTCCCGTAACATTGTTCTCTATCATGATATTTGCTTTAGTCTGTTTAAGTATCTCAAGATCTTGGGGATTAAGAGGATGTACCCAGGTAAAGTGCACATGAAAGAGCCTGGGATCATCCAACTCTTTTATTACTTCATCGATAACACCTTTAGTTGAACCCCATCCTATAAGTGCGATACTTCCTTGGCCCGATACCTTAGGACCATAGGCTTCAGAAATAGTTAGTTCAATTTTTTGTTTTCGTTTGTCTACCATCTTTTCACGCATTTGGTAGCTTTCAGTTATTTGACCACGTTCATCATGCTCATCACTGGTGGAGACTATTATTCCTTCACCTAGAGTGGGGATTCCTCTAGGACTTATACCGCTATCATTGAGCTTATAACGAGCATAGGTTTCATCTGAAGTTTGAATATATCGCCGTTGTTCATAGGCAGAGAAATCAACACTTTCCATCATGCTTATAGAGTCTGCCAGATATTGGTCGCTGAGATAAATAACAGGCATCTGATATCTGTCTGCCAATTCAAAAGCAAGATACCCATAGTCTATACACTCCTGTAGATCTCCAGGAGCTAAAACGATATGACCGAAATATCCATGTCCACTGTGTATAGCAAGGTTTAGATCTCCCTGTTCTGTTCTTGTAGGTAGACCTGTTGCAGGACCTGGACGTTGTGCCAGGTAGACAACGGCTGGTGTTTCACTCATACCTGAAAGACTCACTGCTTCACTCATCAGTGCAAATCCTCCTCCTGAAGTTGAAGTCATTGCACGTGCTCCGCTATACCAACCACCCAGTACCATGTTCAGTGAAGCTATTTCATCTTCGCTTTGTTCAACCAGCAGGGTAAACTCTTTAGACATGGAAGCCATGAAATTCAATACGCCGGTAGACGGAGACATAGGATACGAAGTTATCATATTGCATCCTCCTGTCAGGAAACCAAAACCTGATGCTGAAGAACCATCCAGCAGATGCATTGAGTTGCTAAGAGTTGAAAGTGGCTTAGGTAGCTTGGGAATATGGATAGACTTTATACTTTCTCCATGGGCTACCCCTTCTATCATTGCTGCTGTATTCTCTTGTGTATTCTTATCATGAAAAAATCTTGAGATACTTTTGGATAAGAGAAGACGATCTAGTCCAAAGAGTCCAAAGAGGATACCTGCTGCAAATGAGTTGGAATAGCTAGGACTTCCAATTTCCATGGCTTTTTTCAATATGGGAATATTTGTGATCTGTATTTTTTCCTGCGTAATACTTTCATCAGCCAGTACAATAGTATCATCTGTGAGCCGTTCATATACATGAGGTAAAGTATCGGCATCGAGCGCTATACAAATATCAACATGCCAACATGGAGCAAAGATAGGAGCGTCTGAGATGCGAAGTAGGGTAGTGTTACTCCCCCCACGTACTCTGGACATATACTCTTTGGTAGAGAAGACAAAATACCCACTTTGTTTAAATGCATCACTTAGTATATTTTCCAGGGTTTTTATCCCTGTACCTGCAGCACCACCTATGAGAATGGAGATACTATGCGTTTGATACTGTTTTGGAACATCATGTTTTGGTAAAGAGACAGGAGGTAGAGCAAGAGTAGACTGAAATGGAATGGTTGAATTTTTCATGAAGAGTCCTTTTGAGGCCAGGTAAGCTTACCTCCATTATATGCTAAAACAATAACGGTAATACCTGTGAGAAATATAGTGCCATGATAAAATAGACTTGGAGGAGAGCTTAAGTAGACAACCTCTGGATTATCCAGATAAATATCAATAGCGACTATACCAAGTAAAAGCGTAATGATAGAGAGTGAAAGTTTTATCACAAAAATATGGGTAAAGGCCAGTTGATAATTGATCCACCAACTTAATATCCCTGAGAACATTGCAAAAATCCCCATGATCGTGGCTGCAAACAGACTGTAAAATACAGCTGTGGCAAAAGAGGGTTCCTGATAAAACAAAAAAAGAATATTTAACCCCACTGCAAAAAGATGCAGAGCAATGGGAAAGTGTACGAACATTGGATGGGGATGATATTTACGATACCATTTTGCCCAATCTATATGATGTTCATTTTTTTGGTCATCTTCATCAAGTATATCAACAACATCAAATCCAGCAAACACTTCTTCTGCATGAGGTGCATTTTCCATTGCTTGTGTAAGATCATGACCTGCTTCATGCATTCCTTGATGCATACCATTGTTCCATAAAGTACTATTGCTTACATCATATATTTTTCCTTTATAAGCGACATAAGCTTTGTTTTTATTTTTACCATTGTATTGCTGAAGTTTTTTTAATGTCATTATATGATTCCTAACATAGATGCTTTTCTGTAAATGCTTTCAAGTTTTGCGAAACAAAATTCCAATCGACCAGTATCCACCATTTTTCAAGATAGTCTGCCCTTGCATTTCTGTAATCTATGTAGTATGCATGCTCCCATACATCACAAGTCATTAAAGATGTATGCCCTGAGAGAAGAGGATTACCTGCATTGGTAAATGACTCCAGTACCAAAGATCCTGAATCATCTATACTTAGCCATACCCAACCGGAACCGAACAATCCTGAAGCAGTCTCTGAAAATATTTCTTTAAACGCTTCAAAAGAACCAAAATCTCTGTTAAACAAAGCCAGTAGATCCTTGGAAGGTGCAGTTATTTTTCTACCCATTCCATTAAAATAAAAGTTATGATTATAAACCTGTGCGGCATTGTTAAAGATACTGTTATTTGCTGTTTTAACAATCTCATCAAGGTTCATATTTTCAAACTCAGTACCCTTGATTAATCTATTTAAGTTATTGATATAACCTGCATGATGTTTATCATGGTGATACTCCAAAGTCTCTTTTGAAATATACGGTTTCAAAGCATTTACATCAAATGGTAAACTCATTAATGTATGTGCCATCCTCTATCCTTTCTCTACTCTTTATAGAGTAATTATTCTTAGTTTATATTAGGTAGATTGTGTGGAGTATGCGTGTAGTTTTACTGACTTGATATCGTAGAGGTTTTCATTATAAAACATGCCGATATAGAACATTTTATAACGTTTTCTATTGAATGGGTAGGATTTATGCTCCGCAAACGTTGCTACAGCGAATAACATTATAAAATATGTTAGATTATAAGGTTTATACTTGATAAGCATTTTCAATAGAGTTAAGAAATACTTGTAATTATATTTAAAGTTTATCTACCCTCTAACATTTTTAAATGTTTCTCATGCATACTGCCAGGGTTCTTTTCCTTTTTTTTCTCCTCTGTGTACTTCCATGCTTTACGACAGGCATCTTTACCATCAGATGGCAATTCATCCACTGCTATACGTCTTATAGGAACATGTACAGGGCTTGTGACAAAAGAAATAACTGTACCTACTAGACTTCCTAGACTAATATCCAAACCAAAATCTTTAAAAGTACCGTTGATCTGAATAGGTGTAGCCAGGCTGAAAAACTCCGGTTTCTTTGCCTTGGGTGCCATACGAATCTCTATTGTCTCTTCTTGGAAATTGACCTTTGCTTCACCAGAGACAAGCATTTTACTCGTATCCATATAAACTATTTTATCTCGCATAAGTCCATCATCCATACCAAAACGCATAATAAAACAATTGACCTGGGATTGGTCTTTTTCTGTTTCTTTATCCATGATGGCAGAAACAACATTTACTGCCCAAAGATCGATGATCCCTGCTGAGAAATTTTTAGGCACGATACCAAAATCAAAATGTCCTTTTGCATGTTTCATCATATGTTTTAGATCAGGTGTCTCAGAGTGCAGTGCGGCATCAAGATAAAGATAACCTCCCATGTCAGTTCCCGGTTTTGCACGGCGTGCGATGACACCTATATCAAATTTGTCTATCTTGGCTTTTAGATCTACAGTTGCTTTATTATTTCTAGGTAAGAATGAGAAAGCAACATTGAGGGCACCTCCAGGGAGTTTCACACGTAAAGGTTCAATGGCAAAACGGCTGTTTTTAAGTGATACCATCGCCAAAGCAGCACCCAACCTGTCTTTCCCAGATAAAACCTCTTTAGCTTCTATTTTGATCGTTGCAGTCATAAGACCCAAAACCTCTTCAGACAGTAAGTTTCTGATCTTTTCTTTCTGTTGTTGAGTCAACTTTGGCTTCTTTTCTTCTTTTGGAGACTCTACTTTCTTCTCCTCTTTTTTCTTAGTGGAATTATTGTTAGAAACAAAATCGTTGATTTGCACTGTATCTGAGATTAATGCTATGTCAACTATTGGCTTTTTTTGAATCATATCTATGTTCATTGTTCCATTTAAAGTACTTTCACCTACTTTAATGTCCAGCTTAGAAAGGTCATACCCTTTTTCTGTCAATTGCATATGAGTATCTAAATGAAGCGGTCCTATAGGTGGCAGATCCAAACCAAAGAGTTCATTCATACTGTCAAGACGTTCTCCAGTCAGCTTCAACCCAAGCTTCAGATCTTTTGATGTTATTGGCAGTGCTAATGTACTGTAAAACTGAAGTTTCATTTTGGCAATTTCTGCATCTATTGTAAGAGGAATTTCATCTTGTATATCTATATAGTCAACCAACGGGGACCCAGTGATCTTCAGTTTTAGAGGTTCCCCTTTAAGATTACCTGTAAGATCCATAGTAAGATCATTACCTTCTTCTACAGAGATCTTTCCGTTTAACTTTGTGATGTCAAAACTACTTTTGCTCTTAGGAAGGCTGATTTTCCATTGACCGTCTTTTACGACAAAGAATATACTGGATTCTGCAAGAACCTGCTTAAGGCTTTTCCCTTTAAGTGCAACTTTAAAGGCAGTATTACCCACTGAGGCAGACATATCTTTAACCAGTCCAAGCGAGGAGAGTATAACTCCTACATCTATATCTTCGATACCAAAAGCCAAATTGATCTCTGGTACATCATGATGTAGAAATTCACCCTTTGTAATGATCTTTTTCCCTCCTACTTCTCCATTTAATTTAAACGCCCAAGGTTTTATTCTATCCATAAATTGGTTATATGGAAGACCTTCAATGTTCATATTAAAAAGTGTTTTGTTCACATTACCTTTCATATCTATGATGATCGGTTCTCCTTTTGCTATCTCTCCTGTCATAGAGTCAAGTTTTGCATGTAATGTTTTTTGTATCGCGAGATCATGATAGTTAAAGTTGATCTTTTTAAAAGATAATTTATCTACCCCTCCAAAGTGTATCATCTTCTTTTCTGTATCTTTTTCAGCTGTTTCTTCTACCACACTTTTAGGTTCACCAAATATCCAGTTCGCCTCTCCCTTGGCATCATTTTGAAGATTTAAGGTGATATCTTCAGCGATGATCTCACTAATATGTATTTCTCCTCTGAGTAAAGGTATTAAACCTACCTCAAGACGTGCTGTTCCAGCTGTAAAAAAGTCAGGTTCTGTTGCATTCGATACATTTTTTATGTACACATCTCGTACATCGATCGCTGTCCAGTTTGAAAATTCAAAGACAACAGGTCCCCGGATCTTCACTTCTCTGCCAAGCGCAGACTTCGCTGCCTTTTCAACACCGGGTTTTAAAAAACTCAGATCAACAGTT
>Ga0316204_10011046_pt1 | contig 11434 bp, 10 predicted proteins | sample 6monrhotite_MG_2_FD_205661 | JGI IMG/M metagenome (GOLD analysis project Ga0316204, IMG submission 205661) | Microbial mat bacterial communities from mineral coupon in-situ incubated in ocean water Damariscotta River, Maine, United States -... | ecosystem: Environmental > Aquatic > Marine >...
GACAGCCCGTTTCTGTAATCCGTTCGGATCAAGGTCACGGCCGCGGCCGTCGCAATGGACCCGACGAAAATGGCGACCAGAATATATTGCCTGACTTCCGCCCCCCACAGATGCAGGAGATTGTTGAGTAGCCTTTTCAAAAACACTGCCCCACTCCGCCTTTTCCTGTTTTTGCCGCCCTGTCCGGCTGTTGTTGGCCCCTGGATTGTCGCTGGTACTGCCGCCCGTTGCCCGGGCGTGCGCGACTAATCTATGGAATAATCTGGCTGCACGCGCTCCATCTCATCCAGCAAGTTCTCCAAGTCAGGTGCCGCGCCGCGCCAGAACTCGGACAGGCTGGGATGGCTGGCGGCGTTTGAAAAACGATCCTCGACCGATGTGGCCAACGCTCCCAATTGCGCCAGGCCCAATGTCGGTGCAACGCCGCGGATCTTATGTGCCAGCATGGCAACCGCCCGAACGGCCTCGATGCGGTCGGGTCCGTTCACGATATGCGCTTTGAGATGCTCGAAATCGCAGATGCGCTGATCCAGATCAAAGAGAAACCGGTTGCGGACCTCTCGCAAGGCCTCGTTCATACCATCGGTTTTCTCGGCCATCACGATACTGTCCCCGGTGTGCATTATTGGATGGGGCTACTGGCACCAGATTGCGCCAGCGCCGGATTTTGCCTTGCCGCAAGCAACGCGGCATCGAGCGGCGCGGTCGGTGACGCAAATGTCAAAAGACCCTTGCTGCAAGGCTTTGAGACGCAAATTTTGACGTTCTGCCCCGATGCCGCCACGTGAAATTCCCTAAAAGGTTCCAACAAACCGTTCAACTGATCCTGAAGGTAGTCTGTGTCAATTGGGGTTTTCTTGTCAATCAGCGCAACAAATTCGCCACTGCCGCTGTAGGACAGCAGAAATGTTCTGGTCTTTAGCCCCTCGCGGATCGTGATGCCGACATCCTGGATCATATCCAGAAAGTCCCTGGGGTGGGCGTTGGCAAAGACCTGTGCCGCCCCCATGATGTGGAACCCGATGGCCGACCACGCATTCGACCGCAAAGTGCCAAGCGTCAGCAGGTAATTCTGCATGGCCAGATATCCCATGAGGTCATCCACCTCGGGCAGGGAGATGGGATCCGAGAAATTGAGCCCGACCTGATCGACCGAGCTGGTCTGAACCTTGTAGGCAAGCGCCTCGACCCGTTTTCTTTCGGTGATCGAGTTAAAGGCGGAACGCAGGCGTGCGTTCAGTTCGGTTTCGTTGATCGGTTTGGTGATGTAATCCGAGGCACCTGCGCCGAACGCCTGGTCAATGTAGACCTGTTCGGAAAGCGAGGTCAGCATCAGGATCGGGGTCAATGCATATTTCGGCATGTTCCGAATGGCCTTGCACAGTTCGATCCCGTTCATTCCGGGCATCTGGATGTCCAACAGGATACAGTCGAACTGCTGATCAGGATCGCGCAGTAATTCCAACGCCTCATTAGCGGATCGGGCCTGAACGTTGCGCGTATAGCCTTGGTAGGCAAACAGGGTGTGCAGAATGTCGAGAAACACGACCTCATCGTCAACCGCAAGAATTCGCATGTCTTTTTGAGTTTGCATCACTACTCTTTCGTGCCTTTTTTACCGGAAATCGCCGGGTTTTCATTAACTATGGTGAGGAAGGTGGCAAAACTTGGGCGAAAAGGTTAACGCGGTCAATTTTATTAAATTGTGTTAAATGGAGCAATCCTTTGGTGCCGCTCGGTTTTATGCCCCACCGGGCACGGCGGCTGCGTGCAGGGCCAATCGGACTTTGAAAGGATCGCCTCCCGGCTTTACCGGCCTCAGGCCCGAGCGCTGTGCCGGCTTCCGGGTGGGCACCCCAAGGGCGTGCCCCATATTCGGTATGTTTATCAACAGGTCATCAGCTTGATAGGAGGGGAGTTCCGGGCCGGAAGGCGCAAAAGTCGGGCACCGGTTCGTATACACATACCGCCCGCCCGGGTTTTGGCGGCCCGTCCGGAGGGCTGCAAATGTGGCCGATCAGCGAATGTGTTAACAATTTGTTAATCGTTTGGAACGGATCTTCTTAGTTATTTCTTAATGTTAACGCATTCTTTGCCAGAAAAAGATGGAAACCTCCGATAGCTCTATTGGCGAGTACGTTGATTGCAGGACCGGTCGGACCGGTGACACGGCAATAGACCGCTGCTCGCACGGAAACAGAACGCTTACACACGGAGAGAGAGCCTTGAAAATTCTTGCAGTGGATGACGACCAGCATTTCCTGGATCTGCTGGTGGCAGTGTTAAGCGATGCAGGTTATCGCGACGTCTTTTGTGCCGGATCAGCGGAAGAGGCCCTGACGGTCGCTCTTTCTACGGGTGCGGATTTCGATTGTTTTCTTCTGGATGTGGCGATGCCCGATGTTGATGGCGTCGAGCTGTGCGAGAAATTGCGCGCGACCACCAGGTACCGCGCCACGCCCATTATCATGGTCACCGCGCTGCATCAGAAATCCCTGGTTCAGGAGTGTTTCAACGCCGGTGCGACGGATTTTCTGAACAAGCCGCTGGATGGGCTCGAACTCGGGGCCAGGATCCGGATGGCAAGGATGCTCAACGACAGCCTGAACTCAAAAATTTCCACGACGGTGAGCGAGCTTAACGTTATGGACCTGGCCGAAAGCCATGTTCATGATTCCGACTACTTGCCAGGCATGGAGAAAGTTCCGGGGCTGACCAATTCGCATGTGATCGAGAACCACATGCTCAGAAATCAAAGCGGCTATTTCATCCTGCATGTTCTGGGCTTCAAGATTCAGGGGTTTGGCGCGATGGCGGAATCCCTGGCACCAAGGGAATGCAGCGATGTGCTCTGCGATTCAGCGCAGGCAATCGCGAAATCGCTCGAGAACTATCAATTTTCCTTTGCCTATCTGGGCGGCGGCCGATTCATCGGTCTGGTTCAGGGCAGGCGGTTCTGGTCGACGGTAAATGTCATTGACGAGATCATGCACAATTTGCAGGTTCCGCGCGCAAACTCGATGAATCTTCACGGGGCTGCGGTCGAGGTGACATCGCTGTCGGATCAGAGATTTTGGACCGCGTCACAGACCGCCGATGCAATCCGCGCCTATCGCAATCCGTCCATGTCGTTCGACACAAGCGCGACCCACGTGGTTCAGTCCGAAGGCAATATGCACCCGCAAGATTTTGCAATGTCGGAGATTTGAGCTGAGGGCCGGACTGGCGGCGCAAGGCTCTTGGCTACTCCGGTCAATTCCTGCCGGCCTGCGGCTCGAATGTATCGCTGCCGCGCTTCCCGACCGCCCCGCGTCATGGATTTTGCAGTATCACGCGTCCAGGCGAAGCGATTGAATATTGGCGGTTTGCAGCCGCCAAACGGGGCAGGCTCCCGCCCAAGGCCCCGCGTCGAACAAGAGAATTTTCCGCGCCTAAAGCTACACTTATAACCGCGATCAGCAGGTCCGAAGTAATTCGGCATCGAGAAGATCGTTTCGGGCCTTCTCCCATATGGGACGGCAATCGACCCGTTCCGCCGGACCTTCAGAAACAACGTCAATGCCCTGGAGGCCACCGGATCGGGAGAACGCTTTCGCGAGGGCAAGTGGCGGAGAGACAGGGATTCGAACCCTGGAGACGGTCTCCCGCCTACACACTTTCCAGGCGTGCGCCTTCGACCACTCGGCCACCTCTCCGTGCCGATGGGCCATAGCGCAAGCAGGGCGCGGGACGCAAGGGGCGGCGTGGTCTGAGGCGGAAAAAAACGCGACGGATGGGTCAGGCGGCGGGCAGGTGGTCCAGATGTGCCGCGCATCCCGACAGGGCGGCGTAATCATCGGTGACCACGGCAACGCCGAACTGATCCATGAAATCGCCAAAGCGGCCCTTGGCGCGGAATGCTTCGGCAAAGCCCAACCGAGGCAGCCAGGGCGTGATCGCGCGGGCCATGCCGCCAACCAGAAAGATACCGCCAAAGGGCAGGTGGATCAGGGCCAGATCGCCCACGACGGTGCCCAATGCCTCGACAAAGAGCGCGGCGGTGGCGGCGGCGGCGGGGTCGCCTGCGTTCAGGCGGTTGATGATCTCGACGCTGGTCAGCGTCTCCCCGTGCAGATGCGCATGTACTGCAACGATGCCACGCCCCGAAAGCGCCTCTTCGACGGCGGCAAAGCCGTGATCGCGGGTCAGGGTCTCCGCCAGTGCATCCAGCGCCGGGCTGGTGCGGGGCAGGGTGATATGGCCGCATTCGGAGGGCGGCACAAAGCGCCCGCCGGCCGTGTCATAGATCGGGGCGGCGTTGAACCCGGTGCCAAGCCCCACCACCAGACGCGCGGCCTGAACCGAGGCGGGCGGCTGCGGCAACAGGCGGATCAGATCGCCATCACCCACCTGACCCACGGCATGACCCTGGGCCTGAAGATCGTTGAGCACCGCCAGCTTGGAGGCCCCCGTCACGGCCCCCAGTTCGGCCCGGTCAATGCGCCAATCGAGATTGGTCAGCTGACCCACACCATCGCGCACCGGGCCGGCCACGGCCACACAGGCCCCATCCAGCGGCCCGGGAACCAGATCGTCAAGATAGGCGGCCAGAACGGCGGCCAGCCCGGCGGTGTCGGCATTTTTGAAACGCCGGACGCTGTCATGCAGGACCACGCCCGCACGGGCCAGCGCGACGCGGGTATTGGTGCCGCCAATATCGGCCACGAGGGAAAGCTGTGGGTGCATTATATACGTCTCAAATTCGGGATCTGCGCAGGGCCTGCGCGACTGCGTGATAGGATGCTTTTGGGGTGCGCTTCAAGCTGCTGAAATCCACATGGACAAGACCAAAGCGTTTTTCATAGCCCAAAGCCCATTCGTAATTGTCCAGCAGCGACCAGATAATATAGCCCCGCAGGTCGGCCCCTTCGGCGATGGCGCGGCTGCATTGGGCCAGATGGGCGTCCAGAAATTCCAGGCGCGCAGGGTCGTCGATGCGGCCGTCTTGCAGGATATCGGCATTGGCCATGCCGTTTTCGGTGACATAGATCGGCAGGTCGGGGGCGTAATCCTGCGCAATGCGCATGATGAAATGATAGAGCGGCTCGGGCGCGATTTCCCAGCCCATCTGGGTCTTGGGCAGCGGGCCTTCGACAGCGACCAAGGCGGGCCAGGGGCCGGGGGCGGGCGCGATCAACTTGCGGGTGTAGTAATTGAGCCCGACCCAATCGAGCGGTGCCGTGATGGTGGCGAAATCGTCCTGCCAGCCGTCGGGCAGATGCCGCTCAAGCCCTTCAAGAACCTCGGCCGGATACGCGCCTTTGAAGACTCCGCCCAGAAAGAACCGGTTATAGATCGCGTCATAGCGCGCGGCGGCGGCTTTGGCCCCGGCGTCTTCGGGCGTAGCCGGGTCGGCCCATTCGAGGTTAAAGACACCGCCCAGATTGCCCATTCCCAGTCCGCGCATCACCTCGATCGCGCGGCCATGCGCCAGCAAGACGTGATGCATGGCGCGCGCGGTGGCCCGGATATCGCGCAGACCCGGCGCGTGGTGGCCTTCGAAATGGCTGAGCCAGCTGACGCACCAGGGTTCGTTGATCGGGGCCGCCGACCACAGCCTGTCGCCGATCCGTTCCATGATTACCTGGGTAAAATCGGCAAACCATCCGGCGATATCGCGGTTGCGCCAGCCGCCCAGATCGGCCAGGGGCTGCGGCAATTCCCAATGATAGAGCGTGGCTGCGGGTTTGAGCCCGCGTTCCAGCATGCCATCGACCAGCCGGTCATAGAAATCGAGCCCCTCCGGATTGGGCGTGCCGCGCCCCTCGGGCAGAACCCGCGCCCAAGAGGTCGAGAAACGATAGATATCGGCCCCCATGGCGGCGAGCAGATCCAGATCCTCGGGCCAGCGGTGGTAATGATCGCAGGCGCGTGCCCCGTCCTCGGCGCGGACCACGTTGCCGGGGGTGGCGGCGAAACTGTCCCAATGGGTGGCACCCGCACCGCCAAAGCCATGGCCCTCGATCTGATAAGACGAGGTGGCCGCTCCAAAAAGAAACCCGTCGGGGAAATCGCGGCGGCTCCAGTTCATGATGCCGGGGCCGGGCCGGTGGAGGCACCAAGCATCAGCTCGGCCTCCATCATGGTGTGGCGCGGCGGGCTCCCGGGATCGCCGATTTGCTCCAGTAACATGGTGCCCGCGATGCGGCCCGCATCACGCACCGACGACCGCGTGGCCGTGAAAATCGGAACATCGGTGCCATTGCCGAGGTAACTCAGCGCATCGTCATGGGTGATCAGGCTGACATCGCGGCCCAGTTTCAGCCCCGCCGCCTCGACCGCGCGGCGCACGCCGATGGCGGGGATCATCGAGGAGACCAGAAAGGCCGTGGGCGCGGGGTCTGCCGCCAGCATCCGGGCGGCACTGTCATGGCCGAAATGCTCGGTCATCTCGTCGGAGCACATCCAGTTGGGGTTGGCGGCGATCCCACGCGCGGCCAGCGTGTTTTCAAATCCCTGGCGACGGCGCTGCGCAAAATCCATATCCTCCAGCCCGTTGATCAGCGCAATCCGGCGATGGCCCAGGTCGCAGAGCAATTCGGTGGCCCGCGCAAAGGCGCGGCGATTGTTGATGTCGACCCAGGAAAAGCCGACCGGATCGTCCGAGGCCGGGCCATCGGGGCTATCCGAGGCGCGGCCATGCACCACGAAGGGCAGGCCGATCTCCTGCAAGAGCGCGATCCGGCGGTCGCCGGCGCGGGGGCCGTGAATGACGATCCCGTCCACCGATTGACGCCGCGCCAGCGCGCGATAGGCGTCGCCTTCCATGTCGTCGGGCACGATCGACAACATCATGTCATACCCGGCCTTGGCATAGGCCTCGCCGGCCCCGGCGATGAAATCGGAAAAGACCGGGTTCATCATCTCGTGCTTGGTCGAAATCGGGATCACATGGCCGATGGTCATCGAGCGCCCGGTGGCCAGGCTGCGGGCGCGGGTATTGGGGCGGTAGTTATGCCGCGCAGCAGCGGCATGCACACGCGCGCGGGTGGCCTCGCTGACCTCCGGATAGCCGTTCATGGCCCGGCTGACCGTGGTCTGCGACAACCCCAACGTGGCGGCCAGCTGCTTGAGATTCATCGTCAATATCGCCCCCAAAGCGCTTTTAATTCGAACTAGGCTAGCGCGGATCGCTCGGAACTGTCAAAGGCAGAAATGTTGAAGGCTCATGCTGCACCTGCGAAAAAGCGCCAGAAAAATATGATGATAAGGAAGATGCGCAATTGACAGATGCGGGGATTTGCGAAACTGTTCTGGCAGTCAAAGCGCTTTGAAAAACCAATGGCGCGCCAGACAGAACCGGCCCGCATGTGGCCAGATTTGGGAGGGAAGAATGAAGAAATCGCTTTATGCGGGCGTTGCCGCCTTTGCCCTGATGGCAGGCGCGGCCCATGCCGACGGACATCTGTTGTTCGCGCCAGGCGAGGGCGCGTTCAACTGGGACAGCTTCGAGGCCTTTGCCGCCGCCACCGATCTTAGCGGGCAGGAGCTGGACATTACCGGCCCCTGGATCGGCCCGGATGGTGAGCTGATGGAAAGCGTCGTCGCCTATTTCGAGGAGGCCACCGGGGCCACGGTTAATTATTCCGGATCGGACAGTTTCGAGCAGGATATCGTGATCGCGATCCAGGCCAATTCACCCCCCAATATCGCAGTGTTTCCGCAGCCGGGGCTGGCCGCCGACATGGCCGCGCGCGGCGCGCTGAGCCCGCTTGCCGACGGCACCGCGGACTGGGTGCGGGAAAACTATGCCGCCGGGCAGAGCTGGGTCGATCTGGGCACTTACGCGGATGAAAACGGCAACGATCAGCTGTTCGGCTTTTTCTACAAGGTCGATCTGAAATCGCTGGTCTGGTATTCGCCCGAAGCCTTTGACGAGGCCGGATATGACATCCCGACTTCGATGGAGGAGCTGCTGGCGCTGACCGATCAGATCGTGGCCGATGGCGAAACGCCGTGGTGCATCGGTCTGGGATCAGGGGCCGCGACCGGCTGGCCCGCGACCGACTGGGTCGAGGATCTGTTGCTGCGCACGCAACCGCCCGAAGTTTACGACGGGTGGGTATCGAACGAGATCCCCTTCACCGATGAGCGTATCGTTGCCGCGATCGACGCGTTCGGTCAGTTCGCACGCAACGATGCCTATGTGAATGGCGGGGCAGGGGCCGTGGCCACCACCGATTTCCGCGACAGCCCCGCAGGCCTCTTCAGCTTGCCGCCCGAATGCTACCTGCACCGTCAGGCCAGCTTCATCCCCACCTTCTTCCCGGAAGGGTCGGATTCGGCGTTCTTCTACTTCCCCTCCTCCGAAGAGGCGGGTCTGGGCAATCCGGTGCTTGGTGCCGGCACGCTGTGGGCCATCACCGATCCCTCGGATGCGGCAGATGCGTGGGTCGAGTTTATGCAGACCCCCATCGCGCATGAGCTTTGGATGGCACAATCCGGGTTCCTGACCCCCTATAGCGCGGTCAATCCGGAAGTGTTCCCGTCCGATGCACAGCGCGCGATGAACGACATCCTTCTGGGTGCCACCACGTTCCGCTTTGACGGGTCCGACCTGATGCCCGGCGAAATCGGAGCCGGTGCGTTCTGGACCGGCATGGTCGATTATGTCGGCGGGGCCGATGCCGCCGATGTGGCCGAGGCCATTCAGGACCGGTGGGACTCGATCCAGTAGGCCGATACCGGCCCGGCCCGCGCGTCGTCGCGGGCCGGGCCATCTGACCAATTTCTTTGGGGGGAGGGCCGGTCATGTCACCGCTGCTGCAAGGCGCGATTACGATCTTTGTGGGTGTGTTCGGGTGTGTGGGGTATTTCTACGCCGCGAACCTGGTGCTCGACAAAGTGATCTATCCGGCCAAGGGCCCCAATATCGGGCGCAACATCAACCGTGCCAATGCGATCCGGCCCTGGCTTTTTCTGCTGCCCGCGATCCTGGCGCTGTCGATCTATCTTGTCTATCCGGTGATCGGCAGCCTCTATCGGTCGCTTTTCAACCGGGCTGGCGATGAATTCATCGGGCTTGGCAATTACGCGTTCCTGTTCGGAGATGGCGAGTTTCAGCAGGCGCTCTTCAACAACGCGCTCTGGGCCATCGTGGTGCCGGCGGCGGCGACCTTTCTGGGCCTTCTGGTGGCACAGCTGACTGATCGTCTGTGGTGGGGAAATTTCGCCAAATCGCTGATCTTCATGCCGATGGCGATCTCGTTTGTCGGGGCCTCTTTGATCTGGAAGTTTGTCTATGCGGGCGATCCCGATATCGGCATCATCAACGCGCTGCGGGGAAGCCTGGGGTTCGATCCGATGGATCCGCTGCAATTGCCGTTCTGGAACAACCTCTTTCTCATGGTCATCCTGATCTGGATCCAGACGGGTTTTGCCATGGTGATCCTCTCGGCCGCGTTGCGCGGCATCCCCGAAGATACCATCGAGGCCGCGATCATCGACGGGGCCGGGCCGTTCCAGCTCTTTTTCAAGATCAAAGTGCCGCAGATCATGGGCACGATCATGGTGGTTTGGACCACGATCACCATCCTGGTGCTCAAGGTTTTCGATATCGTCTACACCATGACGGGCGGCAATTTCGGCACCGAGATCCTGCCAAGCTACATGATGAGTTTCATGTTCCGCGATGACGGGCGCGCGACGGCGGTGGCGGTTGTCATCATGATCGTGGTGCTGCCGGTGATGATCTGGAACATCCGTCAGGCGCAAAAGGAGATGCGGTAATGGACAATATCGCGGGAACGAACAACGCGCTGAAATGGGCGGTGAATATCTCGGTGGCTTTGCTGGTCATCGCCTGGCTCATTCCGACCGTGGGGCTTTTCGTGTCCTCGTTTCGCGACCGTGACCAGATCTCGGCCTCGGGCTGGTGGGTGGCTCCGTTCTCGGTCGAGCTGACCTATCGCACACGCGGCGATGCGCCCCCGCGTCAGGAGGGCGATCTTTGGATCGTCGAAGGCAACCTCTTCGAGACCGCCGAGGTGGCCGAAACCTTTGCCTCCGGTGCCGCCGAAGTCACCGGGTTCGGCGTGCGCGCCCGTGAGCCCGATATTTTCCCGGTAGGCACCGAAGGCGAAACCCGCGATGGCGGCACCCTGCAGGTGAATGCCGATGGCAGCTATGTCTACAGCAGCGCCGAGGCCCCCGATCGCCCCCCCCGCGTCTATTTCGCGGCCATGACACCGCCCAGTTTCACGCTGGACAATTACCGCACCATCCTGACCTCGGATGGTATGGACCGGGCCTTTATCAACACGCTCACGGTGACCATCCCGTCCACGGTCATTCCCATCCTGATCGCCGCTTTCGCCGCCTACGCGCTGGCCTGGATGGAGTTTCCGGGGCGGGGCCTGCTGATTGCGATTGTGGTCGGTTTGCTGGTCGTGCCCCTGCAACTGGCGCTGGTGCCGCTTTTGAATCTGCACAACCAGATCGGCATCGGGCAGAGCTTTGTCGGCATCTGGTTGGCCCATACCGGGTTCGGCCTGCCGCTGGCGATCTATCTCTTGCGCAACTACATGGTCGGCCTGCCGCGCGACATCATCGAAAGTGCCAAGGTCGATGGCGCAACCGATTTCCAGATATTCACCAAGATCATCCTGCCGCTTTCCTTCCCGGCATTGGCCAGCTTCGCCATCTTCCAGTTTCTCTGGACCTGGAACGACTTGCTGGTGGCAAAGGTGTTTTTGCCCTCCGATGAGGCCAGCCGCGTGATGACCGTGACCATCGCCGATGATCTTCTGGGCTCGCGCGGTGGCGATTGGGGCATTCTGGCGACGGCGGCCTTTGTCTCGATCGGGGTGCCGGTCCTGGTTTTCTTTACAATGCAACGCTACCTGGTGCGCGGTCTGTTGGCCGGCTCGGTGAAATAGGAACGATACGTGATGAACCTGATGCAGGATATGGCCCGCGAAAACATCATCGCGCCGGATCGGGACTGGTGGAGGGGCGCGGTGATCTATCAGATTTACCCGCGCAGTTTCCAGGACAGCAACGATGACGGCATCGGCGATCTGAGCGGCATCATCCACCGGCTGGATCATGTCGCGAGCCTGGGCGTCGACGCGATCTGGATCTCGCCCTTCTTCCGCTCGCCGATGCTGGATTTCGGCTATGACGTCAGCGATTACCGCGATGTCGATCCGATGTTCGGCACGCTTGGCGATTTCGATGCGCTGATCGCGCGCGCGCATGAACTTGGCATCAAGGTGCTGATCGACCTGGTACTAAGCCACAGCTCGGATCAGCATGCCTGGTTCCAGGAAAGCCGTCAAAGCCGCGATAATGCGCGCGCCGATTGGTATGTCTGGGCCGATGCCAAACCCGATGGCACGCCGCCCAATAACTGGCTCTCGATCTTTGGCGGTTCGGCCTGGGAATGGGATGGCGA
>Ga0316204_10011047_pt1 | contig 11432 bp, 23 predicted proteins | sample 6monrhotite_MG_2_FD_205661 | JGI IMG/M metagenome (GOLD analysis project Ga0316204, IMG submission 205661) | Microbial mat bacterial communities from mineral coupon in-situ incubated in ocean water Damariscotta River, Maine, United States -... | ecosystem: Environmental > Aquatic > Marine >...
GTTTTGCTGGTGGTGTAAAGCGTCATAACTTTTCTATGCAAGATGCTACTCACGGTAATTCGTTGTCGCATAGAGCGCCTGGCTCTATCGGTCAGAACCAAACTCCTGGTCGTGTTTTTAAAGGTAAGCGTATGGCTGGCCACATGGGGGCTGAGAAGGTTACTACTCAAAACTTAGAAATTGTTAGGGTTGATGCTGAGCGTAACTTATTGTTGGTTAAGGGTTCTGTGCCTGGTTCCAAGGGCGGTGATGTGATTGTTTGTCCAGCAATTAAGTCGCGGGGTTAAGGAGTAGATCATGGAATTAAATATGATTAACGCAGGCGGAGAAACTTCAGGTTCTTCTGTTGCTTTGGCTGACGCTGCATTTGGTGCTGAATATAATGAAGCGCTTATCCATCAGATTGTTACAGCGTACCTTGCAGCAGGTCGTGCTGGCACACGCGCTCATAAGAATAGAGCGGCTGTTCGGGGTGGTGGTGCAAAACCTTTTCGACAAAAGGGGACAGGCCGCGCAAGAGCTGGTACAATTCGCAGCCCGATTTGGAGAACAGGTGGTAAAACCTTTGCTGCAGTGCCTGCAGACTACTCCCAAAAGGTGAACAAGAAGATGTATCGCGCAGCTATGCGCTCTATTTTGTCTGAATTAGTACGTCAAGATCGTTTGTTAGTTGCTGAAGATATTCAGTTGGAAGCACCTAAAACTAAAGAGTTGAATTCTAAGCTGACGGCTATGGGGCTAAAGAATGTGCTTATCGTAGTGGGCGATGAAAATTTGAATTTGGAGCTTGCTTCTCGCAATTTACCTTATATATCGGTTGTAAAGGCTGGAGCGATAGATCCGGTTAGCTTGGTTAAGTTCGATAAGGTCTTGATGACAAGTGCGGCAACTAAGCAAGTAGAGGAGATGTTTTCGTGAGTAACGAGCGTCTGATGAAGGTTTTGTTAGCACCTCATGTTTCTGAGAAGGCTGCTGTTGCAGCTGATGCTAACCGCCAATTTGTATTTAAAGTTTTGCCTGATGCTGATAAAGCAGAAATTAAAGGCGCAGTGGAAAAACTTTTCGAAGTCAAGGTCGAAAATGTTCAGGTTTCCAACGTCAAAGGCAAGAAAAAGCGTTTTGGGCAAGTCCAGGGGCGTCGCGCTAACTGGAAAAAAGCCTATGTGACTCTTCAAGAGGGTCACGATATCGAGTTGATGGGGCCGCAGTAGTAAGCGGTTACCACAAAGAAAACAAGGGATCAGTAAGTCATGGCATTAGTTAAGAGTAAACCGACTTCGGCGGGCCGTAGGTTCGTGGTGAAAGTCGTTACGCCTGATCTGCATAAAGGTGCTCCTCATGCGCCTTTGCTAGAAAAGAAGATTAAATGTTCTGGTCGTAACAACACTGGACGCATCACTGTTCGTCATCGTGGGGGCGGTCATAAACGTCACTATCGTGTTATCGATTTTAAACGTAACGATAAAGATGGGATTCAGGCTAAAGTTGAGCGTGTAGAGTATGATCCAAATAGAACAGCGCATATTGCATTGGTTCTATATAAGGATGGTGAGCGTCGTTACATTATTGCCCCGAAGGGTGTTGCTGCGGGTACTGAGATCATGTCTGGTCCTGAAGCACCAATTAAGGCCGGAAATAGCATGCCTTTGCGTAATATGCCTCTTGGTTCTACCGTGCACTGTATTGAATTACGCCCGGGTAAAGGTGCGCAAATTGCTCGAAGTGCGGGTGCTGCGGTTCAATTAGTCGCTAAAGAGGGAGCTTACGTCACATTGCGTCTACGATCTGGAGAGATGCGCAAGGTCTTGGCTGATTGTCGAGCTACGATCGGAGAGGTTAGTAACTCTGAGCATAGTCTTCGTTCTCTTGGTAAGGCTGGTGCAACCCGCTGGAGAGGCAAGCGTCCAACGGTTCGTGGTGTAGCCATGAATCCGGTTGATCACCCGCACGGTGGTGGTGAGGGTCGTACTTCTGGTGGTCGTCATCCGGTTAGTCCTTGGGGTATGCCAACTAAGGGTTACAAGACGCGCAAGAATAAGCGTACGGATAAGTTGATTATTCGTCGTCGTAAATAAATCGAATTAAGTAGAGGGCTCACGCGTGCCACGTTCAGTAAAAAAAGGTCCATTTATTGACGCACACCTTCTTAAGAAGGTTGATGCGGCATTAGAAAATAACGATCGTCGTCCAATTAAAACTTGGTCTCGTCGTTCAATGGTTGCCCCTCAAATGATTGGGTTGACCATTGCTGTTCATAACGGTCGTCAACATGTACCAGTGTTGATTAACGAAAACATGGTCGGTCACAAGTTGGGTGAATTTGCCGCAACTCGTACCTATAGAGGTCATGTTGCCGATAAGAAGTCTAGGTAAGCGAGATAACGTGATGGAAACTAAAGCTACACTTCGATTCGCAAGAATCTCGCCTCAAAAAGCACGTTTGGTGGCTGATCAGGTTCGCGGGATGAAGGTTGAACCAGCTCTTCAATTGTTGTCGTTCAGTACTAAGAAGGGTGCTGAGATAATTAAGAAGATCGTTGAGTCTGCTATCGCTAATGCTGAGCACAATGATGGCGCCGATATTGATGAGTTAAGAATCGCGAAGATTTTTGTCAATGAAGGTCCGACGTCGAAACGTATTCAGCCCCGAGCTAAAGGGCGAGCAAACCGCATTCTGAAGCGCACAAGCCATATCACTGTGGCTGTGGCTGAGAAGTAAGAGAGGCTAAAATGGGTCAAAAAGTACATCCTACTGGTATCCGTCTTGGGATTGTTAAAGATTGGACATCTAAATGGTATGCTGGCAGTGCCGAGTTTGCTGATTATCTGAATACAGATTTACGTGTTCGTGCTTTTTTGCAAAAAAAGCTTAAGCAGGCTTCTGTTAGTCGCATTCAAATTGCGCGTCCTGCTAGAAACGCAAGAATTACTATTCATACTGCTCGACCCGGTATTGTTATCGGGAAAAAAGGCGAAGATATCGAAAAACTTCGCAAAGAAATTTCTACCATGATGGGTTTGGCGCAGAACGCGGTGCACGTCAATGTGGAAGAAATCCGTAAGCCAGAGCTAGATGCAACCCTAGTTGCTCAAAGTGTTGCTCAGCAGCTAGAGCGACGCATTATGTTTCGTCGAGCTATGAAGCGCGCAGTAACTAATGCAATGCGTCTTGGCGGTTTGGGTATTAAAATTCAGGTTTCCGGTCGATTAAATGGTGCCGAGATTGCGCGTACTGAGTGGTATCGAGAAGGGCGAGTACCCCTTCATACTCTTCGTGCTGATATCGACTATGGTACTGCCGAAGCGCATACACCTTCTGGCGTAACTGGAATCAAAGTTTGGATTTTCAAAGGTGAAGTGTTTGGTGATGAGCCAGCAGTTGAAACCAAAGAAAAGCCAGCTAAGCAATAGGATAGCAAGTCATGCTACAACCGAAGAAAACAAAATTCCGTAAGCTGCATAAGGGCCGTAATCGTGGTATGGCCTCGCGCGGTAATAAAGTAAGTTTCGGTGAGTTTGGGCTGAAGTCTACGAGTCGTGGTCGTATTACAGCGCGTCAAATTGAAGCAGCTCGTCGCGCAATGACTCGCCACATAAAACGTGGGGGACGTATATGGATACGTATCTTTCCTGACAAGCCTATAACCAATAAACCGTTAGAAGTTCGAATGGGTAAAGGTAAAGGTAATGTAGAGTATTGGGTTGCTCAAATTGAGCCAGGTCGCATGCTCTATGAAATGGAAGGTGTCTCCGAGGAGTTGGCTCGGGAAGCGTTTCAGTTGGCCGCAGCCAAGTTACCTGTTAAAACCACATTTGTTACTCGAATGGTGATGTGATGAAAGCGAGTGAATTGAGACAAAAAAGCGTAGGTGAGCTCCAGACTGAACTAGAAAATCTACTTCGGGAAGGATTTAATCTTCGTATGCAAAACGCTTCTGGGCAATTTTCCCAAGTACATCAGATCAAGCAAAATCGCCATGACGTCGCGCGCGTTAAAACGATTTTAAGTGAAAAAGCGAGTAGCTAATCATGAGTGAAGAAAACAAAGTTTCACGTGAAGTAACGGGTCGCGTTGTCAGTAATAAAATGGATAAATCAATCACTGTTTTGATTGAGCGTCGTGTGCGTCATCCAATTTATAAGAAGTTCATTACGCGCTCTACTAAGCTTCATGCTCATGATGAAACCAATGAGTGTAAAGAAGGTGATCTTGTTACCGTGGCTCAGTGTCGTCCTCTTTCTAAGACGAAGACCTGGAATTTAGTTCGTGTAGAAGAGCACGCTACTACTATTTAATTTGCTCCCGGGATCTTTTCCGGTAAGCACGAATTTTTACGGAGACGAATCATGATTCAGATGCAGTCGACGCTTGATGTAGCGGATAATAGCGGAGCTCGTCGCCTTATGTGTATAAAGGTGATTGGGGGCTCTCGACGTCGTTATGCTGGTATTGGTGATATCATCAAGGTCAGTATTAAAGAAGCAATTCCTCGCGGCAAGGTTAAAAAAGGCGATGTTTATAATGCGGTAGTTGTTCGTACCCGCAAGGGTGTGCGTCGCGGAGACGGATCTCTAATTCGTTTTGATGGGAATGCTGCCGTATTGCTAAATGCGAAGCTAGAGCCTATCGGCACGCGTATTTTCGGACCAGTGACACGTGAACTTCGCTCAGAGCGATTTATGAAGATCGTGTCTCTCGCTCCAGAAGTACTTTAATTTTAATTGCCGTCGGGATTGAGACAATGCAAAAGATTAAGAAAGGGGATGACGTTATCATCCTTTGTGGTAGAGATAAGGGCAAACGTGGCTCTGTCGTGACCATTGTTGGCGCCGATCGCGTCGTAGTAGAAAATGTTAATATGGTTAAGCGCCATACCAAAGGTAATCCACAGCAAGGTGTTGCTGGGGGTATTATCGAGAAAGAAGCGCCTATTCATATTTCCAACGTAGCGTTATTTAATTCTGCTACAAAAAAAGGCGATCGAGTTGGGGTAAAGACTCTGGATGACGGCCGCAAGGTACGAGTCTTTAAGTCCAATAACGAAGTAGTTGATATCTAAACTTAGGGTTAGTGGCAATGGCTAGATTGGCTGATATTTATAAAGATACTGTTGTTGGAAAATTGCAGGAGCAATTCGAGTACGGCAGCAGTATGGAAGTTCCTCGTATTACCAAAATTACCCTTAATATGGGTGTTGGTGAAGCAGTTGGGGATAAGAAAGTAATGGATCATGCGGTCAGTGATATGGAGAAGATATCCGGCCAGAAGCCAATAGTACGTTTGGCTAGGAAGTCTGTTGCTGGCTTCAAAATTCGTGATGGGCAAGCGGTCGGTTGTAAGGTAACTTTGCGTCGCGAGCAGATGTATGAATTTTTAGATCGTTTAATAAATATATCCATTCCTCGTATAAGAGATTTTCGAGGTTTGAGTGGTAAATCTTTCGATGGCCGAGGGAATTACAGCATGGGTATTCAGGAGCAGATTATGTTTCCTGAGATTGATTACGATAAGATAGACACTATTCGCGGTATGGATATCACTATTACCACTACAGCGAAAACAGATGAAGAAGGTCGGGCGTTGCTTGCGGCGTTCAATTTTCCATTTAAGGGTTAATAGTTATGGCAAAGAAAAGCATGGTGAATCGGGAAGCTAAGCGCGCAAAGGCTGTTGCCAAGTATGCAGCTAAGCGTTCCGAGCTTAAAAAGATTATGAAAGATCTTAATTTGAGTGAAGAAGATCGCGTAGCAGCGCAACGTAAGTTTCGTGCGTTACCTCGTGATTCTAGCCCATCTAGACAACGTAATCGCTGCCAAATTACCGGCAGACCCCATGGCTTTTATCGGAAATTTGGTCTATCTCGTAATAAGTTGCGTGAAGCAGCTATGCGCGGAGATGTTCCCGGGCTGGTCAAAGCTAGTTGGTAGGCGTATACTTGCGCCCCTTTCCGCTCGGCGGATGACTGAATATCGGAGTGTACTAAGAAAATGAGTATGACAGATCCTATTGCCGACATGTTGACGCGAATTCGTAACGCGCAACATGCGGAAAAGGCGCAGGTTTCTATGCCTGCATCTAAAATGAAGCAATCGATAGCTAAAGTGTTGGAATCCGAAGGTTATGTGTCTGGATTCTCTGTTGCTGCAGTTGATGGTAAGCCTGTAATGACTGTTGACCTGAAATATTATCAAGGTCAGCCAGTAATCGCCATGATTAAGCGTATTAGTCGCCCAGGTATCCGTACGTATGCGGGGAAAGATAAGCTACCTTCGGTTGATGGTGGTTTAGGTGTCGCTATTGTCTCAACTCCTTCAGGAGTTATGACTGACCGAGCTGCTCGTTCTGCGGGTATCGGTGGCGAAGTCATTTGTTTTGTAGCGTAATGGTGGCCAAGTATGTCTAGGATAGCCAAAAAGCCTATCTCTTTACCTTCAGGTGTTGAGGTAAAGATTGAGGGGCAACTAGTATCAGTTAAAGGTTCAAAGGGACAAATGGAGCATAAGCTTCATGACGTTGTTTCTTTAATAAGTAATGATGAAAATGAATTAGTCGTTAGTGTTAACGAAGATAATCCTAAAGCCTGGGCTCAAGCCGGTACGGCTAGGGCTCTAGTTAACAATCTCGTTACCGGTGTTAGTAATGGTTTTGAGCGAAAGCTTCAATTGGTCGGCGTTGGTTACAGAGCTCAGTCTCAAGGCAAGGTGTTGAACTTGACGTTGGGGTTTTCTCATCCTGTTAATTTCGACGTACCTGAAGGTATTACTATCGATACTCCTAGCCAAACAGAAGTTATTATCAAAGGCATTGATAAGCAGTTGGTTGGGCAAGTAGCAGCAAAAATTCGTGCTTACCGACCACCAGAGCCATATAAAGGTAAGGGTGTACGTTACTCGGACGAGGTTGTTGTTCGTAAAGAAGCCAAGAAAAAGTAAAGGCTGGTTGAGTAAATGGATAAGAAAACTTCACGTATTCGTCGTTCGCGTCGTGCGAGAGCGAAAATTAAAGACTTAGGGGTGTTTCGGTTGAGTATTCACCGCACCCCTAGGCATATATATGCACAAGTTATCGCTCCTAATGGTAGCGAAGTTGTGGCTGCGGCATCTACACTTCAGGCAGATGTTAAAAGCCAGGTAAGTTATAGCGGTAATATCGACGCAGCTGCTGCTGTTGGTCGAGTGGTGGCTGAGCGCGCGAAGAGTGCCGGTATAAGTAAGGTCGCATTTGACCGTTCGGGTTTTCGCTATCACGGACGAGTAAAGTCGTTGGCCGAGGCTGCCCGTGAGAACGGTTTAGAGTTTTAAAGGAACTTAATCATGTCAAATTTTGAAGCTGCAGCTCAGGGTGATGGGCTGCAAGAAAAGCTTGTTAATATTCGTCGCGTTGCAAAAGTAGTTAAGGGCGGCCGTATTTTTGGTTTTTCAGCCCTTACCGTAGTTGGTGACGGAAATGGGCGTGTTGGTTTTGGTAGTGGCAAGGCTCGCGAAGTTCCTGCTGCTATTCAAAAAGCAATGGAGAATGCTCGTAAGAACATGGTTGATGTATCGCTAGTTGACGGTACCTTGCAATATCCCATTATGGCAGAGCACGGCGCCGCAAAGGTTTTCATGAAGCCAGCATCCGATGGTACCGGGATTATTGCCGGTGGAGCTATGCGAGCAGTATTCGAAGTTGCTGGCGTCCATAACGTGCTTGCTAAATGCGTAGGTTCTCCGAATCCCGTTAATGTTGTGCGTGCTACTGTTCGCGGGTTGCGCGAGATGGCTGATCCTGAAAGCGTTGCAGCTAAGCGTGGCAAAAGCGTAAAAGAAATTTTAGGTTAAATCATGTCTACAAATAAAAAGCTTAAAGTAACTTTAGTGCGCAGCACCAATGGGCGCTTAGCGTCACATAAGGCTTGTGTAATTGGTTTGGGTTTGCGCAGAATGCATCATAGCGTTGAAGTTATTGATACACCGGCTAATCGGGGCATGATCAATAAAGTCAATTATATGGTTAAGGTTGAGGACGTTTAATCATGCAACTGAATACTATTAAACCAGGCGAAGGCGCGACTAAAGCTCGTAAACGAGTAGGCCGAGGCATAGGTTCTGGTTTGGGAAAAACTGCGGGTCGTGGTCACAAAGGTCAAAAGTCTCGCTCCGGTGGATTTCATAAAGTTGGTTTTGAAGGTGGTCAGATGCCACTTCAAAGACGTTTGCCCAAGGTTGGTTTTACTTCTCGGGTAAGTGTAACAACTGCAGAAGTTAGATTGAGTGAAATCGATAAGATAGATGCGGAAGTTATAGATTTGTCAATTCTTAAAACTAAAAACATTATTGGATTTAAGATTGAGCGAGTTAAAGTGATCTTGTCCGGAAGTTTGACTAGAGCCGTGTCACTTAAAGGCATTTCAGCTACAAAAGGCGCGCGTGCAGCTATAGAAGCCGCGGGCGGAAAGGTCGAAGACTAGCGTGGCGGCCTCACCTGCAATGGGAGGTTTGGCCTCCGCTGGACGGTTTGCTGAGCTTAAGCGTAGATTGTTTTTCGTTATTGGTGCTCTTATTGTGTACCGTATTGGGGCTCATATACCTGTTCCTGGCGTTAACCCTATAGCTTTAGCGGAGTTGTTCGCTCAGCAAAAAGGAACCATTATTGACATGTTTAACATGTTCTCTGGTGGTGCTTTGTCGCGCTTTACTGTTTTTGCTATAGGGATTATGCCTTATATTTCCGCGTCTATAATTATGCAGTTATTAACTTCTGTCGTTCCAACCTTGGAACAATTGAAGAAGGAAGGCGAGGCTGGTAGGCGGAAAATATCGCAGTATACGCGCTATGGGACACTAGTTCTTGCTACTATACAGGCGACCGGTGTCGCTTATGCGTTGCAAGGGCAGAGCGTAGGCGGGCAAACTGTGGTTCTTAGCCCAGGAATGGGGTTCGTGTTTACCGCGGTAGTTACGCTAGTTGGCGGCACGATGTTTTTAATGTGGCTCGGTGAGCAGATTACTGAGCGCGGGATAGGGAACGGTATTTCGATAATTATCTTTGCAGGCATTGTTGTTGGCTTGCCATCTGCAATAGCTGGTACGCTCGAGCTGGGTAGTACTGGCGAGCTTAGCTTGTTCATGATCGCTTTTTTCATGATTTTAGCGTTGGCAGTGATAGCCTTTGTCGTGTTCGTAGAGAGAGGGCAGCGTCGTATTACTGTCAACTATGCCAAGAGGCAACAGGGTCGTAAGGTATATGCTGGGCAAACAAGTCATTTGCCATTTAAGGTAAATATGGCTGGAGTAATTCCTCCCATCTTTGCATCTAGTATTATTCTTTTTCCTGCTACAATAGCCGGAATGTTGTCTAGTGGAGAAGGTTTTGAGTGGTTGCAGGATATAGCCGCTGTGTTATCTCCTGGTCAGCCTATTTATGTATTGCTTTATGCGTTAGCGATTGTCTTTTTCTGCTTTTTTTATACTGCCTTGCAATATAATCCTAGAGAAACAGCGGATAATCTAAAGAAGTCTGGTGCATTTATTCCAGGAGTTCGCCCAGGAGATCAAACGGCGAAATACATAGATGGTGTTATGACCAGACTGACGATAGTTGGTGCTATATATATCACTGCAGTATGCTTACTTCCTGAGTTTTTAATTCTTAATTGGAACGTGCCCTTTTATTTTGGTGGAACCTCATTGTTGATTATCGTAGTTGTGGTCATGGATTTTATGTCGCAAATGCAGGCTCACCTAATGTCTCACCAATATGAAGGTTTGATGAAAAAATCAAATCTAAAAGGCAAACGTTAGCTCTACACTTATCTTAGTGTTGTTGGATTTGGTTTGAATTTGTAGTATAATTCGCCCCTGATTTTAGGGGCGTTTCTTCTTTGTTGGAGAGTAGATATGAAAGTTCGTGCATCGGTAAAAAAGATCTGCCGTAATTGCAAAGTCATTCGCCGCAATGGGGTTGTTAGAGTTATCTGTAAAGATGCTCGTCATAAGCAACGTCAAGGTTAATGTTCGTTTTAATAACAATTTAAAGGCTTTCCGGTCGGTTTTTATCAATTATTTAACTGACTGAAACGCCTAATTATAGGAGTTTGCCTAAATGGCACGTATAGCTGGCATAAATATTCCGGTTAATAAACATGCTGAAATCGCGTTAACTGCGATATACGGCGTCGGACGCACTCGCGCACGTGACATTTGTGGTGCTGCTGGGGTTGCCCCAGATGCAAAAATTAAAGATTTGCAAGAATCTGAGGTTGAAGCACTGCGAACAGAAGTAGCAAAAATTACCGTTGAAGGTGATTTGCGTCGTGAAGTTTCAATGAACATCAAGCGTTTGATGGATTTGGGTTGTTTTCGTGGTTTGCGTCATCGTCGCGGGCTACCTCTTAGAGGACAACGTACTCGCACTAACGCACGTACCCGTAAAGGGCCGCGTAAGCCGATTAGAAAATAATCAGTTGGATATAAAACATGGCTAAAGCAACAGCACGTAGCACGCGTAAGCGCGTTAAAAAGAATGTCGTAGATGGTGTAGCTCACATCCACGCCTCTTTCAATAATACCATTATTACTATTACAGACCGCCAAGGTAATGCGTTGGCATGGGCTACTGCAGGTGGCGCAGGTTTTCGCGGGTCTCGAAAAAGTACCCCTTTTGCTGCACAGGTGGCCGCCGAAAAAGCTGGCTCTGTAGTTAAAGAGTTTGGTATGAAAAATATGGATGTCATGGTTAAAGGTCCAGGACCTGGTCGTGAATCCGCAGTCAGAGCGCTAAACTCTGCTGGTTTTAAAATTAATAGTATTACAGACGTGACACCCGTTCCCCATAACGGTTGTCGTCCACCTAAAAAACGTCGTGTATAGTACTGGAGAATAGCTGTGGCTAGATATATTGGCTCTAAATGTCGTTTGTGCCGTCGAGAAGGCGAAAAGCTTTTTTTGAAGGGCGAGAAATGTTATACGGCGAAATGCGCGATCGAGAAACGCGCATTTCCACCTGGGCAGCACGGTCAACGACGTACACGTCTGACCGATTATGCGCTTCAGCTTCGTGAAAAACAGAAGTTACGCCGTACATATGGTGTATTAGAAGGGCAATTTCGTAGTTATTACAATGAGGCCGATCGTCGTAAAGGTTCGACTGGTGAAAATTTGTTGAAGCTTCTCGAAGGGCGTTTAGATAATATTGTTTATCGTATGGGGTTTGCTGCTTCAAGAACTGAAGCGCGTCAGCTGGTTCGTCACAATGGTGTGCGTGTTAATGATCAGAAAGTGAATATTCCAAGTATTCAGGTCAAGCCATCGGACATCATTTCAGTCGCCGAGAAGGCAAAAAATCAATTGCGGATTAAAGCTGCTTTAGAATTTGCTCAACAGCGCGGTTTTTCAGAATGGTTAGACGTCGATGCCACTAAGATGCAAGGTACGTACAAGGCTGTACCTGA
>Ga0316204_10011048_pt1 | contig 11431 bp, 10 predicted proteins | sample 6monrhotite_MG_2_FD_205661 | JGI IMG/M metagenome (GOLD analysis project Ga0316204, IMG submission 205661) | Microbial mat bacterial communities from mineral coupon in-situ incubated in ocean water Damariscotta River, Maine, United States -... | ecosystem: Environmental > Aquatic > Marine >...
GAGAGTATTTGGTACGACCCCTCCGGTTCGACCAAATGCATGCATTTGGGACGCGTAGCGCCCCGAAGGGGTTAAAACAGGGATAAGTCCCTGTTTTAATCTATCCCTTTCATACATCCTGACGAGCACTAAATTCTGTTCCCCTGTAGGTCGGCCTTCAGGCCGACGCTGAAGATGATAATTCAATTATAATTCCAAGTTGCGTGTCACCCTAAAGGGTGACCTACATTAGAACGGGAAGCCTATAGGGACATATTCATGGCATCCTGTAGAAAGCTATGGCTGAATTTGCACCAACAGCTATCTACGGAGTACGACTTTAAGAATTACATATTCGGATAATTAGGCCCACCCGCACCTTCAGGACAAACCCAGGTGATATTTTGCGTTGGATCCTTAATATCGCAGGTCTTACAATGAACACAGTTTTGCGCATTAATTTGCAGCATAGGGTTACCTGCTTCATCATCGATAATCTCGTAGACGCCAGCAGGGCAGTAGCGTTGCGCGGGCTCATCAAAATGCTTTAAATTATGCTCAATGGCAACCGCATCATCACTTAACTGTAGATGAACCGGTTGGTCTTCTTCATGGTTAGTATTTGAAATATACACTGAAGATAAACGATCAAAGGTGAGAACATTATCCGGTTTTGGATAATCAATCTTGGCACAGGCACTGGCCGGTTTCAGTGATTTATGGTCTGGCTCACTGATGGTCATGGTAAATGGCATTTTACCTCTGAACAGTAATTGGTCTAAACCAGTAAACATAACACCGCCAATGAGTCCCCATTTATGGAAGGAAGGGTAGGTATTACGTGCTTTATATAGCTCATCATATATCCAAGATTGTTTTATATGATCTTCGTAGTCACTAATCGGCTTATTGTCATTAATGGTTGCAATAATCGACTCTGCTGCCAACATTCCTGATTTCATGGCCGTATGTGTACCTTTAATCTTTGGTAGATTTAAAAATCCGGCTTCACATCCCGCTAGTAGGGCACCAGGCATAGTTAATTTAGGGACAGCCTGGATTCCACCCTCATTAATCGCTCGTGCGCCATATGATAAACGTTCACCACCGGATAGGTATTTGGATATTTCAGGATGGGTTTTAAAGCGCTGAAATTCATCAAAAGGACTTAAATGTGGGTTTGAATAATTTAATCCGATGACGAAACCAACTGCAATTTGGTTATCTTCAAGATGGTACATAAATGAACCACCGTAGGTGTCATTCTTTAGAGGCCATCCGGCACTATGAAGCACTAAACCTTCTTTATGTTGTTCTTTAGGTACCTTCCATAACTCTTTGATACCTATGCCATAATGCTGAGGTGAGTTTGAGTCTGTCAAGTCGAACTTGGCCATTAACTGCTTCCCAAGAGAACCGCGACAACCTTCACTAAAGATTGTGTGCTTTGCTTTTAACTCATAACCTTCTTGGTAGGTTCCTTTGTGAGAACCATCCTTAGCAATGCCCATATCACCAGTAGCAATACCAATTACCTGTCCTTGATCATCATAGAGCACTTCTGTTGCTGCGAAACCAGGAAATATTTCAACTCCTAAGTTTTCAGCCTGCTGTGCTAGCCAGCGTGCGACATTTCCCAGACTGACAATGTAATTGCCATGGTTCTGTTGTTGTGGGATAAGCATTGAAGTTGGCCAGTTAAGTGAAGATTTTTCACTTAGGAACATGAATTTTTCATCGGCTACGGCGGTCTTCACAGGTGAGTCCATGGTTTTCCAATCAGGAAGTAACTCATCCAATGCCTTGGTTTCGATCACTGCACCGGAAAGAATATGCGCACCAACCTCTGAGCCTTTTTCGACAACAACAACTTGAATATCAGCTGATAGCTGCTTAAGTCTAATCGCTGCCGATAGACCTGCTGGACCAGCACCAACAATTACGACGTCAAAATCCATAGATTCTCTAGCCATTTTAATTCCTATATTTTAGAAGATGAGTGACCTGCTCATTATTATACTGACATCGAACAAAATATGCAGTTTGTAAATGCTAGAAAAGTACTTTTTGATGTGCTAATTCGCTAATACTCTTGATTGGATTATGATATGCTCTCGGATAACATATTCACACCATTTAAAGGCTGTTTAATAGCTATATTCTGGAGGCTAAATTGAAGGTTTTAGTAGCGATAAAGCGGGTTGTTGATCCCTATGTAAAGATTCGTGTTAAAGATGATGAATCTGGGATTGAAACCGCAAATGTAAAGATGTCGATGAACCCATTTTGTGAAATTGCAGTGGAAGAAGCTGTGCGTCTTAAAGAGAAGGGCTCAGTATCTGATATTTTAGTTGTATCTGTCGGTCCAGCTCAATCACAAGAGACGTTAAGAACGGCTTTGGCTTTAGGTGCAGATCGTGCAATTCATGTGCAGACCGATCAAGCGGTGGAATCATTAGGTGTTGCCAAGATATTGCATAAGATAGCCGTAGACGAGCAACCAGACTTAGTTTTAATGGGCAAACAGGCCATTGATACAGACAATAATCAAACCGGTCAAATGCTTGCAGCAATTATGAACTGTGCTCAGGCTACCTTTACTTCTGAAATAGTAATTGAAGGTGACAGCCTAACCGTTGTACGTGAGATAGATGGTGGTTTAGAAACATTACAAATGTCTTTACCGGCTATAGTTACTACTGATTTACGTCTGAATGAACCACGTTTTGCTTCATTACCTAATATTATGAAAGCAAAACGTAAGCCGTTAGAGACAAAATCTGTGGAAGATCTCGGTGTTGATGTGACACCAAGACAAGAAGTACTTAAAGTGGTTAAGCCTGCAGAGCGTCAAGCTGGCATTAAGGTTGAGTCAGTTGATGAGCTATTGGAGAAACTGAAAAATGAAGCGAAGGTGATCCAATGAGTACACTAATAATTGCAGAACATAATAACGAGCAACTGAATGCAGCAAGCTATCGAGCCATCGCAGCTGGTTGTCAGGTAGATGACTCTGTTACTGTATTGGTTGCCGGAAGTGGCTGTCAATCTGTGGCTGAAATGGCGGCTAATGCCAAAGGCGTCAGTAAAGTAATTTTAGTTGATGATACCCAATTAGCACATCCGACTGCAGAAGCCACAGCCGACGTTGTCATTGCCAATGCTGATGGTTACACACACATCATTGCTGCAGCAACTAGCTTTGGTAAAAACTGCTGTCCAAGGCTTGCTGCTAAGCTGGATGTAATGCAGCTTTCGGATGTAACGGCTATAACGGCTATTGATACATTTGAGCGTCCAATTTATGCCGGTAATGCGATTGCTACGGTTAAAAGTAACGATGCAGTTAAAGTCATAACCATTCGAACAACTGGTTTTGATGTACTTGGTGATTCAGACAGTTCCGCTGAAATTGTCAGTGCATCCTGTCCTGAAATTTCTGTTAACAGTAACTTTGTTAGTCATGAGCTCACCAAATCAGAACGTCCTGAATTGACCGCTGCTCGAGTGGTGGTATCTGGTGGCCGTGGTATGGCCAGTGCAGAAAACTTTACTTTACTCGAGCATATAGCTGACAAGTTAGGTGCTGCTATTGGTGCTTCACGTGCTGCTGTAGATGCTGGCTTTGTACCAAATGATTACCAGGTTGGGCAAACAGGTAAGATTGTTGCTCCTGAATTATATATTGCAGTAGGTATTTCTGGTGCTATTCAACATTTAGCCGGTATGAAGGACTCTAAGGTTATCGTAGCTATAAATAAGGATGAGGAAGCGCCTATATTTCAGGTTGCTGACTACGGTTTGGTAGCCGACTTATTTACCGTTTTACCTGAGTTAGATGAAAAGCTATAAACTATAAAAAAGGCCCTTCGGGGCCTTTTTTGATGAGTTATCCATAATTTAGAAAGTTAGGGAAAAATATTCAGCAAACTTGTCATGCTATGGGTAAATGTGTTTTATTAGGCGTCTAAAAAGACTTAGCTATTTATTAACTAAGCAAACTAATTAAAAAAATAACAATTATAGAGGATTTGTATGGCCGTTCATCGAGGGGAATTTAACTCACGTTTAGGTTTTATTTTAGCCGCTGCTGGATCAGCAGTTGGTCTTGGTAATATTTGGAAGTTTCCTTTTGAAGTAGGTGCAGGGGGAGGCGCAGCATTTGTTGTTATGTACCTAATTTTTTGTTTCTTACTGTGCTTCCCAGTCATGGTTGCAGAAATTGCCATTGGTCGAAAGACGCGGCGAAACCCTGTCGGGGCCTTCAAAGCTTTAAAAACACCTAATTGGTCTTTTATCGGTAAATTAGGCATATTAAGTGGCTTTCTAATACTCTCTTTCTATAACGTGGTTGCAGCCTGGGCTTTTGGTTTCTTTATTGAAATGTTGGTTGGAAACTTTGCCATTGGTTCAGAATTTGGAAACTTTATTAAAGACTGGCTAAAGGTTGGTATCTTTGGTCTTCTGTTTATGAGTATGACGGCCTATATTGTATCTCATGGTGTGCAACGTGGTATTGAACGTGCGGCGAAGTTTTTGATGCCATCACTGATTATAATCATGGTTGTGCTATTGATTTATTCATTATCCTTAGAAGGTGCAATTGATGGCTTACGTTTCTATCTGATCCCTGATTTTAGTAAAATTAATGGCCAGGTAATCTATTCAGCTTTGGGGCAGGCATTCTTTTCTTTATCTTTAGGTATGGGTGCTTTAATTACCTATGGTAGTTATCTAAATAAAAATCAGGATATTGTCGGCTCAGCAGTGATGATCACCCTTATGGATGTCGGTATCGCATTTTTGGCTGGTTTAATGTTATTTCCATTAGTCTTTTCACAGGGTATTGAGCCTAATGGCGGTGCGGGCTTAGTATTCGTCACACTACCCGGTGTATTTGAGAACCTAGGCCCCAATATGGGCGTTGTTGTTGGTTCTTTGTTTTTCCTTCTGCTTTCTTTTGCAGCATTGACCTCTACGGTTTCTTTACTTGAAGTACCTGTATCCTATGTAGTAGATGAACATAAGGTGCCAAGAACACGAGCAGTCTGGCTAACAGCTGGTTTAATATTTGTTATCGGTATCCCTTCTTTACTTTCTCAGGGTGCGAACGGTTTTTTCAGTAACTTTATTGAAATTATAGGCTTGGCTCGAGAGGGCATGACTGATTATTCATTCTTAGAATTTATCCAATGGGTTGCTAATGATACCTTCCTACCGTTTGGCGGCATGATGATTAGTATTTATGCAGCCTATATATGGAAAAAAGAGAACCTGACGGAAGAGTTGGCCCATGGTAATAAAAATTATGCTGGCTCTAATATGGAGAAATTCATTAACTTTGCTATTACCTATTTAGCGCCATCTGTATTGGCTGTTATCTTCGTACTTACCGTGCTGAATCGTTTCTTTGGCATCGACTCTATAGCCTGAGGATAAACTATGACTGAAGTAAAACAACCGAGTTTACTCGATGCGATGATTCCTATCGTCTCATTGATCATCATGCTGGGTTCAAGTGTCTACTTTTTTGGTGATAGTTCATCATCTGGAGCAAATCAAATTGTTCTCATGATTTGCACTGCCATTACTATTCTGGTTGGAATTAAAAATGGCCATCGCTGGAGTACTTTTGAAAAGAGTATTGTCAAAGGTATTTCTATGGCCATGGTGGCTATTTTAATTCTTCTTTTAGTGGGCGGTTTAATTGGTACATGGATCTTGTCTGGTATTGTTCCAACCATGATTTATTATGGTATGAATTTGCTCTCACCGGATTACTTCTACGTAGCATCCTGTCTAATTTGTGCTGTTATTGCGATAAGTATCGGTAGCTCATGGACTGTTGCAGGTACCATTGGTATCGCATTAATAGGTACTGCAGGAGCATTAGGGCTTTCTCTTGAAATAACCGCTGGTGCAATTATTAGTGGTGCATACTTTGGTGATAAGATGTCACCTTTGTCTGATACCACTAACTTAGCACCAGCCGTTACTGGAACCAATCTTTTTGACCATATTCAACATATGATATGGACTACTGCACCGAGTTTAGTGTTTGCCTGTATTATTTTTCTAGTGCTTGGTTTAAATGCTGATGTAACTAACGAATTAACCACTCTGCAAGATACACTTAATATCCTTCAGTCTGAGTTTACAATTAGCCTTTGGCTGTTAATACCGCTGCTAGCCGTATTAGCAATGGCGATGAACAAAGTCCCTGCCATTGCGACAATTTTTATTGGTGGCTTACTGGGTGGTGTGTTCGCCATAATATTTCAATCGGAGCAAATACTTGCTAAGGCGCCAGAAGGAATTTCAGCTGCATCGGCATTATTGACCACAGTTTGGAAAACATTATTTGACGGCTATAGTTCGAGTACTGGTAATGCAGTCATCGATGATCTACTTAGTCGTGGTGGCATGTCGAGCATGTTAACTACCATTTGGTTAATTATTACAGCATTGGCCTTTGGCGCTGTATTGGAGTGTACTGGTCTATTACAAAGAATAGTTAGTTCAATACTCTCAATGGTGAAAGGTACTGGCAGTTTAATTGCTGCCACAATTGGTACCTGCATTGGATCAAATATACTCACTGCCGATCAGTATATGGCGATTGTCATACCAGGTCGGATGTATAAATTAGAATTTGAACGGAGAGGGCTCGATGCAATAAACCTTTCTCGAACACTAGAGGACTCTGCGACAATCACCTCGCCTTTGATCCCTTGGAATACTTGCGGTGCATTTATGGCGAGTACATTGGGTGTGGCTACCTTTGCCTATTTACCTTTTGCATTCTTTAATCTGATCAACCCTGTCATTTCATTGATCTATGGTTTTACCGGATTTAAATTAATCCCAATTCAGGAAGGAAATACTGTCGCTGAGTAATAACATTGAGATGTCTAGTTAATGCGAGACATCTCAATAAATATTGTCCGCTACAAGTTCTCGAGTGGCTCGATGACCGATGCAATATCTTGTTGCTCAATCAAACGCTGCAACTCTTCAGCCATGAGTTCCGAACGGTTTGTGACCTCACGCCAATAGCTATTTCTCGCATTATCATCACTTTTAAAGCGTTTAAAGTCACTTCTGTCGGGAATTTTTTGCAATGGTAGGGCATCAATAAATTCTTCACTTGGTGTCACTAACACAACTCTATCCCAGCCTGTTAGAATGGGTTCACGCCAAGGAACATACTTATCTAACCAATTAGTAATTACTTTGGGGCTAAAGTGAGGCATTAATATCAAGCCATCATTCATTTTGTAGTCGAGCGTGAGGTGATAATCGATAAGACCACCATCTCGAAAATTAGTATTGTTAATACCGGGCATATTTACCCCATTAACGACCATAGGAATTGCACCAGAAGCCATAACTGCTGACTTTAGGTTAGCAGTCGTTAAGGCATCTAAATTCGTTGGGTAATCTTGAAATGGATGCAATGGCGGGACGGCAGCAGGATGATGAAACAAATAGCGCTTAAAAAACCATTGAATAGCCTTTCTATGCAGCATATTTGCAACCGTCGCCAGTAGTAATGTTGGCCCGATTACCCAAGGGTTATCTGATTTTATTATGCCGCGACTCGCATCGGCGAAAATATTAATTCTAAACTTCGGATTTGCTAATATCTCTTGCTCACAACCTTCGGGAAAGAGTACATTCAACATGCGTTCTATTTCATCAGATACATCTTTAAGTGTGGCATTCTCTAAGTAGGTTTGGCCAAAATAAATATCATCAAACTGTTTAAAGGCTGTTTGAAAATCACCATGGCAGTATTTTGTATAGCGCCAGGCTCCAATGGATGAGCCAATTAAATCAACAGGCTTTTGTACTGAGCTTAACAGATCACTAAAGATGTAGTTATCTAAGCCATGTAACACCAGCCACTTTGGACCACCAGCTGCACCAGCCAACACGCTAATATCCTCACTAGAAAGGCCCTGTTTAAGGATCTGCTGGTAGGCAGTTTTGCCTGCAAAGATACGAATATTTTTGAATTTATTTGTGGGCTGAGCGGTTGTACGGGATGGACTTTTCCCCGTAATTTGGTATTGGTTGCCTGTACTACTGATAGTCTTCCACCTTTAAAAAGCTATCACTAGAGGCCTAATAATTTATTTGTTGCCTTTATAAGTCGAGGAGGGTTGAATGGCTTTGATAACCAACCAGAAGCACCTGCCTGTCTACCCGCAAGTTTCTTTTCATCGCTATGTTCGGTGGTTAGTAATAATATGGGTACTGTTTTGTAGTCGGCTAATTTACGTAACTCTGCAGTCAATTCGATGCCATTCATTTCGTCCATATGTAGATCGGTAACGACCAAATCAGCAGTTTGTTCTTTGGCAAGCGCTAGCGCTGTCGTTCCATCATCAGCGGTGAGTACAGTGTGGCCTTCTTCAGTTAGTATGGATCGAACCAATTCACGCATCGTCCTTGCGTCATCTACTGCAATTATTAGTGCCATTCATTCAATTCCTTAACAAGATATTCATTAGTCTTTTATAGTCTAGAGCGGACTAACTGGCAACCAATATCGTAATATTTCTTATAAAAAATGTAATATTATCACCTCTTTACTGGTCAATAATGAATTAGCAGAATACTATAGCGACTCAATCATCGAAATAGAATGGGGCTCTAGCCAGTGAGTGATGCTAAAAAGTTAGATTTTAACTCCAAAGTCATACATGCAGGACAATATCCTGACCCAACAACCGGTGCGGTTATGCAACCTATATATGCCACATCAACCTATGTCCAGTCTTCTCCTGGCGAACATAAAGGCTTTGAGTATGGACGTTCTGAAAACCCAACCCGTATGGCATTTGAACGATGCCTTGCTGAACTAGAGAGTGGCAGCATGGGCTTAGCATTTTCTTCGGGTCTATCTGCCATAGCTGCAGTTCTAGAGAATATCGAGTCTCAGGCCCATATTATTGCCATGGATGATCTCTATGGTGGTACCTATCGAATGTTTAATCGCATCAAGACCAAGCATGCGGGAATGGAATTCAGTCACATCGATGTGTCAGATCTTGAACTACTCGAGCAATCTATCACTGATAAAACGCGACTAATTTGGTTGGAAACACCATCAAATCCATTGTTGAAAGTCGTTGATTTGGCAGCCATTGCTAGCATTGCGAAGAAGCATGGCGTGCTAACGGTTTGTGACAATACCTTTGCCACGCCCTATAACCAACGGCCGATAGAACTAGGCATTGATGTGGTGATGCATTCTACAACCAAGTACGTCAATGGCCATTCAGATATTATTGGCGGAGCATTGGTTGTCGGTGATAATCCTCAGTTGGCTGAAGAACTAAAATTCATACAGTTTGCTATTGGTGCTATTGCCAGTCCATTCGATAGTTTTCTCGCCTTGAGAGGACTAAAAACGCTCGCCATTCGAATGCAGCGCCATAATGAGAATGCACAAAAGGTAGCAGAGCATTTAGAGTCCCATCCGGCAATTGAAAAAGTGTTTTATCCTGGCTTAGAAAGCCATCAGGATCATGAGTTGGCAAAACAACAGATGCATGGTTTCTCTGGCATGGTTTCATGTTATTTAAAGGGCGGCATAGCAGAGACACGTGATTTTATGGAACGACTCAATGTGTTTACCTTGGCAGAAAGCCTTGGTGGAGTTGAAAGTTTAATCAATCACCCTGAAATTATGACCCACGCCTCATTGCCAGAAGAACAAAGGCAGTTGCTCGGCATTAAATCTAATCTAGTGCGCTTTTCTGTGGGCATTGAATCGGTTGATGATTTAATCGCTGATATTGACCAAGCATTGGTTTAATAGCACCCATCTATGGCTAGAGTCGACAGTCTCTAGCCTGTTTTAAAACTTTAACAAATTCGCCGGTGAAAATTGGTCTGTAAGCAATCGCGCATCGGTATCCCAATCTACTTTATTGGTTATTAAGGCATTAAATTTATAAAAATCAACACCAATTTTGCCTAACTCATCTTTCAATTTTTGTGTTTCAGCAAAGCTTTCATAACGATTAATCTGTTTCAAGTTAGCGTAAATAATTCGGTTCCCAGACAGGTCAGAATGTAGATAGTAAAAGTCCCCAAATACTTTTTGGTAGGTCGTGGACTCATGATCAAAGAGTTTATTGGTTGAAAATGTGTTTGCTATTAATAACCCTTCTGGACTAAGTAATGATTTGAGTTCTGAAAAATATTCAACGGTCATCATATGTTCAGGGATATAATCACCATTAAAGGCATCCAGAATGATTACGTCGTATTGAATGTTCTTTAGTTTTTGGCGCTTCACAAAAACGCGTCCATCTACCGTATGGGCCTTTTGATTGTCTGATTCTTTATAATTAAACCAACGCTTGGCGACAGCAACCACTGCCGGGTCAATTTCAACTGAATCTATTTTTGTACCAGGATAAAGGCGTTCCAAATGCATGGGCAATGTTCCACCGCCAAGACCGATAACTAAAATACTCTTTGGAGTTTGTTTAATTTGAGTGAAGCCTGCCAACAGATACTTGGTATAACTAAAAACTAATTGCTCGGGTTTTTTAGTATACATACAGGTTTGCAATGTTGGGTTCCTGCTCATTCGACCAAAAACCATACAGCGTTTCCCCGATTTCTCTTGAACTAAAATATTACGATACAAGGACTTTTCAGAATGCAGCACTCTAGCATCAATAGAAGAACTCAGTATCAGGAAAAATAGAGTAAGAACGAAATAATTAACGCGCATCATTTGGCCGCCATTTGCTGAATACACAAATAATTCCGGGCAACATGACCGCGAAACTCGTGCTAAGGATTATATGATTTATTTCAAAATACAAAACAAAGTAAAAAGCAGTTCCGATGGTTCCAAGGGCTGAGCCTAGTGTGGAAATAAAATATAATATTCCTGCTGAGAAACCGCTGGTTTGTTCTGAGGTGACTAAAAGCCTAATAGAGTAGGGTGCAATCATCCCTAATATTACTGCCGGTATGAAAAACAACAAGAACGAAGCTATCAATGAGCCATACCTAGGATCGTCCGTAATTTGATAGGTTAAAGCAATAAGCGTTTCGGCATAAAGGATAACAGGCAGTAAGCTAATGCCCGCTGATAAGAATAAATAACCATATCGTCTAAGGCTTGGATTATGTAATGAGAGCTTTCCACCAATAAGGTAGCCAATCGCTAAGGCGACTAAAAAGGTACTGATGATACTGCCCCAAATATAGATGGATGCACCAAACCAAGGTGCTAATATTCTTCCACCTAACATCTCAACAGCCATGATGCTAAAGCCACTAATAAAAGCCATGACATTGATCGACAAACGAATCATAAAGTTTTCTTCAGTTTTAAAATGACCATGAAGTGTCCTATAAAGTAGCCACTAGGTCAAACCTTGCAACAAATTGTTAACATAACTGTAAATAATGCTATTAG
>Ga0316204_10011049_pt1 | contig 11431 bp, 10 predicted proteins | sample 6monrhotite_MG_2_FD_205661 | JGI IMG/M metagenome (GOLD analysis project Ga0316204, IMG submission 205661) | Microbial mat bacterial communities from mineral coupon in-situ incubated in ocean water Damariscotta River, Maine, United States -... | ecosystem: Environmental > Aquatic > Marine >...
TTCCCATGCCGATAACAGATCCATTTTTAATTGTTATACCATAGTAAAATGATGCGGTAACAAAAACCCCAAAACCATTGCCTGTTGGCGGTCTGCAATGAAATGAAACGTCTGTCACTACTAAACAATTAATTCCTATAATGGAAAAGCCATTTAAATCAAGGTGAATATTAGCTGAATTAATATTGATTCCAGAAGTATTTGAATCAGGAATAATCAAGTCGCTGGTTAATTTATAACTGTTTCCTATAGATCCATCAATTGAAACAGGATAGCCTCCACTGTCACCACTAAAACAGCCCATTTGAGTAGCACAAGTATGGTTTATTTCAATCACTCCATCAACTGCTCTGGCTTGCATGATAATTAAGAACATTAAAGTCATTAGTGTTAATATTTGTATTTGTTTTGCTTTCATGGTTTTTCCTTTTTAAATTTGAATGATTTTAGAATACTGATTACCTGGAAAAACATCTTGAGTTTTTTAATAGTTATTTCTTAGTTTTTTATGCATTAAATAAATTACTTTATTAACAATCACTTACATTAAAGATTTTTTTTGATAATTTTAAATCCTATGTCAAATATTCTCATGTATCAGTATATTTATACTAAACCCAGTGGCAGTATTGTAATTTTCTGTTATATTGAAACAAGCAAAATACAACCCAAAATGACTGAATGAAAAATCAAATCAAATTTAATAATGTAATTCTCGATTTAGTGACTAGACAACTGTATATCGATGGTCAAATTGTACATTTACAAAAGAAATCTTTTGATTTGTTGGATTATTTAATTGTGAATCGTGAAAGAGCTGTTTCTAAAGATGAGCTGTTAGATAAATTATGGGAAAGGGATTATGCTTCTGAAAACGTACTGGCACATGCCACAAGTAAGTTAAGAACAGCTTTAAATGATAATAATAAAAAAGGGAGCGTTATCCGTACTGTACACGGATTTGGTTTGCAATTTGTTGCCAAAATCAACCATACTCCTAGCAAGAAATCCAAGTTAAAGCTTTCAATCTTAATTTCTTGTTTTTTTATGTTTGCTGCATTTATTTTAGTTAAGTATTATTTCAACTACAACACTACAAACACCAAACAAATTATTAACAATATTGAGACTCCATCAATCAATCAACCAAAACTAAGGATAATTAACGATAATTTAAATAATGATAGTGATAATTGGAAAGTAAATGGAATAACGGCTTATTTAAATCAATTATTCAGTTACTCTGACATCATACTACCTATCGATATCCTTCAAGACGACGAGAATATAGAAGAAAGAAATAATAAAAAACTGAATGTAGATAATATAATTAACGCAAAACAAATTAATAATACACTTTATCTTACCTATATAGAAAAAGGCATAATTCGCTCTCAATTTGAGGTCAATGTTGATGATATGTCTGTTGCTGTAGCAAAAGTCAATAACTGGATTTGTCATCACACACTGATAGAAAATAACTTATGCAACGACAATATTAAACAATTATCCCATAATGATAATTTCATAATAGAAAACTACATAAGAGGTCAAAATGCCCTGAAAAATCATCAAACCAAAGAAGCCATTAATTTTTTTGAAATTTGTTTACAACAAGATGAAGACTTTGTTTTATCTCGTATTGCACTGGCACAATCACAATACCGAATATCAAATTACAATGAAGCCATTGCCCAATCCTTATCAGTTATAAAAACAACATCAAACCCCTTATTAAAATCTCAATCTCAACTTGTGTTAGGAAAATCTTATTATCGGTTATCTGAACTTGATAAAGCCAAAGACATATTCAATCAATTAATTACTGACTCAAATATAATTCCAATTGCAAAAGGAATGGCTCTGTTAGAGTTAACAAAGATTGATAAAGATAATCTTGATCTAGAAACAGCGCTTGTTAATGCAAAAGAAGCTGAAAAAATCTTTGATGGGCTTAAATTACCTGTAAAAATTGCCCAAAGTAAAGAAATGATGGGTGATATAAATATAACAAAAGGTGAATTAAATAAAGCAAATGAGTTGCTAACTCAATCATTAAGGATATATGAAAAGATGAATGATGCACTTGGCATGCATAATGTTAGTGCATCTCTTGGAACTGTAAACCGAAGACTTGGAAACTACTCAGCTGCTTTTGAATTCGCTAAGCAAAGGCTAGATATGGCTTTAAAAATAAATGACCCAATCAATATAATTGGCGCCCATTCACAAATGGCATATAGCTTAATTGAACTTGGAAATCTTGGTAAAGCATTGCAACATGCCAATAAAATGACGAAATTAGCGCTTGCTGAAAATGAAATAAACACCTTATATTTTGCTTATGTATTGGAAGCAGAAATTTCTAATTCTATGAATAATTTTACCCTGGCTTTAGATAAAAACAAACAAGCATTAAGCATTGCTAAAGACATTAAACAAGTAAAAAAGCAAATTGAAACATTGTGTTTTATGGGAGATATTGCGATCAATAATAAACTCTATAAAGAAGCTGATCAATACTTGGACGAATGCCTTCAACTATCTATTTCAAACGATTATCTATTATTCAAGGCTGTATCACAATTATATTTAGCCACATTACATTCCCAACTAGAGGATATTCCAAAAGCAATTGTATTTTTAGAACAGAGTTTAATTCATGCAAAATTGATAAAGAATGACAAATTGTTTAATGAAATCTATTTGGAATTCTATAATTTGAATAAATACACATCAATTACTCAAGCTGAAAAGTATCTAGATAAAATTCCCGAATCATATAAAAACAACTACCCGTACCTCATATCAAGTGCAGAAAGATATTTCTTAAAAAATCAATTTAAAAAAGCACTTGAGTTAGCGCTTAAAGCAAAACACATTGCAAATGAGATGTGGTTATCAGAAAATCAATTGTTGTTAGAAAAAATACTAGACAAAGTAAACAATCAATAATCACACATTTTTATTGAGAAAAAATACTTCTAGACCTTATAATACACGACTTATTTTACAAAACAAAAAGAGTAGAGAGATGAAAGATCAAGATTCCATATTTTTCAAAAACTTTTCAATCATGCTAATTGCATTAATTGCACTAACAATTATATTAATAGTTGTCGGTAAAATGGCCCATGAGAGCATTCTTGGAAGAGATGTTATGGCTGAAGACAGAAGCGCAGTAACTGAATCAATTCAGGCTGTTTCTCAAGTCAATACGGGAGGTGCAATGGTTGTTGAAGAAAAAGCAGAAGTTGCAGTGGCATTTGATGGATCTACAGATGCTGAAATGATTTATCAAAATGTTTGTTCTGCCTGTCACACCAATGGAATTGGTGGCGCTCCTAAGCTAGAAGCTGCCGCTTGGTCAGAAAGAATGGAAAAAGGCATGGATGGCATGATCGAAAATGCAATCAATGGATACCAAGGGACTTTGGGGTTTATGCCTGCAAAAGGTGGCCGTATGGATCTATCAGACGAGCAAGTTAAAGTGACTGTTGAGTTTATGACAAGTAATTTATAACAAACCATAAATATAGAATTTTAAAGAGCACATCATTGATGTGCTTTTTTCATTGTCAATCCTATTAAATTAAAACACACCATTAAAACAAACGTTTGAAGCAATTTCTTAAAATAGTCAAAAAATGGAGTTTCTATAGACTTTTGCGTATTTTTTAGGCACAATCAACTCTTTTAGTAGCAAGATAGCGTCATTTACAAGGTGAAAATAATCAATATTACAGTATTAAATGGTCCAAACCTCAATCTATTAGGCCTCAGAGAACCTGAAATTTATGGTTCTACAGGATTAAATGAAATTGAAGCGAAAATGAATGACCTTTTAATTGAAAATAACCTTGAGAAAAAATTTACTATTGATTTTTTTCAATCTAACCGAGAGTATGAGTTGGTTGATAAAATTCAAGACTTAATGAATAAAAACAACCAATGGATTATTATCAATCCTGCTGCTTTTACACACACAAGTGTTGCCATACGAGATGCTTTGTTGGCAACGAAAATACCTTTTATCGAAGTTCATTTGTCAAATGTGCATGCCCGAGAAGACTTTAGGAAAAAAAGTTGGTTCTCAGATATTGCCCAAGGCACAATTACTGGATTGGGTGCTAACGGTTATCAATTTGCATTAGAACACATTATTGAAAACACACAAAATTAATTAACAATAGACATACTAACGGGGACACCGAGTGGATATTAGAAAAATAAAAAAACTCATTGAGTTATTAGAGAACTCTTCATTAACTGAAATGGAAATTCATGAAGGTGAAGAATCAGTCAAACTTTCAAGACACAATCAAACTGTAGTTGCTGCACCTCATACAGCTCCAATTGCTGCACCTGTTGCTGCTGCACCTGTTGCCGCAATTGAAAACAGTGCTCCTGCTGTTGTCACGCATGATGGAAATAATCAACGCAGTCCGATGGTTGGAACGTTTTATACAGCCTCATCACCTGATGCTGAACCTTTTGTTAAAGTGGGTCAAAAAGTAAAAGTCGGTGATACTTTATGCGTAGTAGAAGCGATGAAAATGTTTAATCAAATCGAATCTGAATTTGAAGGCACGGTGACCAAAATCCTTGTTGAAAATGGTCAACCGATTGAGTTTGATGAACCTTTATTCGTAATCAGTTAGGTAAAGGAATATGTTTACAAAAATCGTTATTGCTAACAGGGGTGAGATTGCCCTAAGAATTTTACGTGCTTGTCATACCATGGGTATCAAAACAGTGGCTGTGCATTCTACAGCAGATAGGACTCAAAAACATGTGGGTATGGCTGATGAATCTGTCTGTATTGGGCCACCTTCATCATTAGAAAGCTATTTAGATATTCCAAAAATTATTGCAGCTGCAGAAGTAACCGATGCTGAGGCCATTCATCCTGGATATGGATTTTTAGCTGAAAATGCAGATTTTGCTGAAAGAGTTGAACAATCGGGTTTTACTTTTATTGGCCCCCGAGCAGATACCATCCGATTGATGGGTGATAAAGTAGCAGCCATTAATGCCATGGTTGCATCTGGTGTTCCCTGTGTGCCTGGATCAGGTGGGCCATTAGATGACGATGTTGAGAAAAATTTATCAATTGCTAAAAAAATTGGTTATCCCATCATTATTAAAGCCGCTTCAGGCGGTGGTGGTAGAGGCATGCGTGTTGTGCACACTGATGCCGCATTAAATAACGCCATCAAAATGACACAAACCGAAGCTGCTGCTGCGTTTGGTGATGGCACGGTTTATATGGAGAAATACCTTCAGAACCCAAGACACATTGAAATTCAGGTATTATCAGACAAACACGGCAATGCCATACATTTAGGTGAACGTGATTGTTCCATGCAACGTCGTCATCAAAAAGTGGTCGAAGAAGCCCCTGCCCCTGGAATCACACAAGAGCAACGCGATGCCATTGGATCAGTTTGTGTGGATGCATGTAAGCGTATTAAATATGAAGGTGCTGGAACATTTGAATTCTTATTTGACGATGGTGAGTTTTATTTCATTGAAATGAACACCCGTATCCAAGTGGAGCATCCTGTGACAGAAGCCATAACTGGCGTCGACTTAATCAAACAGCAATTGCTCATTGCTGCTGGTGAAAAACTTCAGATTAAGCAAAGTGACATCAACCTAGTTGGGCATGCAATAGAGTGTCGAATTAATGCTGAGGATTCAAAAACTTTTATGCCTTCTCCTGGAACAATCAATATATTCCATGCACCAGGTGGACCAGGAGTCAGAGTTGACTCTCATGTTTATGATGGTTACAAAGTCCCACCAAATTATGATTCAATGATTGGTAAAATCATCGTTCGTGGCGAAGACAGAAACACCACCATTAAACGCATGCGTTTGGCATTGGCCGAAACTGTGGTCTCAGGAATTAAAACCAATATCGCTTTACAGCAAATGATTATGCAGGACCAAGGATTTGTTGCGGGCGGCAAAAATATTCATTATCTAGAAAAACGTTTAGAAAAGGATAAATAGTGTCAACAAAGCAAGACATTAATACTCCAGAATATGAATATTTTGAAGTAGATATTCCCTGCCAATCAACTGAAGCTGATGACATTGAAACCTTGTTATTTTCTATAGGAGCCTGTTCTGTCACTTTCCGTGATGCTGAAGATGTGGCGATTTTAGAGCCAGCTCCAGGAAAAATGCCTTTGTGGAAAGACATAGTTATTACAGCCATGTTTACCAGAGATTATGCTGAAGAAGAAGTTGTCACAACATTGAAGCAACACCTTCCTCAACATCATGCCACTGCAAAGAAATTAATTACTCAAGTGTGGGAAAGAACATGGTTAGAACATTTCAAACCCATGCAATTCGGTAAAAATACTTGGATTATACCCAGTGAATTTGAAGCGCCTGATCCACAAGCAGTTAATATTTATTTAGATCCTGGCTTGGCATTTGGAACTGGAACACATGCCACAACTGCCTTGTGCCTTAATTGGATTGATGAAACCGATTTTAAAAACAAAACTGCGATTGATTTTGGTTGTGGGTCTGGGATATTGGCGATTGCCGCAGTTAAACATGGCGCTGCCAATGTTTACTGTACAGATATCGATCCTCAAGCGATAGAATCAACACTTAGCAACAGTGAAAAAAACAATGTACAGTCTAACATATCCATTATCGAAACCAATGAAGTCCATCAACTAAAAGAACTTGATATTGTTATGGCGAATATATTAGCAGCGCCGCTTATGACTTTGGTTGATACATTTTATGGGATGCTTAAAGATGATGGGGAATTAATAATGTCAGGTATATTATCCGAACAGACCGATGAAATAGTTGCAAAATTTAAGCAGTCATTTGTTGACTTTCAAATCAACATTACCGATGATTGGGCAAGTGTATATGCCAAAAAGAAAAGTCAGATTAATGAATAAGATAAAGAGCTTAAAAAATGTTTACTCAATGTAGAGGTTGCGGTGAGATATTTCAGCTTATAGTTGATGATTTAGTCACAGCCAGTGCCATGGTTCGTTGTAGTTCTTGCGGCACTGTATTTAATGCCCTTGATACGCTTTCAGATTATAAGCCTCAACAAAGCACTGATTTAATTTTACATGAAAATGACAACCCTCCTCCACTACTCACACACGAGTTTAAAGAGAGTATTGTCAAACCTGCCCCTGCAAATTCAGATGCTTTGCCACAAGAAAAATACGAAAAAATTGATGATGGGGTTATCTATAATGTCAAACCTGATTTTGTTGCGGATGAAATTGTCAAGACTAAAAAATCTTCTCTGCTTTGGGTCCTTTTTAGTTTTTTGCTGATTGCACTATTATTATGGCAAGCCAGCATAGCCATTAACAATGGCACATTAAAATTATCAGATGGTGCTTTCAAAGAAAGAATTTGTTCTGCAATAAATTGTTACACTGAAACAAAACAATCTAACTTAAATCAAATTGCATTGGTTTCTCGCAGTATCCGGCTACACCCGGGAAGAGATAACGCGCTCAAAATCACCATTGGAATGATGAATAGCGGTGATGAAGTGCAAATTTTTCCTGCATTAGAAGTAAAAATGTCTAACTTAAACGGTGAAATTGTGGCCATGCGTCGATTTTTACCCAGCGAATACTTAAATCAAGAATCCATTGATGCGGGCATGTTACCCAATACGCTGGTTCCAATACAACTGGATTTACAAAGTCCAGGCAAAAGTGCTGTAACATTTGAAGTGGGTTTTAGCCCAACTTATGGTTTAGAATAATCTAGAAATATAGATATGAATAAAGTTAACTTAAAAGAATATACCCGTCAAACTGTCAGACAGTATTTACAAGACCTTAAGGGTCACCAAGCAAAAAATTTATATGATTTCGTAATAGATGAAATAGAAATGGGTATAATTCTTGAAGTTTTAGACTTTACAGAAGGAAATCAAACCCAAGCCGCCTCAATATTGGGCATAACTCGCACAACCTTACGAAATAAGATAAGAAAACATAAAGTTTAAGATAAAAGGGCGTTATAATACTGCGCCGTCTCCTCAGCAAAATAAAATATTATCATGGCAAGTACTCAAAACAGAGTCTCAATACGACGAGCACTAATAAGTGTATCAGATAAATCTAATCTAGACATCCTGGCCAATGGCTTAAGAGAGCTAGGTGTTGAAATTTTATCAACGGGAGGAACAGCAAAATACTTAGCTGAACTTGGTCATGAAGTGACTGAGGTTGCTGATTATACAGGCTTCCCAGAAATGATGGATGGCAGAATAAAAACCCTTCATCCAAAAATTCACGGTGCCCTTTTAGGCAGATCCGGTATTGACACAGATGTCATGCAGGAAAATGGAATTGAAGCCATAGATTTGCTTGTAGTTAACCTCTACCCTTTTGAAAACACTATCGCTAAAGAAGGTGTCAGTTTAGAAGAAGCCATAGAAAACATTGATATTGGTGGGCCAGCAATGGTCAGAGCCGCATCAAAGAACCACGATCGTGTGACTGTACTAGTTAATCCATCTGATTATCAAGAATTTATAGATGAAACGACCACATACAACGGTGTTTCTCATGCCAATCGTCACATTTTGGCTGCTAAAGCTTTTGCACACACTGCAAGATACGATGGCATCATTGCCAATTACCTGAGCTCTATGCAAGACACAGGTGATCGATTAGATTTTCCAAAATATTTAACCACCCAATTTGAACACAGAAGTTACTTAAGATATGGAGAAAATCCTCATCAAAAAGGCGCTTTTTATTCAGAAAAAAATCCGCTAGTAGGCACAATAGGATCTACTGATTTACTACAGGGCAAAGCCTTAAGTTATAACAACATTGCAGATGCTGATGCGGCATTAGAGTGTGTTAAAGAATTTGATGATGTTCCAGCTTGTGTTATTGTTAAACATGCAAACCCATGTGGCGTGGCCTTAGAATCCAATTTAGAATTGGCCTACTTAAAAGCCTTTTCAACAGACCCCACATCAGCCTTTGGTGGTGTCATTGCATTCAATGGCAAAGTTACCCAAAAACTAGCACAAACCATTATCGACAAACAATTTGTTGAAGTCATTGTTGCGCCAGACTATGAAGCAGAAGCACTAATAACATTTGCTAATAAGAAAAATTTAAGAATTTTAAACTGTGGCCAATGGCAATCTCAAGAACAACCATGGCAAATGTACAAACGTGTCAATGGTGGTCTATTGGTACAAGATGCCGATATACTGAAGCTGAATGACTCACAATTAACAGTTGTCACGAAAAAACAACCCACTGAAAACCAATTGGCAGATTTGAAATTTGCTTGGAAAGTAGCCAAAAGAGTTAAATCAAATGCCATTGTATATGCAAATGATTTAATGACAGTTGGTGTAGGTGCAGGACAAATGAGCAGAGTTGTAAGCGCAAGGATAGCCTCGATAAAAGCCCAAGATGCAGATTTAAAAGTCACAGGTTCTGTTATGGCATCAGATGCATTTTTCCCATTCAGAGATGGCATTGATGCAGCCGCAGCCAGTGGCATATCTGCCGTTATCCAGCCAGGTGGTTCAATTCGTGATGAAGAAGTCGTCGACGCAGCAAATGAACACAACATGGTCATGATATTCACAGGTGTTAGACACTTTAACCATTAAAAAATTGGTCATTATATGAATAAGAATAAAATATTAGTCATAGGTTCTGGTGGCAGAGAACATGCATTGGCTTGGAGATTGAGCTTGTCAACAACTGTTGAACATGTTTATGTTGCACCTGGAAATCCGGGGACACATGAAGAGCTGAATGTTTCGAATGTCAATATTGCTGCAGATAATTACCAAGATTTAATAGCGTTTTGTAAAGAAAAAGCCATTGATTTAGTAGTCGTAGGACCTGAACAACCCTTATGTGATGGCATCGTTGATTTAATGTCTGATGCAGGAATCAACTGCTTTGGTCCAAGTGCTGCAGCAGCACAGTTAGAGGGATCTAAAACATACAGTAAACAATTTCTAGAAAAATACAATATCCCTACGGCTGAATATGCCAGCTTTACCCAAGTGCAACCCGCTTTGGATTACCTTGTTAAGCAAAGATATCCCATTGTTATAAAGGCCGATGGATTGGCTGCTGGAAAAGGCGTTGTTATTGCTGAAAATGAACATCAAGCACATTCTGCAATCACCGATATGTTAAAAGGCAATGTCTTCGGTGAAGCTGGGCACAAGATTATTATTGAAGAGTTTTTACAAGGAGAAGAAGCTTCTTTTATCATTATTGCTGATGGCCAAGATTTTCTAGCAATGGCCACTTCACAAGACCACAAAGCAAGAGATAACGGCGACAAAGGTCCCAATACTGGAGGAATGGGAGCTTATAGCCCTGCTCCAGTTGTCAGCCAATCTGTCTATAACAAAACCATAGAAACCATCATTAAACCGAGTATAAAAGGCATGCAATCAGAAGGCGCGCCATTTGTAGGGTTTCTATATGCCGGTCTTATGATTGATCAATCAGGCAACCCAAAAGTCCTCGAGTTTAATGTCCGCTTTGGAGACCCTGAGACCCAACCAATAATGATGCGGTTACAAAGTAATCTAGATGAATTATGTTTATCAGCCATAAATGGGACGATAAACCAACAGAAAATTAAATGGGATGAAAAAGCCTGCTTGGGAATAGTTTTAGCCGAAAAAGGTTACCCGGAGCATTATCAAAAAGGCTCTAAAATAATGGGCTTAAGCAATATTAAAAATGATCCAAACACGAAAGTTTTTCATGCTGGTACAGACATACGCTCAGGACAATTAATTACAAATGGTGGGCGGGTATTGTGTGTTTGTGCACTGGATAGCACCCTAGAAAATGCACAAATAAAGGCCTATGAAACTTTAAAAAACATATCATGGGACAGTTTATACTACCGAACTGACATTGGATTTAAAGCCGTATAATGTTGTGGCAAGTAAGCAACAAAAATGCAGAATGATTGAGTTAGCATGCACATCGTTGACAAAACGTTGTTTTTTTGTCATTATCCATTCAATATGAGTTATTTTTACAAAACTGGATAATAATATCAAAAACTTATCATTAGCTGTTTTCATTACCTTGATTGTTGGGACGCCTTGCGCCTCAGCAAAAATGCTTGCACCTGCAAGTCATGGGTTTGATAATGGTCAATTGAATCCAGAGTATTCCGATAAAAATTCTATGTATTTAGGACAATGGCGTAACCACATATCAAACAAACTCAATCCACTTTACTTTAATCAACTTGTTCATGTGAATTACAGCCCTTCTTTTAATAGCCAAACCTTTGATTATTCAATAGAAGAATTTAGTTTTCAAGCACCGGTATTTTCTCAAAGTAATTTTTCTGATGATATCAACGATTCTGAAGTTTACTTTTCATTTGCAACACAAAG
>Ga0316204_10011050_pt1 | contig 11429 bp, 9 predicted proteins | sample 6monrhotite_MG_2_FD_205661 | JGI IMG/M metagenome (GOLD analysis project Ga0316204, IMG submission 205661) | Microbial mat bacterial communities from mineral coupon in-situ incubated in ocean water Damariscotta River, Maine, United States -... | ecosystem: Environmental > Aquatic > Marine >...
AGCTTGACCATCTGCGAAAGCACACCGCCATTTTCCTGACCGTCACACAGATCATCCGCAAGCACAACACCGAAGGCCTCATTTCCGATAAGCGTCTCTCCGGTCAAAATTGCGTGGCCCAGTCCCTTCATCTCTACCTGACGCGTATAGGAGAATGTACATCGGGTGATAAGAGAACGGATCTCGGTAAGATAGTGTTCTTTGGGTGTTCCCAGTATCTGATGCTCAAGCTCGTATGAGATATCAAAATGATCTTCTATAGCGCGTTTACCACGCCCCGTAACGATCGCCATCGTTTTCATACCGGCCTTTACCGCTTCTTCCACTCCATACTCGATCAGAGGACGGGTAAGCACGGGCAGCATCTCTTTGGGCATGGCCTTGGTTGCAGGAAGAAATCGCGTACCGTAACCGGCAGCGGGGAAAAGACATTTTTTTATCATATAAAAGGCCTGAATATTTAAATTTAATGAATTATAGCGATTTAATATAACAGTGTGTTTAGATTAGACCTGTACAGAAGGAGTTAGACTTGACAACATATCAGCAGAAGCTACTTGCACTGTTGTCTTTTGACATGCATCAAAAGGGTATTGCTGAGTTCAGTCTTTGACGTCACTCCGTATTTACTAAAGACATTTTTCATATGGGTCTTAAGGGTGTTTATCGACATTTTTAACTCCTCCGAGACCTCCTTATAACTCATACCTTTTATAACGCGATGGACAATCTCTTTTTCCTTGTCTGTTAAACGTGACATATCAGAATCAACCTGAGTACATTTGGCATAAAACGTCGATGTTACTGGGTCATACAGAGGGTCAATCACTTGTTCGATCATAGCACTGAGTTCTTTTAACTTCTCAATATCGGGCTCTTTATCACGTGTGTAGAAATAACTGACAAAACCGATTTTCTTGCCGCTGGTCAATTGCAGAGGGAAGAAAAGTGCTTTCTTGAATCGGATCTCTTTTTTCATCTCTTCACATCTGTTTTTAGTAAGGGTCCCTTTTAAAAATGCATATAACTCAGACGTTTGATAATATGGTCTAACAGAGTTGAAATCGTTTATGATCTCTTGTCCTACATCACCAAAGGCAGGACTGTGTTTAGTGAACTTATATTTTTTCATCAACTTACAGAAAAGACGTTTTTTGTTAGAAATCAAGTCTATCTTGTAACTCTCATCTCTGTTTATATATATCGTTATAAGATCAGCATTGCTCTTTTCTGATAAGAACTTAGTCTCATTGCGAAGGAGTGCTCTGATACTGTGTCCGTAAATGACACAACTAAGGATTTGGATTATTTTTTTTAAGAGATCCGTATCTGTGACTTCATGATTGAGAATCATGTCTCAGCTCCTTCTTCTAATTTACTTGGATTATATCGAATATACATAAGCAATAGATAACAAATAGACAAAAGGAATACTGAATGCTTCATCTTTCACATGAGAAGCCTTTTCTGCTCCATCGTGAACACATCAACAACCCGATGCTACGATCTGATTAATAGAGAGTTTTAAAAGAAGAGAAGTATCACCCAAGTGATACTTACAATATAGACTAAAACCTATTGTTTCAGCCCTAAAATATACTTTGCCATCTCGGCACTGTTTTCCGTAGTAATACCCGACAGTTTAAACTTTGCCTGATGTAAGTTATAAAAGTTCTTCGGGATCTGGCTTGATCCGTCCATAATGCCGTTCAACTTATCTGTCAACTCTTTTTCACTTGAAGAAGAGAGCTTGAAGGCACCTTTCATAGAGGTCTTTTGACCATCTTTTCCGTGACACATCATACAGTTCTTATAACTCATTTCACCGTCAAATGCCGACAGAGAGATCGCACCAACTATTAATAATACAGCAATTTTTTTCATGCTAAACCACCTTTGTTTTTTAAGATTAAGTATAAGCTTATACTATTCATGCTTAAATTAGATTATAGAAATATTTAAGCATCACTTTATATGCGACAAATATACTATCTGTAAATAGTAGAACTACTACATCTTAATATAGCAAAGGACTTACTATGAAAAAAACATCCATATGGTTTATTTTTTTGATCATTTTTGTTTTTCTTGATTCCGCCCAAGCTGTTCCGGGTTTTGCCAGACAGACGGGTCTTGAGTGTTTTATGTGTCATACTCAAAACCAGTCTAAACTTAACAGCTTCGGACGGAATTTTGCCCGTTCAGGGTATGCCATGAGTACAGAAGTCGGTTCACAATCCCTTATAGACGGAAAGGAACTCGGACTCAGCATACCAACTGTCTTGAACCTATCTGTAATGCTTAAAGCCAGATGGGATAAAGGGGATGACGTCATCAACGGTAAAGGAAGGGTTCTGAAATCCGTTGACGGGGATGATGTTGGCAGCAATCGCGGTGAACATGAGATCTTTAAGACCTCTACTATCAATATTGCCGGACGGTTATCAGAGAATGTCGGGGGACTTCTTGAATTTCGTGAAAAAGAGGGCAAGGCTATTTTGGGCGGAAAAGTAATCGCCGCTTTTGATACGGGAGATTCGTATTCAGGATTCGCTGTCTATTCCACTAACAACTATGGTCCTTTCAGCGGTATGGAGACCTATAACACCGGCCTGTACAAGCCGCTTCGCCAATTTGAAAATCATAAATTGACCAATGCTGCCCAAGCTTCGGACCTGGGAAGCGGAGCGGCAACAGGGGCGCAAGTCTATTATGCGGGAGAACACCTATTCGCTACGCTGGGAGCTTATGTTCCTATGCATAACAGCGATGGTATAGACAGCGGTTCAACGGCGATTGGTTTGGCCCGTCTTGCGTATGAACTCCCGATCTCGAATATGATACTGACGGTCGGTGCTTTTGGTATTAGCGGGCAGGCAGAAGCGAGTAATACAATTTTTGATCCGAGTCTCTCCGGTGTCGTTCCCAGAGCCCTTGTGACGGTTGAAAAAGAGGCGTATGGTCTTGACCTTCAATTAGAAGGTGACATTATGGACGTGAGCACGCTTCTTACGGTCAATGCCGTATTTAAGAACAAAACGACCTTAAGCGATCCCACCTTGATGGTAGGTGGTGGTATTTTCGGTGAGCCTGAAGATGCTGAAACGCAAGCCTATTCAGTTGATCTGGCAGTGTACCCATGGTCTTCTCTAGGGTTTAAAGTAGCGTATCTAAATATGGATGACAAAGGTCCGCATACCTTCGAACCCGATAAGATAGATGCTAAAGACAAACATGCGCTGAGCTTTGGCTTAGACTACTCATTTCGCCAAAATATTATGTTTACCGTAGAATATTCTATGGTTTCACCAAGCCGCGATGACATCAATGATTATACTGATGCCTTAGCCGTATTAACCATCTCATTTTAAAACAGGAGTACATGATGAAAACATCCATTCAAAACCTATTTCTACTTTCGGCAATCTTGCTTTTTATGCTTCCGGAATCTGCTTATGCGCTTCCCGGGTTTACACGCCAAACAGGGAAGGATTGTATGACATGTCATGCACAGAACATGCCAAAACTCAATGCATACGGGCGTCATTTTGCACTTTCGGGTTACACTATCTATAACCCGGACAGCGAAACACAATCATTGATAGAAGGCAGTGAAGTCGCACTTGGTCTTCCTGCTGTACTCAATGTCTCTGCTGTTTTGAAAGCGCGATATATTAAAAGTTCCAGACGCGACGGGCTTACTGCAAATGATGATATCGTAGGCGTTGAACGCGGTGAATTGCAAGTCCTGGATGCATCAGGTCTGTTTTTTGGAGGGCGCATAGCCGAAAATGTCGGAGGGATCATCTCTTTGACAGATGACTCTTCAGATGAAAACGACGTTGCCTTTGGCGGTAAAGCTGTTTTGTCATACCCTATGTTAAGTGGTTTTGGCGGTCTCTCTCTTTATTCGACGCAGGTCAATGGCGCCTTCTCCGGAATGGAAAACTTTAATACCGGACTCAATTCACCACTGCGACAGTTTGAGAATGCCAATGGGACGAATGCCGCGCAGGCCACAGGAGTCGGCCGCGGTCCTTCTACCGGTCTGCAGATGTATTATGGTGATGAACGTTTCTTTGCAACCGTCGGTGGAGTGATCCCTTCACAGAACAATGAGGGGATAGATGCAGGAGGCAGTGTCATCCCTTTTTGGAGGGTCTCTTACAACCAGCCCATAGGTGAATGGAATGTTATGCTTGGTACCTATGGTATGAACGGGAAGGTAAAAGCAAGTGATCAAAGTATCGACGGCGGTCTCATTGACAATGGAGCCCTTCTTGTCGAAGTCGACAAAGAAGTATACGGTTTTGACTTCGAAGCGAGTGGTCCGATCGGTAATATGATGACGATGACAACCATCAATGTTGTCACCAAGAACACCGTAGATCCTACGCCGGCAAACCTGCTGACAAGTACCAATCTTAAAAAGACAGACAATGAAGCGAGTTCAATCGAGTTTCAGATCAATCCGGTTAAGTCTCTGGGTGTAAAACTTGCCTATTTGGACTACACGAACAATAACCCGCTGGTAGCGCAGGACTACATCGAATCGTATGATTTTGATGCTTACTCTGTAGGCTTGAATTACCTTGCACGTCAAAACATAGTCTTTGACATTGAGTACACACACAACACTGTTAAATCAATAGACAAGGACGATTTTTACGATCTCTACCTCTCTGCTACTATTGCCTTTTAAATCGGAGATCACACACTAACATTCTGCCAAAAGCAGAATGTTATGACGACTGGATCCACTTCTAAAGTAGATAATAGCAGCTTAAACCCCTTAATAATCGTGGTTGATATAGAGTATCCTCCATAATAAAAGATTAATTATTTATTTTAAATTAAATTTTAGATATAAGTACCTGAGTTTATACTCAAACTACTATGAATAGGCAATGTAACCTGATAATAATCATATATATTTTATGACGATTGAGGACTTTCTGTATAAATAGTTGAGAACATCACCCAAATGGGTGATGTTATAACTTATTAGTTTAGCTATAATAAATTAAACCAAATATTTTAGTAACTCTAAAGTCATATTTTGTGGTTACTAAACAAGGAGAACAATAATGAAATCCAATAAAATTATAGGTTTAAGTGTTATCGCGCTTTTAGCCTTAGCACCTTTTTCGCAGGCGGGTAAGATCGGTCCTACACAAGATCAAGCAGCACCAAGTGAGGCTAGCGGATTTGCAGGCTGGAGTCTTGATAATGTCACTGTAAAGATGACAGATACGGATTATAATCCAAATGGATATGCACAGAGTTTTGATAAGGCTGATGGATCATATCCTGCTATGACAGTGGGTGATTCTTTTGAAAGTGATATCCATGAATCTCTTGACGATCAAGGGGATGTCATGGTGCATCTTCACGGTAAGGATTGGCCAGTCGGAGAGCCTGCAGGTATAAAAGTGATCAATGGGCAGACATATGATAAGAACATATCAAACAGTAAACCAGCAAGTTGTATCATGACGACTTCATACCTTGAAGGTGCTTACCTTGATGCGACTACACCTTCAGAGACTTTGTGTAGCAGTCCTTTTCAGTCACACAAACGTTTTAAACTGAATTTGTTGCCATCTATGTATATAGCTGATGGCGCATATGGTAAGAGCGTCGACCTGACCTTTAATGTCCAGGCTGATGTCAACACATGGCGTTATCAGGTTTTACAAAAGATCAACAACTACACAGACAAGCGTCTTGACGGATTTAAAGTGGAGGTTGGTTTTGTAGTAGGTACAGATGGGAATTTCACAACTGCATCTGCAAACGGTGCTGATCTTCGTCTTTCAATCGGTGAAGGTGAAGATAACGGATCTGATATTTGGGCTCCAAATGAATTAGCGACTTTTTCACACGGTCTTTTTGGTCCGGCAGACAACCATTTTGATACAGATGGTTTCTTTGATAATATTAGAGCGGGATATAGTGTAACACTCAATCATGATGATAATGACACTATTACATCAGGTGCTACATTGGGTAGTAATTATGCTGCTCTACCGGTACCTGAAGCCCCAGCCGGTGTAACTGGTCAGTTTGGTAGTTGGCCGCCAAGTATCTGGGCACCAAAAGGTATCTTTTGGGATGATGATAATGATCCGACAACCGATGCACAATTAGTGGCATTTTGGGGAGACACAGGTCTTGGGGATTATGCTTGGATGAAAGGTGACATAGATAACTTTGAAGAAGCGACTCCAATTGAAATGTCAACATGGGCAAAAAGTCCTGTACATGAAATCGGTATCATTGAAGATGTCTTGAACCTTGGTCTGAACTATATTGTCGAAGTTGGAGACGTAACAACATTTCCGGCGAATACGTTTACCATTCGTATCACACCACATTTTGCGGCAACAGCTGAACAAGTGGTTCCGGGGTATATAGGAAATGTAGCACCAGATCTTCCAAGTTATGCGCTTCCAGAAGAGGACGGCGGAAGTTCATTCGCTGTAAACGACAAAGTGAGTCTTCTATTCACGATCTTCGGATTCCTTGTCATCGGTGGATTGATCGCACGCAGAAAACTTGCTTAAGGCAGGTTTTCATCTACATAGGAGCATATAGTGTTTAGATATACGCTTCTTTATATTATCTTGGGGCCGGTACTTTTCGGCCTCATCTACTTCGAAGACTTCTCTCCCCTCTTTTTCTTAAATGATTTACAGACAGACTTGACAACACTGCTCGTTACTTATGGGGTAGCGTTCTTCGATCTTCCTATTACTATGCAGGGACCGCTGATGTTCTTTGACAACGGTGCGAAGCTGATCATCCATTACACTTGTAATGCGATGACTCCCGTCTTGCTTTATACCGCTGCTATCGTCTCCTATCCGACATGGATTAAAAACAAGATCATCTGGCTTATAGGCGGATACGTGGTACTTGTCGCGCTTAATCTGGTACGCATGCTTTTGGTCTCTTACGCTGTGACCATTGATCCTGATTATTTTCATTGGACGCATAACTACATCGGGCGCTACGGCATGGGTGTGTTGACGCTTACTATCTTTTACATCTTCACGCAACACGTCAGTGTTCTCTCCCGTCCTGACTCTTCTCACAAATAAGCCTGCCGTTGTCATCACCGGAACTTAGATATGCTGGTATGACCTGACAGGATGAGTAAAGTAAGTACGATGACCTATGGGAAACGAAGATCAGAGTTCTCTCCCATTCTCGCCATCCACAAGCCTGTCCTTCTGACCACCAGAACTTAGATACACTGATATGAACTGACTGAATGAGGAAGAGAGATGATCTATGGGCAAAAAAAGAGGGTATTATGATTGTCGGATTAAAAATAGTTGTTGAGATTTGAGATAGAGGCAGATAAGGTCTGCTTTGATGAAGAAGGCGGGGGAGAGCCCTCTTCTAAGAAGAGGTTAACGGCCTTTGCCGCCGCCACCGCCGCCTTTGCCGCCTTTGCCGCCGCCGCCTTTATTACCACCGCCTTGGCCTTTGCCACCACCGCCGGCACCTTGTCCTTTGCCGCCGCCTTGACCTTTACCAGCACCTTGACCTTGTCCCTTGCCGGCACCTTGTCCTTGTCCTTTGCCAGCGCCTTGACCTTTGCCATTACCGGCACCTTGACCTTTGCCGGCACCTTGTCCTGAACCGTCAGCACTACCACTGCCTGATCCTTGAGCATCTGTACCTTGCTTCTGGTATTGATATTGATATTGATGCTTAATCTGCTTTTTACCTTGTCCACCACCCTGACCTTGGACTTTTAGGTTATTATAAAGATTCTGAGATGCCTCATCGGCACCCATAGCAGCAACACTTAAAAACAGTCCTGCAGAAACACTTAATAAAATTTTTTTCATTGATTGATCCCTTAATTTGATATAGGTATATTATGACGCAGAAGTGTTAGTTGAGTGTTAGTCTCTTACACATTCTAGGTTATATTAATTATAACTCTATAAGTCTTATCTGTCAACAATTCATGAAACTCTGAAGCATTCATCTCATAACGTGACAAGTATGTGATGTCTTATTGAAAAACCCAAAAGGCTACATGCCCTCTCTTATAATTTAGTATACGGCTTGGAGTCGGTACTGATAGCAATCCCGCTCTTGTAGGTGTCTGTATCTTCATAAAAGTCCTCAAAACGTTTGACCAGCGGTTCTGCATCGCTGTCCTTGATCATATCCGTGTAAAAAGCATACGAGATCGTCTGATAGTTCAAGACCGCTTCTATAGTAAGCACACCGGTGTAGCCGGCGGTATCTACTTTGTAAGTAACCTCATCACTGCCGCCTATAAAGTCACTATCCACTTTTGCAGCACCAAAGACACCGATATCATCGACTGCCGTTGTTTTATCAAACCCACGTGGCAACAAACGGTTGTCTTTTATATAGCTAGCCCCTCGTAAAAGTGTATAGGTAGGCTGAGCATTCACATCTTCCATAATAGACTCATATACCTGTACCTTCGTCTCACTGTCTATAAGATCATGATGCGGCTCAAAGCTGTCAAGATCATCATCCGCATCGCATTCGTTTATTTTTCCTTCTGTATTCACTGCACCTGACTCGAAGATCACTGTTCCGTCTGCTGTACTGACACGAAGGTGTATCCATGCACGCCGAGAAGGAAACCCGGTAGGAAACTTATGTCCGGTCAGATTAGTAATGGTGACAGGAATATCAATGATATTACCAGTTTGTACAATTGTATCTATAGTAAGCTCAGCCGTATCGTTTTGAAGCTGTTCTATTGTCCTACTGATCGTCTCATCAAAATGACTCTGCTCTGCCGTCACACCGATCTCATTTGCATGCTCTTTGATAAGATTGACCATAAAGGCATTTCCGCCGACAAAGTGATGCTTGTTAAATGTAGGTTTTGCCGTTATCTGGTCACCATTTGGACGGTTCGATATCCTGACCTCGCCGTCAGCTAAAGGCATATGGCATTCTTGGCAGCTTTTATCATCACCCCCTAGCCCGTCAGCAAAACCGCTGTGTTCCCATTCAAGATAAACAGCTTGTTCAGCGATCTCTCCTACTTCGACTCCGGCATCATTTATCGTTGGCGTGTAGAGCATATGACAGGTCGCACAGAGTTTAGACGACTCAATATGTGCTGAATACGTAGGTGTATAACCGGTTTCTGTCCGCATAAGATTCGTAAAGACATCCATATAAGGACCGTAGATCAAACGGCTAGGTTTGGTAGTCACCTCATCTATCGTAAAGTGTCCGGTAAAACTATCTTTTGTTCCCAGGTCAGCAGTGTCTTGAATCTGATGGCAAAGCGAACAGGAGACGCCCTCCATTGCCATCTCATGGTAATCATTCTCAGGATTGAAAAAACCGTCATCAAGTAGTTTGGTATTGTCTATACTGCCTGTGTCAAAGAAAGATTGTCTTTCAGCCATAGGCGTATGACAATGACTGCATTTCTCTTCGATAACGCCTTTGAGTGCGGGATGACGTACTGTTTCGGATGCCATCTTTGCCTGCCATAAAGGATCTCTAGCAGCATTAGCCATCATCGTAGAGCGCCAATCCGAATCTATAGAGACGTCATTACCACCTGCATCTGTAAGCTGGCTATGACACGCGGCACAATCACCCGAGCCGGCAAAATGTTCTGAATTAAACTGGATCAAGTCCAAACTAGCTACTGGCATTGTGTCTGAAGAGTTTATGTCTGAAGAGTTTATGTCAGAAGAGGTTGTAGTAGCAGAAGAACCTCCGCCACTTCCTCCACAGCCAGAGAGAATCCCAACACATATAATTACAAAATAGATATTTAATTTCATTTAAGACCTTTTGATGCATAAAAAATACATACTCATATATTCTATTGTAAGCCTGCCATGCTTTATATTTGATAAATAACAAGAATTTGTAAAGGTGATTTCTATTGCTTTTTTGTAAAAAGAAGAATAAAAGAGGAAAAAGGTCAAAGACCCTTTCCCTCTCTCTTTAGGAGAATAAAGAGTTTTTTGAGTTTAATAGATCTGAGCCGGCATACTGTTCGTTAGGTGACCAGAAGTCGATGACATGTTTCCACCTGCATTGTCCGATGGAGACGGATGGTGAGCAAATGCCATAGTTGATAAGGCTGCAACAGCTACGAGTGATAAGATCAGGTTTTTCATATCTATTCCTTTTTGGTTATTTCAGTTGTAAGTCTATCAACAGAGTGTTAGCTCTGTATTAGTTCAATGTTTTGAAATGGGCAGGTTTGATAATGCCCCGACCCTATAAGTATAGATACATCGGGAAAAGAAGCCGGCCCTACCCTTGTAATGCTATAATATAATAAAATGCGTCTGGAGGCAGCTGTCAATGAACCCATACTCTTTCTTGCTGATACTCCTTATCATTATCTCTTTATCCGCACAAAGTAAAAACGCTTTGCTTACAGAGATAGCACGTGACAGTATCATCGAGTCTTTTCAGAAAAAGACAGTAATCAAGCGACAACCCCTTATAGGTCAGTATCCATTTTTAACTCAAAAAGGCGCCTCTTTTATAACACTAGAAAAAAACAAAAGTCTACGCGGATGCATAGGATCGCTAGAAGCGCACAGGCCGCTTATCGACGACCTGCGTGCCAATGCAAAGTCTGCTGCCTTTGAAGACACACGTTTTTTGAAGCTGAAAAAAGATGAGCTAGGCAGTCTGGAGATCGAAGTCTCTATTTTGAGCACTCCCGAGCCGGTCAAGTATGACTCTCTTGCTTCACTAAAACGACAGATCAAAGAAGGAGAGGATGGCATCATCCTTGTAAAAGATAAGAAACATGCCACTTTCCTACCCCAGGTTTGGGAGCAGACACACAGCTTTGATGATTTTTTCACTTCTTTGTGTTCCAAGGCAGGGCTCAGACAAGCATGTTTGCACGACCATCCGGATATCTTCCGCTACACGGTAAACAAATACAGTGAAAAAGACCTTAGCAAACGTCCTGTGCCCAATGCCGGTACTTTTTATCCAAAACAGTGCTCCGATATCCAAGAATGGTTTTCACGTTTTCAAGACAGAAGTCAACAGAACACGCCTCAAGTCACAGATACGATCCCTCGTGCTCTCATCGTACCGCATGCAGGGTATATGTACAGCGGATATACAGCAGACCTTGCTTATAGACGGGTACAAAATAGTACGGCTAAGCGAGTTATCCTTATCGGACCAAGTCATCGCACTCGTTTTGATGGCGTCAGTGCAGCAAGCTATGAAGCATTTCAGACACCCTGTGGGATCGTGCGCAATGATGAAAACTACCTGCAAAATATAAAAAAGCTATTTCCGCTGAAGTCTGTTCAAGACGCCCACGCCAAAGAACACAGTACCGAAGTCCAACTCCCCTTCATCAACCACTATCTCCCTCAGGCAAAAGTGATAGAACTGATCTATGGCAAGACACATAA
>Ga0316204_10011051_pt1 | contig 11428 bp, 11 predicted proteins | sample 6monrhotite_MG_2_FD_205661 | JGI IMG/M metagenome (GOLD analysis project Ga0316204, IMG submission 205661) | Microbial mat bacterial communities from mineral coupon in-situ incubated in ocean water Damariscotta River, Maine, United States -... | ecosystem: Environmental > Aquatic > Marine >...
TGAAGGGCCTCAGACTGGGGCAGGGGGGTCTGATCTTCAGTGGAAACGCGGGCGTAGCCTATCAAGGGCATCAGATCATGCTTTTTGCAGTTTTAGGTGTCACTAATAAACGACCGTTTGTAAACGAGTGCAAGTAGGTGTTCTCTCGTCGCGCTGGCGCATAATCCCTTGGTTTCCTTGCGCTGAGCGCGATCTGAGAGCTTCCGCCGACAGTCGCGCGCGCATACAATATGAAGAGAGCGGACAATGGCCACGAAATCACTTGGGTAATGTGCAAAAGATTAGTATTTTGCACACATGAATCCACAAACATCGAATAACCCTGATTATTTCGACGATCCTCTCGTCACTACCGAGGGGGGTCAGGATGCTTCGGAGGACGACCTCTGGTTTCTTCCGGGACCCATCGAAGATGAACCGGATTACCTACCTCCCGGACCGCGGGCGGAACCGCCTGAAACGGGTGTCATCGACGAATGGGTGAATGCGGAAGCGTGCTGTGCTGCTCGCCTCGCAACAGTTGCTGGACGCTTGGGTGCGCTGGACGACAGGTTGTTGCGCGGCCCGGAAGGTTGGCGGCATCGGCTCGCACTGATCGAGGCTGCAGACCTGAGCTGGTTTGCGGGAGATCGGGTGAGTTCTGATCGCCTGGCACTTTGGATGTCCATGCGACTGTCAGGCGTTCAGGTCGATCCGGAGGCACTGACTCGGGTCGGGTGGGCCGTTCGGCGCTTGACTGGTGGTCCGTGCCCGGAGATCGATTTGGCGGCCTTCCTCGACCGCCGCGATCCTGGGACCATCGAAGACAGCGCCGAGCGGCTTGAGGATCGCGCGCGCGGATGGTTGGAGGTGATGGCAGCCGCAGCCGATCTTCACCCGATCACGCGGGCTTGCATGGGCTTTCATCTCTGGAGCCTCGCGGGCCTCGGGCAACATGGAGACCGGATTGAGGCCGCTGTCACCGCAGCAAGGATCGCTGTCAGCGACGGAGACGGAGCCATCTTTGCACCGCTGGTTATGGGTGGGGCAGGGGGGCTGCGCGCCTCTGGCTTGCCACCAAAGAGGTTGACCGGCTGGCTGGATGGCATGAACAGCGCAATACTGACGGCGATGCGACATCTGAATGATATCGAGACTTGGACGTCCAAAACCGAAAAAGAGATGAGTCGGCTTTCCGGTAAAACGCCACCTGCCCTTCGCGCCGTGCTGACCGAATGGCCGATGATATCGGCCCCGATGGCCGAGAACCTGACAGGAGCTAGCCGCACTGCTGTTCAACGTAACCTTAGCTGGATGGAAGCGCAGGGCTTGATCCGGGAGGTGACTAGGCAGGGGCGTTATCGGATGTGGCAAGCTTCACATTAGATCTGCCGCACCCTGATACCGCGGGAACCGGTCTCTTCCTATCAGGACAAGCTTACTAATCTTCGTCAAAGGGCCTGCAAGGGTTTCAACGACTTTATGTCGCTCAAAGCGAAATCGATTAGCGCTCGAACCTTGCGAGGCAGCGTGCGGCCTTCCAAATAGGCTGCGCCAACCGGGCCGCTTTCAGACCGGTATTCATCGAGAAGTGCGACGAGATCGCCGGATTTGACGGCCCCGCGCAAGGCGAAACTCGGCACGTAAGCGAGTCCAATACCACTGATCGCCAGCGCCACGGCGGCACTTGCGGAATTGACGTGAAATCGACCGGTCACATGCGCAATCGTCTCTGAGCCGCCTTTGCGAAACATCCAGCGGCGTGGGTTCCGCCGGTTCGTATCGACAATACACGCATGGTTTGAGAGCTCTTCTGGCGTCGTCGGCGTCCCGCATCTGGCCAGGTAATCCGGACTTGCGACCAGAACGCTGCGAAACTCTCCCAGACGGCGAACCTTGAGGGAGGCCTGGTCGAAGTGGCCAAGCCGGAAGGTCAGATCCAGGCCCTCGGATGCGAGGTCGAGATATTTGTCGTCGAGCCTCAGTTCAATTGACACTGCTGGATGAGCGGCGGCGAAACGGGCCAGCATGCCGACGACATAGATTTCTCCGAACGTGATAGGAGCGGAAACGCGCAGTGTTCCGGAGAACCCTTTCGTGCTCTCAGTAACCTCACTCAAAACAGCGTCGAAGTCATCCAGTAGCGCGGGGGCGCGAGTGAGCAGGTCTTCGCCCGCCGGCGTTAAGCCGACCCTGCGGGTCGTGCGTTGCAGGAGGCGGACCCCGAGCCGCGCTTCCAGTTCGGCGACGTATTTGGATGTCAGCCGGTTCGAAATGCCCATCTGGTCTGCGGCAGCCGTGAAGGACCCGGTCTGGGCAGTGGCGACAAAGGCGCGGATCTGATCGATGCGGTCCATGGCCCTATTCAGAACATTTTGAAGATGGTCATTCTCTAACATCTCCATTTTGTTGATGGTCTGCAAGGCTTAGGTTGTGGACATCAGAAACAATTCGTCACTTGTGCAGCAAGTGGCCTGACCAAACCCTTAGGAGCGACTGACATGTCCACCAATTCTGAAACTAAAAATACCGATTACGCGGCACTTGTCCTTCGGGTCACAAGCGGCGTCGCCTTCCTCGCCCACGGCTGGATGAAGGTGAGCCTTTTCACCATCCCCGGAACCGTGGCCTTCTTCGAAAGCCTCGGCCTGCCCGGTTTCTTCGCTTACCTGACCATCCTCGGCGAACTGGGCGGCGGCCTGGCACTGATCCTCGGCGTGGGCGTTCGCGCCGTCTCGATTCCGCTCATCGCGATCCTGCTCGGGTCAGTTTGGGCGCATTCGGGCTTTGGTTGGACCTTCTCCAACGAGGGCGGCGGCTGGGAATTCCCGCTGTTCTGGACCGTTGTTCAGGGCGTGATCCTGCTCTTGGGCGCCGGTGCCCACGCGCTCCGACTCCCAGTCCTCGACCGCACCCTCGGCAAGTTTGCCTGAGGCCAATCACACCACCGGATCGCCTCTTGGCGGTCCGGCCCAACTCGGGAGACCTCTCATGCAAACGCAAAGCCTGCAGGACCTTCGCGACCGCCTCGCCCCCTCCGATCGGTTGCCGCTCGTTTTCCTTGGGCACGGCAGCCCGATGAACGTGATCGAGGACAATGCCTACAGCCGGGCCTGGTCTGTCCTTGGCAAGAGTCTCCCGCGCCCCAAGGCCATTCTCGTGGTGTCGGCACACTGGATGACGCGGGACACTACACTGGTCGACGTCTCGGCCATGCCGCGCACGATTCACGATTTCTACGGCTTCCCTGAAGCCCTCTATGCGCAGGCATACCTCGCGCCCGGCCAGCCCGATCTGGCTCAGGAGGTCGTCACGCTCTTGAAGAGCCACCGGGCGCAGGAAGATGACCGCTGGGGGCTCGATCACGGGGCCTGGGCCGTCCTCAAGTTTCTCTACCCGGAAGCGGACGTTCCGGTGTTCCAGGTCTCGATCGACATGAGCCGGGGACTCGCACATCAGCTCGACATCGGTCGGACCCTGTCGGAACTGCGCAACCGTGGCGTTTTGATCCTGGGGTCTGGCAATGTCGTCCACAACCTGCGCGCCATGCGGCGCGGTGGAGAGCCTCTGGAGTTCGCGCTGGAGTTTGACGCCCTTTTTGCCGACCGCTTGGCCGACCGGGATTTCGCCGCGCTGGCGGACCGCGAAGGGCTTGGTGCGCTGTTGCCACAAGCGCATCCGACCGTGGACCATTATCTGCCTGCGCTGACTATCGCCGGCGCCTCAGACACGCGCGACGACCTGACCTTCATGACCGATGCCATCGATCTGGGATCGGTGTCGATGCGGTCGTTCATTTTTCACGCGAACTGAGGAGACAGATCCATGCTTGTCGACGGGAAATGGATAGAGAACTGGCAGCCGGTGCAGAAGGCGGACGAGCAAGGGCGCTTCGTGCGCCAGGTTTCGAGTTTTCGCAACTGGATCACGGCGGATGGGCGGCCCGGACCGACGGGGGAGGGCGGTTTCCAAGCCGAGCCCGGTCGATACCGGCTCTATGTTGCGCTGATCTGCCCCTGGGCATCTCGCACGCTGATCGCCCGGAAGCTGAAGGGCCTAGAGGACATGATCGAGGTGACCGTGGTAAACCCGACTTTGACCGATCAGGGCTGGTGTTTCGGCGGTTTTCCCGGCGCGGTCGAAGACCCGCTGTTTGGCGCGCGTTATGTGCATGAACTCTACACCCGCGCCGATCCGAAGTTTACCGGACGTGCGACGGTTCCAGTCCTTTGGGACATGAAACGGAACGTGATGGTGAACAACGAAAGCGCGGATATCCTGCGCATGCTGGACACAGCTTTCGAGCACCTCGTGCCCTCCGAGATCCGTCTGTATTCCAAAGCGCACGCGGCGGAGATCGATGCACTCAACCCGCGTCTCTACAACCTGCTCAACAACGGGGTCTACAAGGCCGGATTTGCAACGACGCAGGCGGCCTATGACGAAGCGATGGATGGCATCTTCGCGATGCTGGACGAACTCGAGGAGTTGCTGACCGGTGACTTCCTATTCGGCGACACGCTGACGGAGACGGACATCCGGGCCTTTGTAACACTCATCCGGTTCGATGCAGTCTATCACGGTCTCTTCAAGACCAACCGCCGCGAAATCCGGGATTACCCGCGTCTCTGGGCCTATCTCGCGCTTATTGCACAGATCCCTGGCGTACGTGAAACCGTGGACATGGACCACATTCTGCACGGGTATTACTCGATCAAGGCTCTCAATCCTTTGGGCGTGGTGCCAAAAGCGCCGGCGCATATTGCGACGCTTCTTGGGTGAGGGCGTCAACAAGAGTTCGAATTTGAGCGATCGCCCCACCATTCATAAGATTCCTTTGAATGGTTTTATCGCCATCTGTCCGGTCTTTTCTGTGTAACGCCAGAACCTCTTGCAAACTCGGGCAAGTAAGATCGACTTTTCGTCAACTTTGGTCTGAGCTAGCCCTTCATCGGCATTCGGTAGCTTTGGCTCTTTAGAAACCATGATGTGCCTTCAAGTAGAATGTGTTTCGAGACAACGACGGGTGCTTCAAAGGTGTTGGAAACAAAGCGTACAGGCGGCAGGGAATGAATCGGGTTCATCTGCCGCCTGACTTGCGTGTCCCACTAACCAACCGTTGTACCCAGCCAAAGAGTGATTGCAGGAAACGCCACCAGCAGCGCCAACCGCACGACATCGACCGCGATGAACGGAACGAGCCCCTTGAAGATGCGAACGACCGGTACATCAGGCAGCACAGCCTTCAAGACAAACACGTTCATGCCGACCGGCGGTGTGACGAGCGCGATTTCAGTGACCACGATCACGATGATTCCGAACCAAACCAGGTCGAACCCCTGCGACACGACGATCGGCGCAAAGAGCGGCACAAAGATCAGGATGATCGCCATGGAGTCCATCACGCAGTCCAGAACCAGGAACACCAGCATGATCGCGAAAATCAGCGCATAGCCTTCAAGACCTGTAGATTGCACCAGGGCAAGAACACCTGCCGCAAGTCCGGACAGGGTCAGAAGCTTGGAGAGCATCAACGCGCCGAAGAGGACCGTGTAGAGCGATACCGATGTGTAGGCCGTGTCGATGATAACCGTCCGCAGCACTTTCCAGGTCAGACGCCCGTGAAAGGTTGCGATCAGGATGGCCAGGCCTGCACCCATGCCGGCTGCTTCGGTTGGTGTGAACAGTTTGGCGTATAGGCCTCCGATGATCAGGCCGAATAGCAGGACGAATGGCCAGATGCCCGACAGTGCCTTCAGCCGGTCCGGCCAGGCCGTCAGTTCGCCTTGCGGTGCATGTTCGGGATTGCGCGCGGCGACCACGCGAATGGCAATCATGTAAAGCGCAAGGCCGAGGAGCCCGGGAATGACCCCAGCAATGAACAGATCTCCGATATTGGTCTGGGTCAGGATGCCGTAGACCACCATGATGATCGATGGCGGGATCAGAATTCCCAATGTACCGCCTGCAGCGATCGTGCCTGCCGCGAGTTCGTCCGAATAGTTGTACTTTTTCATGCTGGGGTAGGCGACCTTGGCCATGGTTGCGGCCGTGGCATAACTGGACCCGCAGACAGCGGAAAAGCCGGAACAGGCGACCATCGTCGACAGCGACAGCCCGCCACGCACATGGCCAACGAAGGCATAGGCGGCACGGAAGAGGTCGTGCGCGATCCCGGTTTTTGCAGGAACAAAAACAGGAGTGAGCTACTTGGGCACCTACATCGAATCCCGAATAGACGGGCGCATCGCCGAGCTTGAACTGGTTCGCGAAGACAAACGCAATGCGATGTCAGACGGGCTGCTGGAAGAGATCGAGGCGTTCTACAGAGACCTTCCCAAGGATGTGAGGGTCGTCGTCCTTCATGGCCGCGGCGGGCATTTCTGCTCGGGCCTCGATCTGGCTGAGCACGTCAGCCGCGGCGCCGAAGAAGGCGTGTACCACTCCCGAAACTGGCACCGCATCCTCGACACGATCCAGTTCGGCGGCAAGATCACGGTCAGCGCGTTGACGGGCGCCGTGATCGGCGGCGGGTTGGAACTGGCCACCGCGACCCATGTGCGCATCGCCGAACCGTCGGTGATCTTTCAACTACCGGAAGGCCGTCGTGGCATTTTTGTCGGCGGCGGCGCCACGGTGCGGGTCGGTCGCATTCTCGGGGCCGACAGGATGGTCGAGATGATGCTGACCGGCCGGATATACGGGGCCGAGGAGGGCCTTCGCCTGGGACTCGCGCATTATTCGGTCGGCGAAGGAGAAGCACTGGACAAGGCCTGCGAATTGGCGAGGACGATTGCCGAGAATGCACCGATGTCCAATTACTTCATGGTGCAGGCTCTGACGCGTATTGCGGACATGTCGCGTGCGGACGGTCTTTTCACCGAGAGCCTCGCAGCCGCCCTTGTTCAAACGACACCTGATGCTGAGGAAGGACTTAACGCGTTTCTCGAAAAACGCGCGCCGGTCTTCCGTTGATTGCGCCGCTGCCAGAACCCGGAGAAAAAGATGATCCCGTTCAACGCACCAGTAGATGATATCCTGTTCTCGTTGCGTAAAGTCGCCGGCGCGTCCGATCTGAGAGAATGGGACGACGAGCTTGCCAAGGATATCCTCACTGCCTTTGCCAGTTTTGCGGAAGGCGTGATTGCGCCATTAGACGAGATCGGAGACCGACAAGGTGCCAGGCTGGAAAACGGTCGTGTGCGGATGCCAGACGGCTTTGCCGCGGCCTTCACCCAACTCGCCGAGATGGGCTGGCAAGGGCTCACCGCCCCGGATGAGCATGGCGGCATGGGGCAGGGACCACTTGTCGCCGCAATGGTGTCAGAGGTATTTTCTGGCGCGAACCATTCCATGCAGATGGTCTGCAACCTTGTTCCCGGTGCGATTTCGACCCTTTTGTCATTCGGGACCGAAGCCCAGCAAGCCAGGTGGATCCCCCGCCTGGCGGCTGGCGAGGCGCTTTCTACCATGTGTTTGACCGAACCCGGTGGCTGGGTCGGACTTGTCGCGCATCCGCACAAAGGCCCGCAAAGACGCGAGTGGCTGGAGGATCAATGGTGAAAAGATATTCATCTCCGGCGGCGACCAAGACTTGTCCCAAGACATCCTGCACCTTGTGCTCGCTCGCACCGGTACGCCCGAGGATGGTGTGAAGGGTCTGTCGCTGTTCCTGACGAGCCGCAGCGAGGCCGGTCCGTCGCTCAAGGTTACCCGCATCGAGGAGAAGCTCGGTCTGCACGCCTCACCAACCTGCCAGATGGCGTTCGACGGGACTCCGGCCGAGCTGGTGGGCGAGGAGGGGGGCGGGCTCAAGGCGATGTTTACCTTGATGAACCATGCCCGGCTGGACGTGGCGCTGCAGGGCGTTGCCCATGCCAGCCGCGCTCACGCAATTGCTGCCGCTTATGCCAACGAACGCCGTCAGGGACGGACGCCTGAGGGTACCGAAGCCATCCTGACCGACCACCAAGATGTCCGGCGGATGCTGGACGAACAGCGCGCGCTCGCGCTTGGCGCACGTGCCATGGTGCACTTTACGCTGGTCGAGCTTGTTCGCGGAACGAACCCTGCGTTGATCGACTTTCTCACCCCGGTCTGCAAGGTCTTCTGCACCGAGGCGGGCATTCGCTCCGCTGATCTCGGAATCCAAGTCCTGGGCGGCTACGGTTATCTGACCGAATACCGCGTCAGTCAAACTTGGCGGGATGCGCGGATCGCCTCGATCTACGAAGGCGCAAACGGAATTCATGCACTTGCGACGGCGACCCGTGGGCTCCGCCATGCACAAGGCGCTGGCCCGGATGCATTCGACTCGTTTATCGGTCGTCTGTCGGGGCATGAAAAGGTAATGGACCTTCGTGAGCGATGGCGAACAGCGCGCTCCACTGTGGAGGCGTCGAGCGATCCTGCGGCACTCGCCCACGATTTCATGCAATTGACCTGCGCGCTGTACTACTGTGCCGCATGGGACAAGATCGCATCGGTAGGCGCACAACCACGGCTAAATGCCCTTCGAGAAAAGGTACTGGCTGCACATCTAGCTGTATCTGATCCTTGCTAGGTGCCTTGTCCATAGCAGTCATGTTAGTTGACCGCCGAAGCACTTTGGGGCTTTGAGAGCACGTGGCCTGCCCAATCTGTTTGTCATACAAGGAACTTTGAAATGATTGCTGGACTGGAATTCTACTACTTTGGCCCAGTTTCGGGCGTCGCCGTAGTGGCAATGCTCGTATACAATTAACATAAACTTCATTATGCGTCTTTATACTTAGTGTAGCCGCAAAGCTAAAATGTCACCCGTGAGCAATTCAGGAATGTCACTCTGCCCTCAAAAATCATTGAGGGTGAGCAGACATGGGATGGGTGGTTATGAGCGAGCGCGAGTTGAACCGCGTAGAGGTACTGGCGCAGGTCGATGATGGTCGGTTGAGCGTTGATAATGCGGCGAACATGCTGGACCTGACGCGTCGGCAGATATTCCGGCTGTTAAAGCGGTATCGACAGGATGGCGCATCCTCGATCCGACACAAGGCGCGCGGCAAACCTCCGAACAATCGCATCCATCATGCCAAGCGCGATTATGCTCTGTCTATGATCAAAGACAGCTACGCAGACTTTGGCCCGACATTGGCGGCTGAGATGCTGGCCGAACATCACGGGTTGAAGGTGTCGCGTGAGACCGTCCGCAAATGGATGCAGGAAGATGGGATTTGGCTTTCTCGTAAACAACGCCGCAAATTCCATCAGCCGCGCTTGCGCCGAGAATGCTTCGGGGAGCTGATCCAGATCGACGGCTCCGATCATCGTTGGTTTGAGGATCGGGGTGATCCCTGCACCCTGCTCGTCTTCATCGACGACGCCACCAGCACGCTGATGGAGCTGCATTTTGTGACGTCTGAGAGCACGTTCAGTTACTTCGAGGCCTTGGAAAGTTATCTGTTGAAGCATGGTCGCCCGGTCGCGTTCTACAGCGACAAGCACACCGTCTTCCGCGTTCCAAAACCGAACGAACACATGACCGGCATGACCCAATTCGGACGCGCCTTGGCCGAGCTGAACATCGAGATCATCTGTGCCAACAGTTCTCAGGCCAAAGGCCGTGTCGAGCGTGCGAACCGGACGCTGCAAGACCGGCTGGTCAAAGAACTGCGGATCGCGGGCGTCAACAACATGGAAGATGGCAACGCGTTCCTCGCGGGCTTCGTTGAACGCTACAATGCCAAGTTTGCAAAGGCTCCGGCCAAACCGGACAACCTGCACCGTGCTTTAAACATCGAACCAGATCGCCTCGCCGAAGTGTTCTGCCTGCGCGACAAACGTTATGTCACAAAGGATTTGACGCTGAAGTATGACCGCAAGCGCATCAGGCTGGAAGTTAACGACCTGACGCGTGGTCTCGTCGGCAAATATGTGGATGTCTATGAGATGCCGGACGGGCGCATCCAGGTGCGCGCCAAAGGTGTCGCCCTGCCCTGTAGCATCTTCGATCCACATCAGCAGCGCGTGACCCATGCAGCGATCACAGAGAACAAGCACTTAAGCGCCGTCCTCGCCCATATCAAAGAGGAACAAGAGAAGGCTGCGCCGCCGCCCAAAGTCAAACCGGTCAGCGCCAAGAATGGCTACAAAAAGACCGGACGCCGCCCGCCAGGACGACCATCGAAGATGGAAGCGTATTATGAACGTAGACGGGCGGAACGGGCTGCCAACGCGTCAACCGAAGCATGAGCTTTTCAAAACAAATGCGGAGCAATACCCGCCAGTTTCGCCAATTGGGCTTCCCCGTCAAAACCTTCTGGAAGTAGTTGTCGTCGTCCTTGCCATTGTTTTGTGGTCGACCATCCGGCGCGATAGGCAATGACGGATTGAAGGATCGTATCTTTGGCTCTCGCAGATGCCAAAGGATTGTCATCAAAGCCTGGCTCCCACACGCAACACGGACAAATAGTCGTTCCGATTTCACCACCATGCTCTGAATAAGCTGGCTGATGAGAATAGTCTGGAAACCCGCAAATGGGGCAAAGCAAACGCCCATCTGGCGCGGTAACGTTAAAGGACAAATTCGACATCATGGCCAGCAGGCTAACTGTTCATGATGTTCCCGCAAGGCTTTTCAGCCCTGCGATATTTGAGGTCTCCGGGCTGCTAAGCCTTGCTGCCGTCGCGCTCTGTGGTGACACTTCTGCTTTGCAAACCGGGTGACATTTCTACTTGGTTGCAACAATACTTAGTGTTGCGATAGTATATTATCGTATGTATGCTGGACTCCTCTCACGGAGGTTCCGCAGCATGCGCCATCTAATCAAGAAGCTCCTCCCCTCGATCGCAGTCGCTTTGACCGTGACAGGTCTTTCGCTGCCGGCTCCCGCCCGCGCGCAGACATACCCGATCGATTGCGCGATCCTCTTGTGTCTGTCTGGCGGCTGGCCCGCTTCCGTCCCTTGCGCCCGAGCCCGCGCCGAATTTATCCGGCGGATTACGCCCTGGCCGGTGGAACCGCCGCTTCAAATCTGGCGCTGTCCCATGGGCGCGTCCTATGAGAGCGATCGGCTATCAAACAACGCTGGCCGCATCTTTGAAGCCTTGTACCAGGCGGACAGCCGTCGACCGTTCCAATCCTTGCCAGTCGACGATCTCGTTCCCACCGACCAGGCACTCCGGTTCGTTCAGGATCGCGCCGACATCGATATCAGCGGACCTGAGTTCAACTTCGTGCGGTCCATCCGCGTCTTTGATGTTCGCTATGCACGGCAGCATGAATCCGGTCGTGACGGTGACTGCAACCGAAGCGCGACCGTGGTTCTCGGCACCTATGGGACTCAAGGCGATTTCTCATGGCAGCGATCTTCCATAACTGCCCTGCCCGAGGCGCATGTGGGACTTGAACGTTGGGGCCAGAATTGCCCGGGTATCTATCACCGATCTGTCTTCGTCGATTGGCGTGACT
>Ga0316204_10011052_pt1 | contig 11428 bp, 10 predicted proteins | sample 6monrhotite_MG_2_FD_205661 | JGI IMG/M metagenome (GOLD analysis project Ga0316204, IMG submission 205661) | Microbial mat bacterial communities from mineral coupon in-situ incubated in ocean water Damariscotta River, Maine, United States -... | ecosystem: Environmental > Aquatic > Marine >...
TTTTTGTTGTCGACAGCTTCAGCCAGCCTGAACTGAAGAAACATCTGCCACTGAAGACTTGCTCAATACTAACTGCAATAAATGCAGGCGGCGACTGTCCGCATGCAATACTTTAAATCGCATCACCGAGCCCGCTGGCAACCCCGGTATAGCTGCCAATTCCTGCACCTCGCCACGTTTTGGAAGATGCCCAAACTGCCGCGTAACCAAACCGCCAATCGTATCGTATTCATCATCACTGAAAGAAGTAGAAAAGTGTTCATTAAATTCTTCAATCGGTGTCAGCGCTTTCACGGTGTAATTCGTATTGCTGTGTTCCAATATGTAAACGCTTTCATCAACATCATGTTCATCAGCAATCTCGCCAACAATTTGTTCCAGAACATCCTCAATCGTCACCAAACCATCCACACCACCGTATTCATTTACAACAATAGCCATATGATTTCGGCTGGCACGAAATTCCTTGAGCAATACATTTAAACGCTTACTTTCCGGAATAAAAACCACCGGCCGCAGAATGTCACGCACACTAAAGTTCGTAGCACGACCCTCCAAAAAATAAGACAACAGATCTTTCGCCAGCAAAATACCAATCACTTCATCCTGATTATCACCCACCACAGGAAATCGTGAATGAGCAGACTCAGTAATAATAGGCAATATTTGCTCAAGCTTCGCATCACGTTCAACCACAACCATCTGAACGCGGGGAATCATAATGTCACGCACCTGCATTTCCGATACCTCAAGCACGCCTTCAATCATCCCAAGCGCATCCACATCAAGCAAATGACGCTTATGCGAGTCACGTAATGACTGAACTAACTGCTGTCTAGTAAGGGGTTTATTACAGAAGGCATTGCGCATTTTCTCAATCCATCGAGACGAGCCGGAGCCTGACACTTCTCCGTTTTTATTCATTTCCATTGGTACTCATAAAATATTCTTTTTTCCTCTTTTCTTTTTTTGTCGGCACGAAGCCCGTTGAACCCTTGGCTTACTCTTAATTCAAACGACCTTTAGATCGTCCATATACGGGTCTGGAAAACCCAGCTGAACCATTATTTTTTTCTCCAGATGCTCCATTTCCAGTGCAGCGCCATCCTCCTCATGATCGTAACCAAGCAAGTGCAACACACCATGAACAACTAAATGTGCCAGATGTGAATCCGCCTGTTTATTTTGTTGCGCAGCCTCACTTAAAACCAATGGCACGCACACTATTAAATCACCTAGCAGCGGCGGCGTTAACAATCGCGGCGTTTCAAACGGAAACGACAATACATTTGTTGCGCCTTCACGATGACGATAGGTACTGTTTAATTTTGCACTCTCATTACGGTCAACCATTCTGATCGTCAACTGGCCGCCGTCATCGCAAGCAACATTATCACCACTCTCTAACGGACGACACCACTGTACATCTGACGCGCCCAACACCGACTCAACCCACTTTTTAATGAGGTTCGATTCTGGCATGGCATCCCACTCAAACGCACATTGAATATCCACATCAAGAATCACCGGAAAAATATAAGCGCTTAAAACTAGCGCTTGCCTCCCTGGTCAGCCTGCTCTGAATTATCGTAAGCCTCAACAATACTTTGTACCAGCGGATGACGCATAACATCCTTGGTATTGAAAAATGTAAAGCTGATACCTTCAACATTTTTAAGCACCTCAACAACATGCTTTAAACCAGATTTTTTTTCTTTGGGCAGGTCGACCTGGGTAATATCACCAGTAATGACCGCGACCGAACCAAAACCAATGCGCGTTAAAAACATTTTCATCTGCTCAATAGTGGCATTTTGTGCTTCATCAAGAATCACAAAAGAATCATTCAGCGTTCTACCGCGCATATAGGCCAGCGGTGTCACTTCAATAACCCCTGTTTCGATCAACTTATTGACTCGTTCGAAACCCAGCATCTCATACAGCGCATCATACAAAGGGCGTAAATAAGGATCGATTTTCTGACTTAAGTCACCAGGCAAAAAACCCAATCGCTCCCCCGCTTCCACCGCAGGCCTGACTAATTGAATCCGACGCACCTGTTCGCGCTCAAGCGCGTCAACAGCACAGGCAACCGCTAAATATGTTTTACCTGTTCCCGCCGGGCCAACACCAAAATTAACACCATGATTAAGAATATTGTGAATATAACTGCGCTGTATGCTCGTTCGCGGTCGTATCCCTGTAGCACCGTCCAAATTTCGTCCCGATCGAGCACCCTGACCTAACAGCAGATCGCTCTCTTCATCTTGATTATTTGCACTCTTGCTGTCGCCAGCATCTAATCGCGAATCCGTTTTTTCTTCGTGAACCAGTAAACGCACATGCACGGGAGTAATATTAGTTTTTTCAGCATCGGCATAAAGCCGCTGAAGAACTTTGGCCACCACTTCACTCACATTAAGATTGCCGACAATACTAAATGCATTACCGCGATTCTTGATTTCTACCTTGAAGCTGCTTTCCAACTGCTTGATGTGCTCGTCTAGATGACCGCAAAGATTCACCAAGCGCAGGTTATCTTCCGGCTCTAAAATAAAGTCGTAATTTTGAGTTTGACTATTCAATTTAAGTTTCGCAGGATTGTTATGGACAGTATTGCCACGATAAGCGGCACGGAGTCAGCTTCCATTAGCCATCTGGCTGACAACTGGATCAGCAGCGATCATCTCACCACGTAAAGAATTTGGCAGCGCCTCGCTAATACGAATATTTACAAACTGCCCAATCAAATCGGCATCGCCGTGAAAATTAACCACTCGGTTATTGGGCGTGCGACCTGCCACCTGCTGCTGATTTTTTCGTGAAGTACGCTCAACTAAAACGCGCTGCACACTGCCAACCATTGCAGCACTGATGTCTGCCGACAGTTCATTTATACGTTTTTGCAATCGCTTTAATCGCAACTGTTTAACTTCTTGAGACACATCATCAACATAAAATGCAGCGGGCGTGCCAGGACGCGGGCTATAAACAAAACTATACGAGTGATCAAAAGCAATCTCGTCGATCAATCTCATCGTGGCCTCAAAATCCTCATCGGTCTCACCTGGAAAACCAACAATAAAATCAGATGAAATACTAATGTTTGGCCTAAGCTTTCTTAAGCGCCTGATTTTTGATTTGTACTCTAAAATGGTGTGCCCACGCTTCATTAACCCAAGCACACGATCTGAGCCAGATTGAACCGGCAAATGAAGATGGTCGACCAATTCAGGAACATCCGCATAAGCCTGAATAAGTTCATCACTAAATTCAACCGGATGTGAAGTGGTATATCGAACACGTTCAATACCTTCAATGGCAGCCACATATTCGATCAACAGCGCCAGATCAGCCGTATCACCGCCCTCCATTGGGCCGCGATACGCATTCACATTTTGACCCAATAACGTCACCTCACGCACACCTTGAGCTGCCAGTCCCGCCACTTCGGCAATAACATCATCAAGCGGTCGATTAACTTCCTCGCCTCTCGTGTAGGGTACAACACAGAATGTACAGTACTTACTGCAACCTTCCATTATCGACACAAATGCAGCAGCACCGTCTGCACTGGGCGCGGGTAAACTATCAAATTTTTCAATTTCGGGAAAACTAACATCGACTTGCGGCTGATGGTGCTGATCGATCTCTGCCAACATTTGCGGCAAACGATGCAGCGTTTGAGGACCAAAAATAATATCTACATAGGGTGCTCGACTGCGAATACTGTCACCCTCCTGGCTCGCCACACAGCCACCCACACCAATTACCATTTCTGGACGCTGGCTCTTCAACTTTCGCCATCGCCCCAACTGAGAAAAAACCTTCTCTTGCGCCTTTTCACGAATAGAACAGGTATTCAGTAATAAGACATCGGCGCTCTCCGGCTCAGCGCACAATTCCAAGCCATGAGAGGCTTTTAGGGCATCCGCCATGCGGTCAGAGTCATAATCATTCATCTGACAACCAAAAGTTTTTATATAGAGTTTACGTCCCATTCTCACAGCCAACTATTTCAGAACCGAGTAAAGTACTACTTTTCTGCGTAAATTTCTATCAAAACACTGACTAAAGTCAAATTTTCAAGCTCTGGGACCCACCAACAAAAAGGCCTGCGAAAATTCGCAGGCCTTTGTTTTCAATGATTAATTATAAATATTTAAAAGGTTTTTCCAGATAATTGTTTATACCAATAACCAGACTTGCCTTTATCACGGTTCAGGCCAAACCAGCCTTCCTGATAGCCAATAGCCAAATATTCCTGAGCCCAGGTGTAATTGTTTTTAGCAGCCTCGTGATACCACTTTAACGCCACCGCTTCACTTTGCTCTACACCTAAACCACCGTGGTACATCATCGCCAAGTTAAACTGTGCTTGGCCATCACCTTTAGCTGCACGATCTTCCCAAAATTTCAGCGCACCGGAAACATCCCCTTGTCGAGCCGCATCAAAACCATTTTCAACCATGCTTGCGTGAGCCTGAAAGGATCCTGCGAACAGCATAACAGCAACGGGTAACACTTTAATTAAGTTAAATATTTTCATAAAACCATATCCTCCTGTTAATTTGGATGCAGCGTCATAAGGTAAACAACCCACTTAAACTGCATTAACGGAGAATATACGCCTGTAAAGAAATGAAAATCGTGATGCGAATCACATTCCAGGAAAGCAGTTGAAAATGGATTTTCGAGATTTTTCTGTGCGACTCAGAAATATTGCCAAGATACTTGAAAGAACAACTTAAATAGATTTAGGCCTATTACTCAGCAAAACTTTCATGTCTCGCCCGACCACAACTTTTATCTCAGCGATATTATTCAATGAGCTATCCAGCATAATCGTCTGACTGCCTGGCAACTTAAAACCGACCTCGGTAGCGCGATGAATAAAACCTTCACTATAGAAAATGCGTGTTTGTTTTCGGATCGCCAATTGCGCTTTTTCTACACGAACAATCTCAGCACGCTTGCCAACACCGCCCTTAAAAAATATCTGCGTCGGGCGTCTAATCTGCCGTTTGACATCATTAACTGAAAATATCGCAAAGCCATCAGCAGACAACACTTTAGCCACCCACTCACCCAAACCTTTGATTCCAGACGCATTCAAAACTTCAACCCGCGCCGACATATTAAATGAAGAAGCCGCCATTTTTTCCATGTCATCACGAATTGCACCAAGCTGTTTGAGCAACTCAACTTGCGCTCCCGTGATACTTTCCATGTCATTACGCAAACTTTGCTGTGACTTATGGATATTAGCAATTTCGGTACGCAAGCCTTCCTGCCCTGCGTTAATATCACCCATCTCGGTTCTCAAACCCTGCTGGGCTTCGGTCACCTGATCAACCGTCGAATTCAGATCCTGAATATGCTTACCGACAACAATTCCAGCTTCAATCGCCTTCATTGTAGAAGCACGGCCAGCCGCTTCAATTTGACTCAATAACGCAGCGGAGTTCAGCTGTTGATTTGCATCCTCACCGGATACGTCACCAGCAGCGAGCACAGACAGCGAAAACAAAGATAAAATTAAGATAAGCGGATAACGGTAGTGCATCATGAGAAAATCCATTCCTAAACATTAACAACAGCGGGCTAGAGCTCGTGCTCATAACAACCCTTCTATTAATAACATCGAGTCGATAATGGGAAAACTTTAATGGAAATCGTCGCTAAAATTGAATTAGCGCAAACTCAAACAACAGCGATAACAAACTTTCACCTCACACGACGCGCACACAATCGACGGTAATGTAAAAATATCAGCATAATCAATAAATTAACTATCAATACAGAACTCATCACGCCGCCACCGCCGCCAGCATCACCGTCCGGCACTTCATCAGCCTGCGTAGTAGGAACAGGCAGCACCCCAGACACAGCCTTATTAGCATTAATTCGCCCACCACTTTTGACTAAACCAAACAGCCCTGGTGGAGCCGTCACCTCATCAACGCTTTCCAGAAGATGCTCAACCATTTGCTGCGGAGAGAGACCGTTTTGTTTAGCCAGCACCAATCCTGCCACACCGGCAACATAGGCTGAAGACAAGGATGTGCCACTGCTATAGACCAGCGAAGAAAAATCATAATTTCCTGAATAACAACCGACCGCAATCAGGCCGACAGTCAAGCTACCGGGAACAGTCACCTCAATATTCAGATCTCTATGGCCATCAAAATCACTAAGATCGAAGTAAAAAGGAAAACTATTCAACGCAACAGAATTCTCAAACGTAGACCCATCCAGAGATACCACAATTGACAGTGAATCAACCGACGGAGGAAATGGAACATTCGAGTTAATCACTAAACGACAAGCTTTCCTGTCTGTTAGATCGACAGCATTTAAACTCTGCGGGAGATCAACCTGCATATGCCCCGACACCGAACCTAAAACTAGCACTGGCGCATATGCTAATTCAGTGCTAATAATATTTTCACCTGGCGCAGTAAAGTCAACGCTCGACAGACCCCAGTTTGAAAAACTTGAAAGCTGATCAAAATGATCGGATGCGGCAACTGAAATAATATTTGGCAGCGTGTAACTGGCCGGCATACACGCTGGCCCAAGATTAAGATCATCGTTATCCTGAGTCTGATTACACGCTGCGGCAACAAAAAGAATACCCGCATCATTCGCTCTGTTTATCGCATCGTACTCCGCTTGATCAAAACGATGCGCGCCGAAACTGGCATTGATAATATCTGCGCCCTGAGCTATCGCATAATCAATCGCCTTCACAATATTTTCAGTGGTCGCCACGCCATTGGCATCAAAAACCTGCAAAGGCAATATCGATGCTGACCACATGACTCCCGCCACGCCCACATTGTCATTCGCTCGCGCAGCGATTATTCCAGCAATTTGGGTTCCATGACCATTTATATCTAAGGGTCGACTATCGTCATTAGCCATATCCCAACCATTGATATCATCGACATAACCATTGCCATCATCATCCACTCCATTTTGACCCTCCGCCGCTTCAACCACGTTTGTCCAAACAACATTCGATAATTCCGGATGACCTGAATCAATCCCCGTATCCAAAATCGCAATAACAACGCCACTATCGCCCGTCGTCACATCCCATGCCTGTTCAGCGCTAATATCTGCCGCCGCCACACCCTCAGTCCCTGAGGACAAAGGCACACGTTGACCGATATTTTTTAGCCCCCATTGATATTGAAAATTTTCATCATTTGGAACCGCTTGAAGGCGTTTTAAATAATTAGGTTGTACATATTCAACACCCGGATCATTACGCAACTGTTCAAGCGCCTCATCGACAGATAGATCCACCTGTAATTTTGAAATACGTTGACTCACTTGGCGAACAGACAGGACGCTACTGCGCACCCGGATTCTGTCTACAGCTGTTGCGGAAGCTCTAAACTTAACCAGAACCTCGCCTTCCACATAATCCCTTTGCTGTTGAGGTGTAATGCCAGCATCTGATTCAGCCATAACATCAGCACATATTAGCAACACAAAAATGGCAACAAAACAGTTCAGGATACGCGGAAATTTAAAATGCATAGACCACCTGGAAGGTTAAAAATACACGCAGAAGAAACCCGCGTATGAAGGATGATAAGTATAGCAGTTTTGTATTGTTTTTTCAGCCTAAAGGGCCATCTCAAAGCCCTTCAGACTTAGCTTTATCCCAAAAACTTTCCATTATCGTCAAATCCGTTTTGGCGATATCCAATGACTCTTCTCGACACAGCGCTTCAACACGCTGAAAACGCTTTTCAAAGCGTTGATTTGCCCGCCGCAAAGCTGACTCAGGCTCAATATCAAGATGACGTGAAAGATTCGTTACCGCTTGCAACAGATCACCTAACTCATGCTCAACCCTTGATTCACTGACACTTTTTTTCGCATACTGTGATTTAACCAGATCACTCGACAAAGACAATAACGGAGCGATTTCTTCACGCAACTCAGCCAGCTCTTCTTCAACCTTATCCAGCACCTGCGCCACCTTAGCCCAATCAAAACCCACTCGAGCGGCACGCCGTTGCAATTTTACAGAACGAATCAACGCAGGCAGTGTCAGCGCAACCCCGTCCAAAGCGCTCTCAGGTTCAACAGCCGTTTTTTTTGCGCTACGCTCCTTTGCTTTATGCTCTTCCCATTGATCCGCTTGCTGCTCAGCATTGCCAACAAGTTCATCCGCAAAAACATGGGGATGACGTCTTAATAACTTAGCAACAATGCCTTCCACTATTGCCTGAAAATCAAAATCACCCGCCTCTTCTGCAATCTGCGCATAAAAAACTACTTGAAATAACAAGTCACCGAGCTCATCACATACATCTTCATGATTATTTCGCTCAACAGCATCAAGCACCTCATAAACTTCCTCGAGCGTGTGCGGTAACAACGAAAGGAAATCTTGCTCGCGATCCCACGGGCAACCCTTTTGCGGATCACGCAGCGTTTTCATCACCGCCAGCAATTCGTTTATATCCGTCATTACGCCCTCACTTTATTCTACGAATATCCTGTAATTTATTATTGTTATCATAACGCACGCTAAACTCACCATAAATACCATCACTCACTAAAAAACGCCTCAGAGCAGAAGCAGGTAATTGCAACCTTCGGCCATCGTCGCCATGCACAATCACATAACGCGCCACACCTTTGTAATACGCCAAAAAATCCTGAGTAGATATCGCTAAGCAGAAACGTACTTCATTCATAAGAAAATAAATAATTCATCGTAGTTTTTCATTAGAACCAACATTCAAGACAAGATTAGTATTAACAATTAAGCACCAGAAATACATCCCACTATCAATGCAAAACCGTCAAACCCAAGTCTTTACGTGTATTTTTAACAGCAAACTTAAAACCCATAACAAGCTGCAGCATTACGTATTTAACAATAATCAACAATATACTGCTATAACAGATAAAAATGGTTTTTTTTAGATACCCATCACTATTCAAATATTACTAAAATTCAACAATAAAAAAATAGACTTTATGCTTATTGTTGTTTAAGGTAAACAACTGTTTTTATGAAGGCACTATAAATAAAGGCATTTTAAGATAAACAACAATATTCTTGAATAACCAAAAAGAGGGAATAAGCATGGCCGCAAAGAAAAAAGCAACTAGCAAAAAGAAAGCCAGCAAGAAAACAAGCGCTAAAAAAGCAACCGCTCCAAAAATAAAAGCAATCCGTGATCCATACACACGTACTGCTTTACTTTCACATCTTTCTGAAAGCACTGAGCTAACAAAAAAACAAGTCGCCAGCGTTCTTGATGAATTAAAGAATGTTATGGAAGGTCACATCAAGAAAAATTCTGGACGTGTCTTCACATTACCCGGCCTGCTCAAAATCAAGGTCAATAAAAAACCAGCAACACGCGCTCGTAAAGGCACCAATCCTTTCACAGGTGAAGAGATGATGTTTAAAGCAAAACCTGCTCGCAATGTGGTCAAAATTCAACCACTAAAAGCATTAAAAGACATGGCCCTCTAATGATTTGCTGGCACCCGAAAATTCGGGTGCCAGCACCATTACAAGCTGTACGCCAAAAAAACATCATTTTTGGATATTTACTCACCACCTCAAGCTTTGCTACATAGCTTGCATTTCCAGCCCAGCTGCCGATCAAATAAGAATGAAAAGCAGTCCAGCCCAATCTCCGTAGAAATTAAAAATTTCTTTATTTACATTAACTTAAAACATTCAACGCTGTTCATAACTTTAATATATCGAGCAAATTCCAGCAGAAAACAGTCATCAAATACAATAAAATTTATACACTGCATATTAAAATAACACTCACGTAACTAACATTAGAGAATTGGCACGGATATTTCATACATAACATCATGAATAGAATTATCACCTTTTTATTATTAACTCTTTTTTTATCACCCCATAGCACCGCCTGGACAAATGAGCCTCCCCAGCTTGAACAGCAGCGAAAAACATTTTTACTCGCAGAAAATGCCATCAAACTAGGCCGCATCTCACTCTATAAGAAATATTTACCCGAACTAACAGATTACCCACTACTGCCTTATCTGGAATATGAATATCTGCAACGACGACTCAAGCGCCTTCCTAACAAACAGGTTACTGCTTTTTTAAGCAAACATGACAATTCACCACTGGCCTCACGCCTTCGTCACAAATGGCTCAATCTTTTAATTCAGAATAAGCGCTGGGATAGTTACATCGATTTTTACCAAATAAACAACAGCATCCACCAGCAATGCAATTACCGTTGGGCGCTTTTAAAAATCAACAAACAAACTCTCGCCTTTGATGGCATTGAAAAAATATGGACGGTTGCTTATTCCCAGCCACGCACTTGTGACAAGCTTTTTTCCGCGTGGCAAAAATCACAGGGGATACCAACATCCACAGTGTGGCAACGCATTGAGCTAGCCATAAATGCACGAAAAATTCGCCTGGCTCGTTATTTAGTACGCTTTTTACCCGAGAAAGAACAATCCTGGGCACAGCTTTGGCTGCGTGTTCACCGCTCACCCACGTTAATCAAGACTCATTCTCAGTTTTCGCGTGAGCACCCAAAACGCAGCGCTATTCTCGTATACGGCATTAAACGTATTGCGCGACTAAACTCTGAAAAAGCAGCCGAACTTTGGCACACACAAATTTCAAAACACTACTCATTCACAGAAAATGAACGCTACTCAGTCGAGCGAAAATTGGCAGTGAGTTATGCTTTACAAAAAAAACCAGAAGCACTTGAAAGATTAACTGCGCTCATTAGCCAAAATAAAGAACAAAGCAACAAACAAAAACTCGTTGACTGGCGCATCCGGTCTGCACTAATACAGGAACAATGGGCTACAGCATTAACCTGGATTAATTCTCTAGATGAAAAAACAAAAATTTCACCACGCTGGCAATACTGGCGCGCACGCTCACTGGCTGCACTTCAGCAAACAGATTTAGCGGATCAAATCTATCAATCACTGTCAAAACAGCGCAGCTATTACGGATTCCTTGCTGCTGACCGCATAGGGCAACCCCATCAATTTGAGAATCAAGCTGTACTCGCAGATGATAGCCAACGATTACAACTCGCAAGCATACCCAGCCTGCTCAGAGCGCATGAATTATTCTTGCTAAATCGTTTTGTAAAAGCACGCCGCGAATGGAATCATACGATTAGCGACATGTCAGATTTTCAATTGCAGCATGCAGCACGGCTCGCACACAGCTGGGGTTGGCACAATAGAGCAATTATGACCATGGCACGTACCAGCAACCGAGATGATTTGGAACTGCGTTTTCCTCTGGTCTATCAGGAAAAAATCATGCGCGAAGCCCGCTCTCACAATATCGACCCTGCATTCGCTTTCGCTCTAATTCGACAAGAAAGCGCTTTCACTACAGATGCTCGGTCACACGCAG
>Ga0316204_10011053_pt1 | contig 11428 bp, 9 predicted proteins | sample 6monrhotite_MG_2_FD_205661 | JGI IMG/M metagenome (GOLD analysis project Ga0316204, IMG submission 205661) | Microbial mat bacterial communities from mineral coupon in-situ incubated in ocean water Damariscotta River, Maine, United States -... | ecosystem: Environmental > Aquatic > Marine >...
AGAAAGGGCGTTGGCCTGCTCTATGTAAAAAATAGGTCACCAGTGTATTGGTATGTGAGTCATCTGGTTTAGGCATAAAATCAGACCCTACTGCACGCATGGCACTGGCAACTAATTCTAATGGTCTTTTCAGTTTTACATCGAAATTATTGGGGTCTTTAAATTCATCTGATAAAAATAATGTTTCATAAACTTTTTCAAGTTGATTGGGTTGATTTCTAAATTGATAAAACGTATTAGCAACAGCATCAATGATAGATTGTGAGGGCGTATCGCTAATAAATCTCCGACATAATTTTCCTGCAATATGTTGTGCTGTGCCTCTATGAAATGCCAAGATATCTAAAAATTGCTTAATATCTTCAGGGTTTGGTTCAAAATTATTCCACTTATACCCTAAAATTGTTTTTTCAAAATTATCATGCCAATCTGGGTAATAATAAAATTCTCCTGTATCTTCCATATTAGAAGAACTTGATGAACTACTGTGTTTGATTTTCCAACCAGTAAACATGCGCATGGCTGCATAAACATCATCATCAACATATTTATCAGAAATCATTTGGGTGCCCCAATTGAAGGTATACTCTGTTTGTGGAACGATATCAGCATCACCTAAACTGATATAGTTTTCTGCGCCTAAGGTATGTAGTTCCATGATCTCTCTGGCATAATTTTCATTGGGACCGCCAACTTGATTTACGACATTGTCCAAATAGTAATTCATGGCTGTGTGTCTTGAAGATAACTCTAACATTTGACGAAAATTGCCTAACATGTGTCCATGAGCAAATCCAGCAGTACGAGGGTGACCTGTAATAGGTGGCCTTATCACATCTCTGTCCCATGAGGTCAATGTTGATTGAGTGTAAAAGTCACGTGAAAACACATTAAAATGATTGTGCCAAAAATCAGCCAATACTTCCAACAATTGCCTTTTACTGTATACAGCTCTTGCTAGAGCCAGTCTTTCCATTTCCTCTGCTGGACCATCACGGTTATTGCCATTAACATGGTGATCCTGCCACATTTGCACCAAGGGTTTGTTTAAAGTGATATAATTACTAGATGCAACCATGTTAAAGAAAATACTGTCATCAATATTTTGCCAATCTAGCTGTTGAGCTAAATAGGCACTCAATCGTTCATCATCGGTATTTCCTAAGGCTTCAAAATCAGCAATGTCACTGCTGTTATGGGTGATTTTATGTCCAAAACCCATACGGTCCAGACAATGTGCTGCAAATGTTTTCATGTGCTTAACCATTAATTATTTTTATACATTGTATCCTATTATTAGACTAAATGTAAAACTGTGATAAAGTTCTCACTCTACCAGATATATGAGTTAATCAATGAAAATAGTCAGTTGGAATGTCAACTCTCTGAAAGTAAGGCTTGATCATGTTTTACAGTGGTCAAAAGAAAACCATCCTGATGTACTTGCATTACAAGAAACCAAGTTAACCGATGACAACTTTCCACTAGATGCCATCGAGGATGCTGGATTCCATGTGGTGTTTTCTGGACAACCTACTTACAATGGAGTCGCGATTATCAGTTCATCACCCGCCAGTGATGTTATCACGGACATTGATGGTTTAGATGACCCGCAAAGAAGGATTTTAGCAGCCACTGTTGATGACGTCCGCATTATCAACCTATATGTTGTTAATGGATCCGAACCTGAATCTGAAAAATACCAATACAAAATGCATTGGCTAGACAAAGTCATTGAATTTATTGATGACCAAATGCAGCAGTATGAAAATGTGGTTGTACTAGGTGATTTTAATATTGCTATAGATGACCGAGATGTATGGGATGCCGATTATTGGCGCGGTAAAATATTGTGTACTGATAAGGAACGACAAAAACTAAACAACCTAATGGACCTTGGTTTTGATGACAGTTTCAGGTTGTTGCATGATGATGCGGGACATTTTTCATGGTGGGACTACCGTATGGCAGGGTTTCAAAGAAACTTAGGTTTGAGAATTGATTTAATTTTAACCAATGAGCCGATGAGTGAAATGTTGACATCTGCTTATATTGATAAACAACCCAGAACATGGGAAAGGCCTTCTGATCACACACCAGTAATTGCAGAATTTGATTATTAATAAATGGAACTTTGGATTTAAAAAAATTAACTAATTAATTTTTTACCTGCTTTTTTTATTGCCTCAGGGTCAGCTTTTGGAGGGATATTTATGCCTTTTTGAACAGCTGGGCGCATAGCAATTCTATTGCACCATTGAGTTAAATTATCATAACCATCTAATTCCACACCGCCCCAAAAAGCGACATGCACCCAACTCCAGTTTGCAATGTCTGCAATGGTGTATTTATTACCTGTTAAATAGTCTTGTTTTTCAAGTTGTTTATCTAAAACAGAAAAAAGCCGCTTAACTTCTGTGTGGTAGCGTGCGATAACCGCAGGAATTTTTTCAGGGAAATATCGATAAAAAACATTGGCTTGGCCCATCATAGGGCCAATACCGCCCACTTGAAACATAAGCCATTGGATAATGCTGTAACGCTCTTCTTGGTTGTCTCCAAAAAACAAGTTGTGTTTTTCGGCCAAATACATGAGTATTGCACCGCTTTCAAAAATCACTCGGTCATTTTGCCTATCCTTAATAACAGGAATTTTTCCGTTGGGGTTTAATTTTAGAAATTCTTCAGATTTTTGTTCATCTTTCATAAGGTTTATCGGCAATACATCATATTCAATGCCCAGTTCTTCAAGCAAAATAGATATTTTCCAACCATTTGGTGTGGCTGCTGTATAAAGTTCAATCATCTTCTTTTGCTAATTTCTTTAATGCCATTTTCCTTTTTATTGTGGACAAATGGTCCAAAAAGACAATGCCCTTTAAGTGATCTAACTCATGCTGAATACATACAGCCAGCAACTCATCGGCCTCAATGCTAATGGCATTACCTGATTCATCTTGTGCCTCAACAACAATTGAGCTTGCTCGTTTTACTTTTGCATAAATATTTGGCACTGAAAGGCAACCTTCTTCATGAATTTGCTGTCCTTCCTTTTCAATGATTTTCGGATTGATCAAACACAAGGGCTGATCTTTATCCTCTGAAACATCAATAACCACAACTTGTTTATGTACATCAACTTGTGTTGCTGCCAGACCAATGCCAGGTGCATCGTACATGGTAGCAAACATGTCTTTGATGAATTTTTTTAATTCTGCATCAAATTTTTCAACTGGTTTAGCCACAGTTTTTAAGCGCTTATCTGGTAAAGTTAGAATATTTAGTAATGTCATATCGATAGTTGTTGTTGTTAAAATTAGATAACTTTATCTAATTATTGATAGTCGGCTATAATTGTACGGTTAATATAACCAATGTTTATTTCAAATCTCGCTAAAAAAATTATGTGATTTAGTAATAAATATTTGGTGCTTTAGGCTATAAATAAGCCCAATACGCCTATCATATATTACACATGTTATTATATTGGGCATTATTTTACAAAGACAATAGAGAGTTTTGAATAAGTCAGGAACAAAGATAAAAAGAAAATAAAATTACCTAATCAATAAAAAAAGGTGTCTAATAAGCCATCATTAACAAGTTTTTTAACCCAAAGTGGTACGTTTTGCCATGTTCTATCTGTTGTGCAAAGCACTTAATACTAATAAAACCGACAATTTGTCGTGTAAAATGCAACTTTTTTCTTAAAAATGCCACTTGATTCACATATTTTAGTTTAACTTATTGCATAATATGGATAAACTAATCATATAGAAATCAAGGATTTGTCGGAAATGCTTAAAAAACTACATTTACTTTTCATCGCGGTTTTTGTTATAAATACCAGTATTTATGCAGAAATAGAATTAAACCCGTCACACCCAGATACCTATACGGTTGTAAAAGGTGACACATTATGGGACATCTCAGCTCGATTTTTGAAATCGCCCTGGGTATGGCCAGAAGTTTGGCATGCAAATCCACAAATTGAAAACCCACATTTGATTTATCCTGGAGATGTGATTTCTTTGATATATATTGATGGGAAGCCTCAATTACATGTTGACAGAGGTCACCCTACTATTAAGCTTTCACCTAAAGGCAGAAAAATATCTCATGACGATGCAATAACAACCATACCGCTTCGTGATATAGAACCATTTTTAAAGAAACTCAGAATTCTTACTGAAGAGGAAGTTGACAATGCTCCCTATATAGTTGCAATTGCTGAAGGCCATTTAAAAGGATCGGAAACCAATAATGTCTATGTTAGAAAATTAGATGATGCCAGACAAGGCGATTTATTTGCCATCGCTAGACCAAGAATTTTATACAGAGATGTCCCTGTAGATTACCCTTACAAAAACTCTGAATACAAAAAGCGCAAAACAGAAACAAAAACATGGAAAAAAACCAGCAAATTTACTGGATCTCAAATCATTACTAGGTACTGGAAAAAACACATATATAACTCTTATTGGGACTTTGTCAATGTTCTAGGATATGAAGTTGAAGAAATTGCCACAGCTGAAGTGGTTAAATCAGAAGTAAAAGGAACAACCACATTAAGAATAACTGGTAATAAAATAGAAATCTCTGAAGGCGATTTAATCCTGCCTATAAATACCTCAGGTTTTGACCCATACTTCCAACCAAAAGCAGCCACTATTGACGACGATAATATTCGCATAATAGCACTAAGTAATGCTTACTTTAAAAGTGGAAAGTGGCAAATCGTCGCCATTAGTCGAGGGTCAAATGATGGGGTGTCAACTGGTGATGTATTTGATGTTCATCGGCCTGAGAAGATTATCAGAGATGAAATTATGCATCCAAAAAATGATTTAAAATCATTCTTTAAGCCCTCAAGTACCAAAGTAGCAATTCCGGAGGAATTTCTTGCAAACATTATGGTTTTTAAAACCTTTGATAACATATCTTATGCGATTATAGTAGAAGGTAACAGACCAATTCAAATGTTTGATTTTGCAAGAGCCCCATAAGTTACCAATATACAGCGACAACAAAGGCTCTCATTAATGGGGGCCTTTTTTTTAATTACATAAGGATTAAGGTGTTATTATGATGGAATATAATCAAGCATGGCTAATGCTAGTTCATACTAAAGGGTTGGGTATTAGCAGAATAAAAAAACTTTTAACCCATTATGAATCTGTAGAAAACATTTTCCATCACCCCTCTTATCCTCCAAAATTGAATTTACCAAAAGCTGTCCAAAATTCATTAAAAAACCCAGATCTAAAAAGTATTGGTGATGACGTAAACTGGTTAGAGAAAAACAACAATTCCATTCTAACAATTGACAATGACCTTTATCCTCCATTATTAAAAAATACAGACAGCCCTCCTCCTTTATTGTACATTACAGGAAACCCAGACATATTATTGCAACCACAACTGGCAGTGGTTGGTAGCCGCAATGCCAGTGCAGTTGGGCTTACAAACACCCAATCATTCTGTACTGATTTGGCCAAAAAAGGCATTGTAATTACCAGTGGAATGGCATTGGGTGTAGACGGTAAAGCACATATATCTGCGATAAATGCTGGTGGGAAAACCATTGCTGTATTGGGCAATGGACTGGATGTTGTTTATCCAGCTAAACACAAAGAACTCGCCCATAATATTGCCCAAAATGGTGCTCTTATATCAGAGTTTCCAATCGGGACTTCACCAAACGCTCATAATTTCCCAAGAAGGAATAGAATAATTTGTGGATTATCATTAGGTACTTTGGTCATTGAAGCCAGTGTAAAAAGTGGTACATTAATTACTGCCAGGCAAACAATGGAGATCAATCGGCCAGTGATGGCCATTCCTGGCTCAATTCATTCTCCTATGGCAAAAGGCTGCCACTTATTGATTAAGCAAGGAGCAAAATTGGTAGAATCTGCAGAAGAGATATTAGAAGAACTTACACCACTTGCACAGTCATTATCATTACAAATACAAGAAAAGTTGTCATTACTTGATGATAAAACTGTTAAATCTTCAAAAAATCCTTATATTAAAGACGAAAATAATGATCATAAAGTGGTTTTAGAAAATGTATTGTATGAAGCAACACCATTAGATGAGATAATTAATAACAGTAGGTTGACAGCCCAAGAGGTTTCGTCCATTCTATTAATACTGGAATTAGAAGACAAAATAAGGGCAATGCCTGGAGCACATTATATACGCATATGAATGAAAACATCGTTGAGTTATTACTCTATTTATTCGAAAACTATATTTATGAAAATGAAGAAGCAAGTATGGATGAAAAAACCATACACCAAGGCTTGTCTCAAGCTGGTTTTGCTTCATTAACAATAAACAATGCTTTTAATTGGTTAGAGGATTTACAAGAAGACATTAATTCATATCAGAACGTACAAATTCAAAACGATAGCTTTAGGGTGTTTACAGCTAAAGAGCATATGAAAATTGACGAAGAAAGCCTGGATTTTATTTTGTACTTGAATAGTTCAGGAATTTTAGACAATGTGCAAAGAGAAATATTAATAAATGCCATAATGAAACTTGAAGTTAATCATTTTGAAGTAGATGATTTACAGTGGTTAGCATTAATGGTATTGTTTTCACAACCCGATCAAGAACAAGCCTTCGCGAATTTAGAAGCGTTATTATTTGAAACAGAAGAGTTATACGAACACTAATATGGCAAAAAACTTACTTATAGTCGAATCACCGGCAAAATCAAAAACAATAGAAAAATATCTAGGCAAAGACTATAAAGTATTGGCTTCTTATGGCCATATCAGAGATTTACTGCCAAAAACTGGTGCTGTAGACACTGAAAATGACTTCGAAATGACTTATGTTGAAGTAGATAGAAACAAAAAACACATCGATGCCATTGTGCGAGAAGCAAAAAAAGCAGAATCCATCTATCTTGCAACCGATTTAGACAGAGAGGGAGAAGCCATATCTTGGCATGTTTCTGAAATATTAAAAGGCCGCAAGCTCTTAAAAGACAAAAATGTTTATCGTGTTGTTTTTAGTGAAATTACAGAAACAGCCATTAAACAAGCTGTGGCAAATCCCAGAGAGTTATCAAATGACTTGGTAGATGCACAACAGGCGCGCCGTGCATTGGATTATTTGGTTGGGTTTAATTTATCTCCCTTGTTATGGAAAAAAGTCAGGCGGGGATTATCAGCTGGTCGCGTTCAATCACCAGCCCTAAGAATGATAGTCAACCGTGAAGAAGAGATTGATGCTTTTAATCCACAAGAATACTGGAGTGTTTCTACCCCCTTACAAAAAGACAACTTTGAGTTTATTGCTAACTTAATTCAATTTGAAGGCAAAAAACTCAAAAAATTTGATTTGAATAATGGCAAACAAGTAGATGAAGCCATTAAAAAACTCAAATCTCAAGCTGGAGACAGTTTAAAAGTCACTAAACTCACTGAAAAACAGAGAAAGAGACGCCCTGCTCCACCATTTATAACATCAACTTTGCAACAGGAAGCGGCAAGGAAACTTGGTTTTTCAACCAGAAAAACCATGCAAATCGCACAGCAACTGTATGAAGGAATGGAAGTTGATGGTTCTGTTCAAGGTCTGATTACTTATATGCGTACTGATTCAGTACAATTATCTCAAGATGCATTACAGAATATAAGAGATACCATTACACACAATTTTGGCAGCGAGTTATTACCTGAAGGGCCCAATCACTATAAAGGCAAATCTAAAAACTCACAAGAGGCACATGAAGCTGTTCGTCCAGTCAATGCCATGCTGTCACCTAAAAAAGTGGCTTCAAGTTTAGACAGTGATCAATTGCGTTTATATGACCTGATTTGGAAGCGTTCTTTGGCTTGTCAAATGATTGATGCATTAATTGGAACCGTCTCTGCTGATTATGAATTTGGTGACTCACACATATTAAGAGCCACTGGTTCAACAGTTATTCGTAAAGGATTTTTAACCGTTTATGAAGAAGGCAAAGATGATGAGAAAAAACAAAACAAGAATGTCCTGCCACGTCTAAAAGAAGGCGATTCATCAAAAGTCATTAATATCGCTGGCAAACAACACTTTACCGAGCCACCTCCAAGATACTCAGAAGCCAGTTTAGTAAAAGCACTAGAAGAGCATGGAATTGGAAGGCCTTCAACATATGCATCGATTATTAGTACCTTGTTGAATAGAGACTATGTTGAATTGGAACAAAAAAGATTCCATCCAACAGATATTGGTAAAGTGGTTTCTAGGTTTTTACAAAAACACTTTGAAAAATACGTTGATTATGATTTTACTGCTAAATTAGAAGATGCATTGGATGCCGTTTCTCGTGGGGAAGAATCATGGGTACCACTGCTTAAGCAGTTTTGGGTTCCGTTTAAAATTTTATTAGATGACAAAGAAGAATCCGTGAGCCGGGAAGAAGCCCAATACCAACGTGTATTAGGAGACGATCCAAAAACAGGCAAACCTGTAACTGCACGGGTCGGAAAATATGGATCATTTGTCCAAATCGGGCATCGCGACGATGAAGACAAGCCACAATTCGCCGGCTTATTACCAGGACAAAAGCTTGATAAAATTACATTTGAAGAAGCAATGGAATTATTTAAGTTGCCAAGAGACCTTGGTGAAACCCCTGAAGGGGAGAAGGTTTCTACTAGTATAGGTCGTTTTGGGCCCTATGTAAAATATGGTACAAAATTTGTTTCTATCAAAAAAGATGTTGAGGCCACCCCGTATGATATTACACTTGAGCAAGCTCAAGAAATTATCACAGAAAAGAAAATTGCTGATGCCAACAGAATCATAGAAACATTTGATGATGGCATTCAAGTACTTAATGGTCGCTGGGGTCCCTATGTAACCGATGGAAATAAAAACGGTAAAATTCCAAAGGAAACCGATCCAAAATCATTAAGCCATGAAGATTGTATTGAAATATTAGCCAATACTCCTGAAAAAAAATCTCGGTTTAAGAAAAAAGCCAAAAAGAAAGTGGCTAAGAAAAAAACAACCAAGAAAAAAACCAAAAAGAAAGTAGCTAAAAAGACAAAGAAGAAAACAACTAAGAAAAAAGCCAAGAAGAAAGTGGCTAGAAAAACTGCGAAAAAATAAATGGTCGGCGACAAGCAACTCTCTCAAGCCATCAGTGTTATTAATAGCGGTGGCATTATTGTCTATCCAACCGAGTCTGTTTATGGTTTAGGTTGCGATCCATTTAATGAGGACGCGGTCAATAAATTATTAGAACTTAAACAACGTCATGTTAATAAAGGATTAATATTGATTGCTTCTCATGTGCGACAGGTTTTGCCACTAATCCAGCCTCTTGCAGCAAATGATTTAGCACGGGCATTAAAAACTTGGCCAGGGCACCACACATGGGTATTCCCTAAATCTAAACTTGTACCTGATTGGGTTTCAGGAAAATACAATAGCGTAGCCATTAGAGTAAGCAAACATCCAGTAGTGGTTCAACTGTGCCAAAAATTAAACTCAGCGTTGGTTTCTACCAGTGCAAATATTTCTAATCAGAGTGAATTCAAATCAATTAAAGACATTAAGCACCTTTTTGGTGATAAAATAGGACATTATTTAAATGCATCAACAGGCAAGGAAATTAATCCGAGTACTATTCATGATGCCCATACCAACACAATTATCCGTTGAAGTCATTTGAAATTAGAAATTAAAAGCCGCTTGTATTCCTTAGCCACTGCCTTTTTGACGCCAGTTGTCTTGTTTCGCCTGGCCAGCAGGGGAATTAAAGCACCTGCCTACTTTCGCCGTTGGAGAGAACGGTTTGGAGTCTTTCCAAACCCTGGATTTAAAAAATCAATATTGATTCATGCCGTTTCAGTTGGAGAGGTCAATGCAGCCATCCCTTTAATTAAGGCCTTGATGGAAACCTATAGTGATTATGATTTTGTTATCACCACAGTAACCCCAACTGGATCAGACAGGGTCCAACAAATATTTGGAAACCAAGTCTTCCACCTTTACTTGCCTTATGATACTCCTGGTGCAATTAAGCGGTTTTTAAAAAAAATCAAGCCTGATTTAGCGGTAGTTATGGAAACTGAAATTTGGCCTAATTTATTTAGATTCTGTAAAAAGAGAAACATTCCAATAGTAGTGGCCAATGCACGATTATCAGAGTTATCTCTCAAAGGTTATAAATGGGTGCAGTCATTAGCGACCATGGCGGTTAACAACACCAAATATGTTGCAGCACAAACAAAAACAGACGCCCAAAGAATGATTAGACTTGGCTGCGATGCTGATAAAATCTACGTTGTAGGCAGTCTAAAATTTGACATTATCATTGAAGATGAAATCATAGAAAAAGGCAAAGCCATTCATGAACATTGTGCTAAAAACAACCTCATTTGGATAGCTGCAAGCACCCACCATGAAGATGAAAAAGAAATACTAGAAGCCTACAGTTTCTTAAAAAAGAAATATCCAAAATTATTGCTTATTATCGTACCGAGACATCCAGAAAGGTTTCAAGTCACCACTCAAGCCTGTTTACAAAAGGGATACAATACCCAATTAAGAAGTAAGATTGGACTCTATGATATCAATGCCGATGTGTTCATTGTAGATACCATGGGAGAAATGCTGGAATTCTATGCGGCATCTGACATTGCCTTTGTTGGTGGCTCAATATCAAATATTGGCGGTCACAATGTTTTAGAGGCGGCTGTTTTTAATTTGCCTGTGCTGGTTGGTCCAAACACACATAATTTTGCTGAAATTACACAATTACTTCATAATTGTGGGGGATCAAAACTTGTCAATAATTCAGATGACATCATCGAATACATGCAAGAGCTTATTGAGAACCCAGAAACCAGAAAATCTATGGGCTCAGCGGCTTATAAACTGGTAGAAGAAAATCGAGGGGCTGTGGCATTAACCATGGAACTGATTGCAAATGTTTTACAAGACACCCCATTAAATGACAGTATGCAAGCCAGAAATTATGTTATTCCAGATAAAGACAAGCACCAATCTAATGCCATATGAGTACAATCGGGATAGTTTCTAAACTTGATAAATTCTCAATCTAACTTTTATCAACTCAGTTTTCATAATCACCATTTCTGTATGAATATTTGTACATACAAATAATGTATAATAGGGGTTTTAACAAATATTTTCTGTCTTGAACAAAAAAGCTATCTTTTTAATGGGTCCAACAGCTGCAGGCAAAACCGATGCAGCTATATTTTTACATGAAAAATACGGCTGCGAAATTATATCTGTAGATTCCGCTTTGGTCTATAAACAGATGAATATTGGCACTGCCAAACCCGATGATTTAACTCTAAAAAGAGCACCACATGCCCTAGTGGACATAATAGAACCTTGGCAATCATATTCTGCTGCAACTTTTTGTAAAGATGCTTATAAAATA